>Ga0302315_10004090_pt1 | contig 12842 bp, 12 predicted proteins | sample III_Palsa_N3_1_FD_200532 | JGI IMG/M metagenome (GOLD analysis project Ga0302315, IMG submission 200532) | Peat permafrost microbial communities from Stordalen Mire near Abisko, Sweden - III_Palsa_N3_1 | ecosystem: Environmental > Terrestrial > Soil > Palsa > Peat permafrost | place: Sweden... | reverse complement strand
CTTATATTCCCCGCGCAGAAACGCTTTATCTCGCAGGCCCCAACTCCAATGGCGCTGCAGAACTTGCGGGCATCCATCTCTTCAGAAAGATTAACGGCTCACAAACCCTTTTCTCAGGCGAGCCGGAAGACTTCTACCGCCGCGTTTTAGAATCGATGTTTGGTTTTTTTGGAAGCTTGCTCATTAATCCAAAACGAAAATGCGATCTCACGAAGGATCATCTCAGACGTATCACGACGATTAAAGCACAGAAAAGAACCCCCGCCCTCTCGATTGAACGCGAGGCACGCGAAATCGCCGTGCAGTTTAAACGCGAAACCCTCGACAAAATGATCCGCAAGAAACTCCGGGGCAACGCTAATCGCCAACTCACCACCGTGCTTGCAGCCCACTATATCGGCCGTATTTTGGCGAAAAAACTTCACCAGGCACTGATCGAAGATCATGTGACACTCGATAAGATCCGGACTCTCGTTTTGAAGCGCGCAAGTAACACCGAGCGGTTTCACGCCATGGTTGTGCAAAAACTCTTTCTTCTCGTTGCAGACCAGCGAATTGAAGGAAGCAAAGCTGACCGGCTTTGAAACTAAGCTTATTTATGGTAGAAAAGGTTCTTATGGCCAGGCTCCACGAACTCAAACCTGACGCTTCATTCAACCGCATTCGCTCCCTTTTGGATCGGTATTCGGATTTTGTCGCTCAAGCAGGTAAATCGGTCCGGAGGATGTCGCCTGAGAAGCTCGAGACGCTGCTTCAGTCTCTTGAACCGTCTCGAAGAGACGGAATGATTGCTCGCCTTGAGAACGAAATTTCGATTTTTGAGCACATGATCGTGGCAAAGGAACCACTCGCGAATCCCGCCCGTCAACTCTGGCGTTATCTCTTGGCGACTAAGCAAGATCAGGCCGATGGATACCATTCAGGTCTTTGGCGTTGATCACAGGCTCTTGTTCGCAAGTTTGAATTTCTATGATCACATCAGTTTCACATTGGAGCAGGTCTTTTGTGAGACCTGGCATCAAGCCGTTCGGCGAGATCGCAAAGTTGAGGAAACGCTGTACGCCGCCTTCATGCGAGTCATATCCGGTGAAGTCCGTCACACGATCGAGGGTGAACCGCCCCACCTTGTTGAAGAAGTCGATACTGAAATGATGCTCAAGTCAGACCTTCGGGTGAAATGGATATCTCCAGCTTTCTTAAAGGAGAACAATTCGAAACTGGTGAGCATCATTAGCGTGGTCGAAATTTCTAACCACCAGGAAAAGGGCTAAGTCATGTCATCTCTACTTGGCCATTTTCTTCAAGAAGCTCGAATAAAGGCCGGACTCTCTCAAAAAGATGTCGGTGACAACTTCGGATACAAGTCGGCACAGGTCATTTCAGATTGGGAAAGAGGCGTTCGATCACCTCCGGCAAACGTGCTTAGGAAATTGGTAAAGCTCTACCGCGTTCCCTTAGATAAGTTTTTTGATATTATTCTCGAGGAGAAGACGTCGATTCTCGAAAAAAAGTTACGCAAGAGCCTGGGTTTGAAAACCGGCACTTAAGACTGATCCATCCCCGCCTGAATGTCTGCGGAAACCCGTGCGTAAGCCATCTCGACAGTGAGATCCTGAATATCTATCGGTTTGCCAAAACGAATTTTAATTTTGCTCGGCCAAATCGCAAAGAGCGGCGTTAAGGTAAACCCCAGAAAACTTAAGAGTACGCAGAACCAAAATGGCACAAAGGGTCTCGTCATGAAAAAAAAGAACGCACCCCAAAAGATTTGAGAAAGACTGATAGAAAAATATTTGAGACCCAAGAGTCGCGGGATCACCAGGATGGTCGTGAGCCAGCGACTGCGCAGAAGCACGGGATTCACAGCGTGACTTCCACTGATCGAGATGGGAACAACCCGACACTTTGCTTGAAGTGCAATCCGAGCCCAACCGTAATGACCACCTAAATCACAGCGGAAGCGCTGACTAAACGGTCTGACGGCTTCCCTGTTTCCTCCCGGAAAAATGATCAGCGAAGCTCCGGATGCCAGCGCAGAATAGGCCGAATCATAAGTCGCGGGAATGGCTCCGCACTTACTAACGATCGTTCGAAAAAATGGAACTCGAAATGCAAAAGGATGAGTCAGCCCAAAAACGGGACGATCTTTATACTCCCGATGCCAGGCTTCGATGAGAGCTGCAATCTCGATCGCGGCCCCAATATTGTGATTGGCGATAAATAGAAGGGACTCGTTCGGAAGTTCCTGAAGCCCCTGGACCTCAACCCGAAACGGGATTAGAAAGGGCTTCATCAGCCATCGAAGCTTCGCAATCGCCTCTAAATCTCTTTTCAAATCAGACACCTAGAAAACCTATCAGAGTCGAGAGGAAGTGCCGACCAAAAAAGTTGCGGGGGCGGATTGACCGGGGTACACCGAGGGACATGATAATTATCAAAAACACGATCGCGTTTGTTTCGTCCTTGGCTCTTTTGTCGCTGATTTCCGCAAGTTCGGTAGCCCTGGCCGATGTTCCTGGATTCGGTACCCAAATCGCTTCGTGCACGGTCACTCAAGCAGAAGTTACTGCTGACATCGGTTCGGTGATCGATGTTTATCAAATGAACGACGCACAAAAATCCATTACGGTCACGGTCGGACAACCTGGAGCAGAAATTTTGGCTCCTGCTGATAGCGCGACATTCTCCGCCGACGGAAATTCTCTGACCCTGAGAATCGGAAAAGTGATCGAAGTCATGATTCCAAAAGGACAGAATCAAATCGGCAAAATGGGCGACGCTGGATCAGGGACTCAAACGATGACCTGTTCGGCGAACTGGTAAGATTATTTATTTCCCTAGGATTTTTTTTCGATCACTCTCTGAAAACTTGGCCGATTTAAGATCCGCTCAAGCCAGGCGTTAACCTCCGGAAAGTCTTTCAACGCGATCACTTCGGATTTCAAAGCACTCAACTGCCGGTAAAACGGAAAGACGTGAATGTCGGCCAACGTTAAATCCTGGCCCATCAAAAAATCGCTCTTTTGAAGAGCCCCGGTTAGACGTCCCAGATGATCGAGCATCCGAGTGAGGAGCTCTTGCTGCAGCTCCGGAGTTAATCTCGGCCACTCGTATTTATAGAGATCGAGATCTGGCTTAAATTGAGCGTCACACCACCGAGTCCACAACCTGACTCGAGCTTTTTCGAGCGGTGCTTGAGGCATGAGACGGATCTCAGGAAAAGTCTCATCGAGATATTCGGTGATAACAGCAGACTCGATCATCGAGTTTCCATCGTGAATCAGGACTGGAACGCTGCCCGCTGGATTAAGCTTGAGGAGGGCCGCCGATGGCTCCGAGAGACTTTCTTCGATCGTATGATAAGGAATACCCTTCTCTTCGAGGACCATTCTGACCCGGATAGCGAACGGGCATCGTCGATAGGAGTGGAGAACTAGTCCCTGCATTCCTATTTATTAACCGAAAACACGCTTTTTGTCGCGAACTGACTCCAAAACCAGTATGAGTAACTCATGCCCCATGTCGAACTTCGCTCTAAAGCCGGCCAACGCAGCCCCTCCGATCTTCTCCTTGTGGTCCAAGACAAGACTTTCGATTACTTAATGAGCTCCCCTGCCAAGGAGATCCGAGTGTCAGCATACCTCGATCAAGACTGGCCTAATGTGGAAGCCGACTACGAAGAACTCTTCGTCGCCGATATCTGTAAGTTTGAATCAAAAGTCACCAAGGTCATCGCGGGCAGCCGCACCCGAAAGAATATCACCTTGCCGGGAGCCATGACCGAGGGTGAACAAATCACCGTGTTGGTTACCCGCACTGGACCTGCTGCGTCTTCAGAAGACGCGCCCGTTTAATTTCTTTCGATTTCTATTCGTGCTCTTTTTATTCGCGTTTATCTTATTATTCTCTTTTATCGAGTTTTCGATAAATCGTGCGCGAATTAATTCCAAGAAGCTTCGCGGTCATATTCTTATCACCCGAGGTCGCTTCGAGGGTCTTGCGGATCAAAAGTTCTTCGACATCTTTTAAAGACGTCCCGAGAGGAACTGAAATTGCTGAGGATTGACCGGAAAACTGTCCAGACGACGATTGACCAGCAAACTGTGCAGATTTCACCAGATGCTCAGGCAGATCCTTCAGTTCAAGAACATCACTCTGTGCGAAAATAATTGAACGTTCGATCACGTTTGAAAGCTCGCGAATATTGCCCGGCCATCGATGCGCAAGTAGGACCTGCATCGCTTCGTTTGAAATTCCATGAACCGTCTTCGTGTGCTTCTCCGCTGCTTGCTGGAGCACCGAATGAGCGAGTTCGGCCATGTCATCCAAGCGATCCCGAAGTGCAGGCACTTCCAGATGAACAACCTCAAGGCGATAAAGTAGATCCTGCCGAAACTTCCCAGCCGCAACCAACTCATGGAGACCTTGGTGCGTTGCCGCGATCAGACGCACGTCGACTTTTCGAGAGTAGGAGGAACCGATGCGCCTCACCTCGCCCTCTTGAAGTACTCGAAGAAGTTTGGCTTGAAGCGCGATAGGCATATCACCGATCTCGTCGAGCAAGAGCGTGCCCTCGTGGGCTGCTTCAAAAAGTCCTACCTTCGCTTGAGTTGCGCCCGTGAAGGAGCCCTTCTCAAAGCCAAAGAGTTCAGACTCCATCAACTGCTCAGGCACGGCTGCGCAATTGAGTGCGATCATCGGTGCTTTTGCACGCGTACTCTGTTCGTGAATCGAACGTGCGACGAGTTCTTTCCCAGTCCCGCTCTCGCCCGTAATCAGTACCGTCGCGGCAGTCGGAGCAACCTGACGAATCATTTGGCGAAGAGATTGTATCGCGATCGAATTACCGACCATCGCCCTCTGGGTAGAGTGGGCCGCCGATTTAACTGAAGACCCCGCTCCGGCTGCATGGCGAGCGCTTGAACGCTTCAATGCTCCTTCGACGGAACTGAGCAACGTCTGGCGCTTGAAAGGTTTGGTGAGAAAATCGACCGCACCGAGTTTCATCGCCCAGACAGCATCCTCTACACGACCAAAGGCTGTCATGAGAATCACCGGAATTTGATCACCGCAAAGCGAGAGCGCACGTAGAAATTCCAAGCCACCCAATCGCGGCATACGAACATCGGTCACTACCAAATCAAATGCGAGATGCGACGTCTTATTGGGACTTGGTCTCAAAAGATCAAGCGCCGCCTGACCATCAACGGCCGTCACGACTTCATACTTTGCGAGTTCCAGAATCTTTCGTGTCGATTCGAGAGAACTTGGGTCGTCATCGACGAGAAGAATTCGGATCATTGGAATACCTCAGGTAGCACTTCAGAACTGATTTGGTGTTGCGGACCGGCTACCGCTGACGGAGAAAAACTTTCAAGCATCGCTCCTGCTTCAGGAATCATCATCTCAAAACAAGCGCCAACTCTGGCCGCTGCTCCATCGATCTTCATTGGATTTGAGCCTCGATCCCAGTACACGATCGTGCCGCCTTGGTCCTCGATCACTTTTTTCACGAAAGAGAGACCCAAGCCCGTTCCCTGCGCCTTGGTCGTGACAAAAGGAGTAAAGAGCTTCGAGCGAATCTCGACGGGAACTCCTGGGCCGTTGTCTTCAATTCTTGCCCAGACTTTTCGGCTATCGGTTTGACCCAAGCTCCACGTGATAGTCGGTTTAGGACGACCTTCAAGAGATTGAATCGAGTTCCGCATCAGATTTCCAAAAACTTGCTCAAGAAGATCGCGATCGCCAATAACCTGAAGATTCGCGTTCTTCTCGCGACGCCAATCCACTCGGATGTTTTGTGCCTCGCAAAGAGAAGTATACGTCGCAAGGACCGACTCCAGCACATCGCCGAGATCAACGATCGTGCGTGAGCCACTCGAGAGTCGCGAGAGCTTTAAATAGTTTTCTGTGATTTTTTCAAGGCGATCCACACCGCGCAAAATCGACTGCAGTGATTGCTTCAGCGCTGGCTGACCCAAGTTTGCGGCAAGCTCCGCGGCCATTTCGGCTTCGAGACCGATCGAGTGCAAAGGATTTCTCACTTCGTGCGCAACTTGCGCAGACATACGTCCGACCGCCGCCAAATGTTCAGCACGGTTGAGGCGCTCTTGAAGATCGACTTCGTCTGTCAGATCATCCAAAACCAAAATCATCCCACTTGTTTCGCTCTCCTGACGAAGCGGCATCCAATGACCGCCGTAAGTTCGAGACTCAATTTGAATCGGATTAATTTTGGTGCTCTCACCACGCTTTGCGTTCTCTGGGAAAAGGATCGCGACAGCTGCCAATTTGTCCCAGCTCGAGAGCTCACTTCCAAAAAGTGAACGTGCGCCCAGCGCCTCTCCAAGTAACCAGCGAGTAGCGACAGGATTGCACTGAGTGATCCGTCCGTGTAGATCCACGACAATCAAAATTGATTCGATGCTATTGAGCACGTTCTCGTTCAAGGTTCCCATCTGGCGGAGCAGATGATTTTGCTCTTGCAGACGGTCCTTTTGAGTTTCGACGGTCTTCTCACGCTCTAAAAGGGCCGTGGCCATCCGATGGAACTCTCTCGCTAACTGACTGACTTCGTCGTTACGCGTGAGCGGAATTTCCGGAAAGAGCGCCTTGTCTCCCCGACGAAGTCCACGACGAGTGATCTCGCGTGCAAGACGCGTGAGTTCGGCTAGCGGTCGCAAAGCGCGCTCGCCAAACCAAAGCATTAATAAAGAAAGAAGAACGACCGCGACCAATAAAATTTCAAGGCCTGCTCGCAACTGCGAAACACGAGACTCTGCTCGTGAGAACGTTTGGCGAACCTGACGGTCAAACTCGGTTGCGCCCCATTGAAGTTGGCGGCGCCACTCCTCCATGCTCCCACTCCACTTCGGATAAATCTCCGTCGCGGCCTGATAGTCTTTGTGTTCGAGCGCATCGTGCAATTTCGCAGCTTCAGCACGCAAGCTCGCCAGCTGCTGATTCATGTTTGTCGCCCACTCCGCCCAACGCGCGCGAGACTCAGGCGTCGCCCAATCTTCATCGGTATGGATCAAAGTCTGCGCTTGTTCCATTTCATTTTGGATAACGTCTTGGATCCAATTCGGAACCGGGCGAGGACTCCAGTGTTCGTCCTTCCAGTGCGAGTAACCTAAGCCCCGTTCCCACTCGCGCGTAAAAATTTCGGCGTCACTTTGCATTTGGGTGAACAAGCGACCAAGCGGAACTGAAACGCGATTGATCGCATCGAGCAAAGAGTTCACTTCAGTAATTCGATAAACGCTGACAGTCGATCCAAGAACGGACAGAAGGATGAGGCCGCCGACGAACGCCATGATGCTTCGACGAAGCGAAGATTGGGGGGCCCCAGAAACATCGGAAGGAGCCTTTGAAGTCAGAGATGTGTAAGCACGATCCATTGCGCTCATCAGGGGAAAGCATAACGAGCATTTACGCGCCGGTCCAGGGGAGATAGGCAGGGTTTGCCATGTTTAGTTAACTATTTAATTGATTTTTATCAGCCCTGTAAAAACTACATCAATCGCCCTCCCCGATCTCAGGCCGTCTTAGTGGAGGAACTCGTTCGGGCTGGATATAACGCATCGAGTCAAAACTCAGATTCCAACCGTCAAAGGGAGGCTAAACTCCTACGAACTCGGAATCATCAAAAAGTGAGATGTTTATGAAAATTTCGAAGGTACTTTCTTATGGCGTAGCGTTGGGGCTCATTGCTTTTCAAAACTCAAGTGCTCTGGCAGCAGAAATGCCGACAGTGGCAGCCGCTCCAAATCCGGAGATCTCTCTTTTGGGCTCGATGCTGTCTTTACAAGCTCAGAAATTGACGGCCGATCAATATCAAAGTGCCGCAGCGGACTTGATCGTGGAATATTCCAACACAGCTTCCCCCGATGGACGTTATGACCGATTAGAAAATGCGTTCGTCGCCCTCAACATTTACACGCCTCCTCAAGCTCATCAAGTTGTGGTGGAAATCCAGAACACTCAAACTCAATTTCAAGCTCAAGCGAACGCGTCAGAAGAAAAGAAAGAACAACTCATGACGAGCGAGATGGAGAATCTGATGGCCCTTCAACCCAATGGCGCACAGTTCTCGATGTGCGCTGCGGGTTACTTGGTCGATATCGGAATCTGGTCTGGAGCAATTGCTTTGATCGTCGATGCAGTCCGCGTTTCCAAAATCCCTAATTCTGGTACTGAAACCGAGGCTCTCACTATTGGCGGATTTGTCGCCGGCATAACAGCCTTTGTCGTGCTTCCATCAGTTTTTGACGGTATTTGCGACTGAAATACCAAAAAAAGGAGTCTCTCAATGCGATATCTAATCTTAGTTTTATCAAGCGTTCTGTCTCTCACTATGAATTCAGCGTTTGCGGATCAAGCCGGCCCTGCGCCCCTTTCCCGCCCGTCTTATCAAATCAGCTGCCAGGTTCATCTCCTGGGACCAAGTCCCACTGGCGATCTGAAGATGGATTTGTCTCCTACATCCACCATCGAAACCGCGATGTGGAAAGCAAAAGTAAAGCTGGATCTGGGTCAATATTTTCTCGGAGCATATTTAGACGACCAGTGCACCGATCGAACCTGCAAATCGGATGAGCCCGTTTTGGTGGTAAGCTTGATCGACAAAACCGATCCAGAGGGGATGGAGCAACCGAAATTTCAAGTGCACTTGAGCGGTTATGCATCAATGATTGCTGGTCAAAAGTCTGGGACCGTAGCGAGCACTTATTACGGCAAACTGACTTATCAACAAATCAACTACTCCGTAATAGATTATGGCTGCTCTTTCATGCGGGTTGAGTAGTTGCGTGGCCCATCGCTTATTTACCGACCCACTCATATACGTCATAACTTTCATCCCCAGACGTTGGGGTTAGGAAACTTCCAATCAGCCTCGTTTCATGGACGAAACGATCTAAACCAGCGACGGTCCAAGTGAGACTTTGGTTATAGCTAAATCTCGAGCCACTACTACTGCCGAGGGACCATCGGATTTGGGTCCCGATCAAAAACACTACAGGTTGGTTTGTTTGCTGGTGAATCAATCGCGCGGTGTCGGAGAGTTCCTCAAGTGTCATCGCACTTCGCCACTCGCGAGTGAAAAGAATCCAATTGCCATAGCGATTGCCGCGCGGAAAATAAATCCGGTTGTCGAGATAGTAAGGAATCGTATCCATGACGAAATCAGGTTCACCGATGATAACTGCGTCTTTCAGTTCGGGGTGGCTATGAACAAGATCGGCCACTAAGTTCGCCGAACTTTGTTCAATCTCAAACTGGTTCATGACAGTAGAGAGCGCGATCGAGCTCTGCCAGACCAGGAGAAGAACGATGATCGCTGGGACCGCGTAACGAGACCAGGCGGTCTTTGATGCAGGAAGACTGTGATCAACCCAGACGCACGAAAGCCAGAAAATATAAAACACGCCCTGATGCCGGAATTGAAGCGGATAGATCAAGTCCGAGAAGCAACTAAAGGCGCAAGCAGTTGCGAGATAAATAAGAAGCAGAACTGGCCTTCGGATGAGCAGCAAGCCGAACGCGAGCATGATGAGAGATCTGAACAGCCAGTTGTAGGTGGCATCGAGATGGCCAAACGTCGGAATTAAGGCGTGTCCTGGATTTTGCACAAATAGAGTGACGGCATGGATAACGGAGTCCAGATTCAAAACGCCCGGACTATAAACTAATGAAGAAGTCGTATTCGTGTGCAAAGTCCAGATGACCCAGCCGACAGCTCCGAGCACCAAGGCCAGCGGGATGAAGTCCGCAATGCGCTTCCCTTTTTTAAAAAGAAGTTCTGTTAATAGCGCCGCTATGACAATGCCAGTGAGGAGTGCCGAATGAGCGTTTGCAAAAGGGAGGAAAAAAAGAGGAAGGTACGCTCGGTAAGGATGCGTCAGTCGCTCTTTGAACTGAGTACAAAAAAGAAACATGAGGAGCATGCTGATCCCGTAGTTTCTTGCCATGACTGAAAACTCAAAGAGTGGAAACACTCCCGCGAGAAACAGGATCCTTTCCAAGATGGAAAATGGCGCGAAAAACAGCCAAAGAAATGCTGCGACCATCGCGATCAAGATACTTGCGAGCGGAAGCACCCAGCTCGCGTGGAATATCAAATAAAGCGATTTGAGAATCAGATACCAGAGTGGAGGATGCCCTTCGTTCCGAAGAAGAGAAAGCAGATCAGGTAAACTCTCTGCTTGTTTCGCGATGCTGAGCGCTCTCACTTCATCGCGCCAGAAAATATGGTGCCTGATTTCCATGAAGCAGATGAACGCGCAGTAAGCGAAATAAGCGATCAGTAAGATCACGGTGTTTGGACGCTTCATGAGCTTGCTCATTTTGCCTCAGGACAGATCGTTCTAAACTGACAAACTTTGCAAAGAGTTCCGGGGTGCGGCTTGCCCTCTTGGCCCGAGATGATCTTCGCGGCCTCTTTTGCGAGGTAGTGAGCCAATGAGGTATCTGCTCCCGCTTGGTCAGACGACGGGAATACTTGAACCTCTCGCACTCCTTGATCACTAAAGTTAACGAGGACCGTATCTACTTTTGGAGCTCCCGAGATCTGCGCAAGCGCCCACCGATAAAGATGCATCTGCGTCGCATAGGCATCGATCAACTCGTCGGCGTTCTTCTCATGCCTTGTGACTTTAAAATCGACGATACTGAGCGAGTTATTCTCATGCTTCACAACTCGGTCCATCGATCCGACCAAAACTTCTCCCGCAATCGGGATTTCAAAAGCAAGCTCAGCCCAGGTTTTTTCAAACTGCTTGAGGTCCGGATTCATGTACGGCGATTTTTCAGCCCATTGAATGACACGGTCCGCTTGGAAACGATCTTCGCCCGCTTCTACTTCGAGATCCCGAAGGCCGTCATAATCACCGGTTTCAAGACAAGCGTGAACTCGCGTGCCGAGCTCACGTTGAGAGAGCTCCCCTTCACTATTCCACTCAGACACGTCTCCGATCGCAACGGTCGAAGGCTCTGGACTCAAAGAGGCGCCCTTTTGTGCGATCGCCTCTGCCGTCAATCTCGGACGAACATAAGTCCACTCATAGGAGCGAGGACAGCGCGAAAGCATGTTCCACTCCGTCACGCTATGACGAGGACGTTTGAGGGGAAAAAGTTCAGACTCAAGCGGTGCGTGAGAGTGTTCGCGATCCAAGCCTTGGGTTTCTAATCGACGGTTACCGTGAACAGTATCTAGCAATTCAGGTTTATAACCAGCACACTCGATCCAACCGCGCCAATAATCCTCGGCGTAAACTTCTTCGGCGTTGAACTCGACGTGCTCGCCCTGCTTGTTGAGGAGTTCGGGACATACAAGTATTAGACGCTCTTGAGCGCGAGTAATCGCCACATAAAACACGCGTTTGTTTTCAGCCAGTTCTTTCGCGCGCTCGCGAGCCTTCCACTCATCTTCGATAGGATCTTTCTTCGGACGATCTCCCATCGAGTCTTTCGCGCCTAGAAAAGCCCCTTCATCGCCATCCCAATATAATAACGGAGCCGGACGATTGCGACTTTTAGCGCCTAGATCGACCAAAATAACGTGTTTAAACTCGAGCCCCTTGGCTCCGTGAAAAGTCAAAACAGGAAGCTGTCCTTGATTGCGAGGGGGAGCAACTTCGCGCTCACGTCTTCCCTCTTCCATCGCGGTTGAAATCTCAGAAACGACTTCGTCCATCCCTAAGCCACTCGATGAAAGTTCTTCCACGCGATGCCAAAGGCCTAAGAGAGGAGACCCAATCTCGTCTTCAATTTCTTCGCTCACGAGCAAGGTCATTAAAAGTTCTGCGGGCCGTACTACTTTTCCTCGAAGGGGCAAAAGTGCACGAGCGATCGCGCTCACTTTAAGATGCTCCTCTGCGAAGAAGAATTTTACTCCTGTTGGATCTTGCTCAAACCAACGATCGAGCTCTTGATCAGGAACACCCACCCACGGACTTCGGAAGAACACCGCGCCAGAGAGCGTGTTATCGGGATCACTCCACCACTTTAAAAAAGAAACAAGTTCGCGAACGCGGGGGTCTTCCCAAAATAGCCCGCCACTTCCCACGGCAATAGGAATCCCCGCCGAAGTCAGGGCTTTGAGCCAGCGCTCGTTGCCACGGATCTTCCGAAGAAGAAGCGCCATGTCTTCCAGCGGAATACCCTTCTTCACTTCTCCGATCATCCAATTGGCAAGATCGTTCGGGCTCTTTACATCGAGTCGAGTTACTGGCGAGATATCAGGTGAAGCAGGGCGCTTTGGTGTCAACGCCTCGTATTTCATCGGAAGAGTCTCCGATGCTTCAAAGGCTCGTTGACAGACATCGTTTGCAAATTCAATAATCCCAGGCCGACTTCGGAAATTCCAGGTCAGTGAAAGACTCACGGGCATTTCGGTGCAAAACTCTTCAAAGATCGTGACGTCCGCATCCCGGAAACGATAGATCGATTGCTTAGGATCTCCAACGACACAGAGATTCGAATAATCTGGTTTTACAAATCGCAAAATAATATTGGCTTGAAGTTGATTGGTGTCTTGAAACTCGTCCACCAAGACAAGATCAAATCGCTTTTGAAACGCTGCGCGTACGACGGGACTTTCGAGTGCGCGGTCAGCACCACGTTCGAGATCGTTAAAGTCGAGGACGCCGCGTCTGCGCTTCAGGCGGTCATAGCGATCGAGAACAAACTCAGAAACCGTTGCCAGGGCTTGAGAATCAGGGTCGTCTCTCTTCTTTAAAGACTCAAGAAGACCCATCGGCGACAGATCGCGTGCTCTTCTCAAAAGCTCTTGAAGTGTATGGCGACTCTCTCGATTGAGAACTCGCTCAAGAGCGGTTTCA
>Ga0302315_10004089_pt1 | contig 12844 bp, 17 predicted proteins | sample III_Palsa_N3_1_FD_200532 | JGI IMG/M metagenome (GOLD analysis project Ga0302315, IMG submission 200532) | Peat permafrost microbial communities from Stordalen Mire near Abisko, Sweden - III_Palsa_N3_1 | ecosystem: Environmental > Terrestrial > Soil > Palsa > Peat permafrost | place: Sweden... | reverse complement strand
AATTTAGGGGAAGGAGGAGGATGGGGTAAAAACCTTTTTCAAAAACATCAGCAGATTTTTTAGCTTTGAATAAATTTATGAGCCAACCCTTTAACCGCCCCATACGTGTATTAGTTGCCAAAGTTGGTCTTGACGGGCACGACCGTGGGGCAAGAATTATTGCTACCTCGCTGCGTGATGCAGGCATGGAAGTTATTTATACCGGCCTGCGTCAAACGCCCGAAATGGTGGTTAATACCGCCTTGCAGGAGGATGTGGATGCAATTGGTATATCCATACTTTCGGGTGCGCATATGACAGTTTTCCCAAAGATCATCAATCTTATTAAAGAGAAGAAAATGGATGACGTACTGGTTACCGGAGGCGGTATTATACCGGAAGAAGATGCCGTAGCTTTAAAACAATTGGGTGTGGGAGAGCTTTTTCCTCCCGGCACCAATACACATGATATTGTTAAATACATAACCGATTGGGTTCATCAACACCGCAATTTTTAATCTGTTACAATGGCTTATCAAAATTTACTTATTGAGCATAAAGAGCGTATCCAATATATCATCATTAACCGCGAAGCCAAGCTTAACGCATTAAATAGAGAAACTCTTGCCGAATTGCACGACGCGTTAACCGATGCGTTTGGAAACCCGCAGGTTGGCGGATTGATCATTACCGGTGCGGGACTAAAAGCATTTGTGGCTGGCGCTGATATTGCCGAATTTGCTCATTTTAATGTTGACGAGGGCAGGGAATTATCGCAAAATGGCCACACCAAGGTTTTTAATTTGATTGAAAATGGCAATAAACCTGTAATTGCTGCCATAAACGGCTTTGCCTTAGGCGGCGGATTGGAGTTGGCGATGGCTTGCCATATCCGCATAGCATCTGAAAATGCCAAAATGGGATTGCCCGAAGTTACCCTGGGACTAATACCCGGCTACGGGGGCACGCAACGTTTAACCGCGCTGGTTGGTAAGGGCAAAGCGTTTGAAATGATAATGACCGCCGATATGATAACCGCTGCCGAAGCATACCAGTTTGGTTTAGTTAACCATGTTGTAAGTTCGGATAATCTTTTGACTAAGGCCGAAGAGATACTCAAAAAAATATTACTGCGCGCGCCGCTTGCCATAGCCGCCGCGATAAAAACTATAAACGCGTCATTTCAAAAAGATGTAAACGGCTTTGAAACCGAAATAGATGAATTTGGAAAATGCTTCGGCACTGATGATTTTAAAGAGGGCGTATCCGCCTTTCTGCAAAAACGAAAAGCAGAATTTAAAGGAAAATAACCCGCATTTTACACTGCGCTGACCAAAATACCAAAAAGGTCAAAAATTAAATTATTGTTAATCAATCGATTGAATAATCGTGACATTAGGATGAAAATTCCTATATATTTTGTTATGTTACTTTGTTCTGTGTTTAAAGAAAAATTAAAAAAAACACAACAATAGTCATGAAAAATACATTCAAATTTTCAGCCCTGGTTGTAGCATTTGCCGGATTAGCATTGGGCGCAAAAGCACAAACCACACAACCATCTACAGTTTCAGGCACATCAAATGGCGTTCGTTTTAGTGTCGGCGTTGACGCGGGTTTGCCAACAGGTAATTTATCTAACTCATACAACTGGAGCCTGGGCGGCTCGGTACAGGCAGATATTCCCGTAATTAGTCAACTGGCAGTAACCATAAATGCAGGCTATAATAATTTATATGGTAAGGATTTAGCAGGCACAAATTTATCCGCACCAAATATTCAATTGTTGCCTGTTAAAGCCGGTTTAAAATTCTTCCCCGTTGATCATTTGTATATCCAGGGAGAAGCAGGCGCTGCATTTGCTTTGAACAAAACAGCCGCTAACTTTAATAACTCGGCAGCATTTATTTATGCACCGCAAGTTGGTTACCAGTTCCCTATTGGCGGTAGTATTATTGATGCCGGTGTTCGTTATGAAGCCAGCTCACAATTTGCCAGTGGTAACGACAACAGCAAAGTAAACTTCGTAGCCTTGCGCCTTGCATATGGGTTTTAATTACAGGTCGTTTATTTAAAAAGAGGGCTGTCCAAAAGGACAGCCCTCTTTTTTTTGATATGCGTAAAAGAGTAAACCAAATTCAGTATAATTGCGGCATTTAAGGCATATACTGTTAATTTTAGTTAAAAATGTCCGAAAAAATAAATACGGATATTAGCTTTGGCAGTATTCGCAGATATTTACATTAAAAAATACAAGTATTATACGTTGTTGACCCATTATGCGTTTAACACATTAATTTGAATAGGAAACATGAAAACCACCTTTAATACACTGATTTGTTTATTGCTATTTTTAAGTTTTTCTTTAGCGGCCGCAGCACAGGCTGTACCCGATACGATGCGTTTGTCTATTGGTTTTGATGCCGGGTACCCGGTTGGAAGTATTAGTACCAGGTATATTGCCAGCATAGGCGGTTCAATACGCTATGATTTTCCTGTTACTAAAAGATCATATATCACAGCCAGTGTGGGCTATAACAACTTTTTTTTAGGCAGTGGCGCTACAACAACACAGCAAGCCATTTTAAACGTTCCCGTTCCTACACTCCAAACGATGCCATTAAAATTAGGGTATAAATACTTTTTAATAAAAACCTTTTATGTACAGGTCGAATCGGGCGAAACATTATTACTAAATAAAACTGCCGAATATGCTACCAAAAGCTATGCTTTTACCTACGCCCCACAGGTAGGGATGATATTTAAACTAAAAAAGCCGCATACATATATTGACGCTGGTCTCCGTTATGAGGGCGTTAACAGTTTTTATAATGATAATGATAAGTATAATTATTGGGCGGCGCACGTTTCTTACGCCTTTAATTTATAATTGGCCTTCCCAACCGCGGCGAAAAAATTATTAAATTTATAAAAATTAGCAATTTTGTGTAACTTAACAGGCTAATAACATTTACCTGTTTAATGTTAATTGCTGATATGAAAAAAATACTCATCATAGACGATGAAGTGAATATTGCGTTATTACTTTCAAAGTTTTTAACACGCAATGGATTTGATGTAAGCACCGCCTCAAGCGGTACCAGCGGTCTTGACCTGCTTAAAAACGGGGAGTTTAACCTCGTGCTATGTGATTTCAGGCTGGAGGACACCGATGGCCGCGAAATGCTGCGACAAATAAAAACGCACTATCCAAAAACTGGGGTTATCATAATTACCGGCTATTCAGACATTAAAATGGCTGTTGAGCTGATAAAAATGGGTGCTTATGATTATATAACCAAGCCCCTTTACCCGGATGAAATTCTAAATACCATTACCAAGGCCATGGAAACACACCACGCCCTGGTTGAAGAACCTGCAAACGCGACAACTAATATCAGCCATGCAAATCGCAAACAACAGGACTTGTCGGGAATGGTTATTGGAACAAGCAAGGCTTCGCGCGAACTTTTACGACAGATAGAATTGGTGGCCCCCACAAATTATAGTGTAATTATATTGGGCGAAAGTGGTACCGGCAAGGAAGAAGCGGCTAAAAGCATACACCTTAACAGCCCCCGCAATAATCATCCGTTTGTTGCTATGGACTGCGGGTCCTTGACCAAGGAGTTAGCGGCAAGTGAGTTTTTCGGACACGAAAAAGGCTCATTTACGGGCGCTTTTGCTACCAAAATAGGTCACTTTGAAATGGCTAACGGCGGCACTTTGTTTTTGGATGAAGTTGGTAATTTATCATACGAGATACAGGCGGCGTTATTACGTACCGTACAGGAAAGAAAAGTGAAACGTATAGGCAGCACTAAAGAAATTGATCTGGATGTACGCATTATTGTAGCCACCAATGAAAACCTGCAGGAGGGTATTCAAAAAGGAAGGTTCAGGGAAGACCTGTATCACCGTTTTAATGAATTCAGCATATTTATGCCGCCGCTGCGCGAGCGTGGAAATGATATTATGTTGCTGGCAGAGCATTTTTTGAAAACATCAAACCTGGAGTTAAACCGTAACGTCACCAGTTTTTCGCCGGCGGTTATTGAATGTTTTACCAACTATCGCTGGCCGGGAAATATCCGCGAATTAAAAAATATAATCCGCCGCGCAGCGCTGATCAGCGAGGGCAATGAAATAACTATCAAGGCCCTTCCGCTTGAGATATCAAATTATAAAACCCCGTCATTTGACTATACACCGGCTGGCGAAGCGCAACAGGAAACAAAAGAACCGCGGCACGACCTTAAAAACGCGGCCCTTGAAGCCGAATACGATACCATATTAAAAGTATTAAAAGAAGTAAGCTACAACAAAACAAAAGCTGCCGAAATATTGAATATCGACCGTAAAACACTTTACAATAAAATGAAGGCTATCAACCTTAAATAATATGGAACCAGGAGGTAAGGGTATTGATGCCGGTACCTTGCGCACAATAAGGCACGATATTAAGAACCAGCTGTCAAATATAAACCTGGCATTAGGGCAGCTAAAGTATGAGATGCAAAATGCCTCCCCGGATCAGCAGGAATACCTGGAAATGATAGCAGCAAGCGCAGCAAAAATAGATACCATACTTAAAACCACCGAATGACCCGGCTATTGGGTTAAAACTTTTTTGGCATTTTTTTGCTTACTATATTACAATAAAAAAGCCATGTCTGTTTTTGATTATAAGCAACGCAATAATATTATATTGGTCACCATTATTGTATTGGGTGGCTTTTTATTGTATGCGTTAAGCGGTTTTTTCAGCTCCATACTCGGTGCAATTGTGTTCTTTACTATATTCCGCCCATTTTATTTGTTCCTGGTTGAAAAAAAGCAATGGAATAAAAACGCGGTGGCGCTCATAATCATCTTCATTTCGCTTATTGTTATCATTTTACCGTTTTTAGCTTTGAGCTTTATGGTTATAGGTAAAATATCAAGTATAAAATTTGATGCCTTAACTATAGATACATGGCAATCAAAAATTGACAGTTTTGCCGGTTCGACTTTTAATCAGCCTCATTTTTTTGAAAACACCGTGCAGAAATTAGGCACCTATGCCACTGATCTTTTTCCATCAATATTGGGCAGCGCCGCAAGCATCATCTTAACCCTGTTGGTGCTTTATTTTTTGTTGTTCTTTATGTTTACACAGATAGGCGAATTTGAAGCGGGCTTATTGCGGTATGCGCCTTTTAGGGAGCAATATGCCTTGAAATTTGCTCTTGCATTACGCAATTGTACTTATTCAAATGTATTAGGGCAGGGCATAATAGCCATAGTACAAGGTATTTTATTAGCCAATGGCTTTTGGATATTTGGCATACCCGACCCCGTGTTTTGGGGCGTAATAGGTGCATTTATTTCATTTTTACCTGTTGTAGGCGCACCCACACTTTGTATACCTGCCAGCATTATATTATTTGCCACAGACCACCCCGTAAAAGGGGCATTATTGCTGGTTTACGGCTTATTATTTATCGGCAATGTAGATAATGTATTGAGAATGATTATTAACCGGCGCATAGCCAATACACATCCTATTATATCTGTAATTGGTGTGTTTATAGGCTTGCCGCTTTTTGGGATATTGGGGCTGGTGTTTGGACCGCTTTTATTGTCGTATTTTTTATTGTTAATTGAGATATACGAAACCAACCGCATGGCCGCCGACAGGCTTGAACGAATAAGGGGTGTAAACGAAACTTAACCTAAGTATTTCATACTATTGTAAACAACTACCAAAAACAAACGTTAATACAAACAGTTAAAAACAGTTAAATAACGTTTTAGTTATATTTGTCGATATATTTAATCGTTATAGTAGTAAAATTGTTCAACTTAAAAATTATACCAATATGAAAGATAACTCAAAAGTTGTGGTAGCCTTATTAGCCGGGTTAGCTGCCGGTGCTGTGTTAGGAATATTGTTTGCACCCGACAAAGGCAATGAAACACGCGACAAACTTGCCGAATCATTAAAAAACCTGGGCGACTCAATAAGGGAAACCGCTGCCAATGAAATTGATAACCTGGTGGGCATGAAAGACAAGATCGTAGAAAACATTAAAACTAAAATTAAAGGTGCCGAAGAAGAATACCAGGACGACCTGGAACACGCGTAGATCAAGTCAGAAGTCTTTAGTCCTAAGTCAAGCAGTAATTTGACTCAAGACTCGAGACTTTGGACTTTAGACTCAAAAATATGGAACCCAAAAAAGAGCCGCAACCACCGTTAATTGACCAGCTTACCGAGTATGCGGAAACCCGCATTAAGCTGGCCAAATACAAAGCTATTGATGGCGGATCGTCAGTTATAGCCAGCATTATAGCCGATGTAGTGGTGATCATTAGCATGGTACTTGCTTTTATATTTGCCAGTTTCACCCTGGCGTTTTACCTGGCCACTGTATTTGACGGTTCATTATGGAAAGGTTTTGGCTGTGTAACGCTTATCTATTTAATAATTGCAATTATATTTAAGCTAAATAAAGCCGGTTTTGAAAGGCCGATAGCTAACACATTTATCCGGAAGTTCTTTAAAAACTAAAGTGATGGAATATATACCTATAAGAAACGGCAGGGATTTAAAGACCGAAATATTCCGGTTAGAGGAATTATCAAAACAACAAGGCGACACATTAAAAGCTCATTTTAGCAGCCCCGGCGCTATATTCTCTACTATATTTTCGATGATCTTTAAGCCGTCTGAGTCGGATGATGAAAAAAGCGGAGGTGTTTTCAGCCAGGACTTTTTAGGTTTAATATCCCGTTTTGTGTTGCCATTGGCCTTAAATAAAACCATATTCAGAAACTCTAATTTTATTATTAAGGCGTTGGTTGGCCTTGTATCTCAAAAGGCATCGCATTACATTAATGAAGATTCTGTAGGAAACGTTTGGCACAAGATCAAATCAGCCTTTGATGAACATTCAGGCGGGATAATAGATAAAGTGGGTTCTATATTTAACGGCAAGAAATCAAAAAAAGCCGCGAATCATCCCACTCATGTTTCGTTGCACCGCAATGTGTTAAAAGCCGAATAAGAAGACACAAATTTTCACGGATTATTTCGAATTTCACGAACGCTTGTCATACAATTAATTAATGCGTTGAAAAGAAATTAATGGTTGTAACAGACATCAATTTTTAGCCGGCAACTAATTCGTGAAAATTAGTGTTCTCTCTGTAATCATAAACATTATTATTTCCAATATCTTCGCCAAATGACAGGCAATTCGTGTAATTCGAAATAATTCGTGCGGATTCGTGTTATTTAAATTCGTGTTAGATAATAATTTGAAGTGGGAAAAGACAAGTTAAGGCGCTTTGCCGAAATAGATACGTTTAGCAACGTTTTCCAGATGGATGCCGGGAAGCCGTTTAAAGGTGAATGGAATGCCGGAGTTTTTAAAAATGCAAATCCGGTTGTATTAGAACTGGCCTGCGGAAAGGGCGAGTATACCGTAAACCTGGCTGTATTATTCCCCAATAAAAACTTTATTGGCGTTGATTACAAAGGCAACCGTATATGGCGCGGCGCTAAAACCGCGCTGGAAGACGGCGTAAATAACGTAGCCTTTTTGCGCATCCAGATAGAGAATTTGATTGATTACTTTGCCCCCGGCGAAATTGATGAGATATGGATCACTTTCCCCGACCCGCAGCCCCAGTTAAGCCGCGAAAAAAAACGCCTTACCTCGCCCCGCTTTTTAAATATGTACCGTCAAATATTAAAACCCGGTGGTTTTATTAATTTGAAGACTGATAATGATGGCTTCCATACTTACACAGTTGGTCAGATAGACCAGCTAAAGTTGAATTTGCATACACGTACCGAAAATCTCTACCATTCTGAATACGCGGATGAGGTTTTATCGATCAAAACCTATTATGAAAAGAAATATTTAAAGGATAACAAAAACATTAACTACCTTAAATTTTCATTCTGATAGAAAATGCAGGAGCCCAATTTTTTTGATAGTGTTTATGAAGTAGCCCGGCTAATTCCTGTTGGCAGGGTAACTTCCTACGGCGCTATCGCCAGCTATTTGGGTACCAAAGGCTCATCGCGAATGGTGGGTTATGCCATGCAGGCTTGCGGCACTGCAAGTCCTCCTGTCCCCGCGCACCGGGTTGTAAACAGGCAGGGGCTATTAACCGCCAAATTTCATTTTGGCGGTAGCCTGATGCAGGAACTGTTAGAAAGCGAAGGTGTGCAGGTAAAAGACGACCAGGTGCAGGATTTTAAAACTGTGTTTTGGGACCCTGTCGTTGAATTGGCGTTATAAATCGAATTGCAGCAACTCCACCCTATTCCCAAATGGATCAAAAAATGAAAACCGTACACGGCCCGGTATAACCGGTTCCTCTTTTACTTCAACACCATTGTCTTGCAAATGCTTCCTGGCAGACACTATATCATCAACCTCAAAAGCATAATGACGGATAGAACGGGGCATAGCCGGCTCAACGCCGATATGCAATTCTATATCGGTCAGTGCAAACCAGTAGCCGGGCGCATCAAAAACATCGTCGGGCCGGTTTATCAGTTTAAGGCCAATAACATCAGTATAAAATTTACGCGCCTCTTCCAGCCGCTCGGGCGGTACCGCGATATGCACATGGTTTATGCGTTTAAATGTAATCATTGCTGGTGTTCGGCAAAGGTGAGCACAAAATTATTATTGTCCAAAATTGAAAATTCAGTAGCGCCATAAAAAGTGGTTTCCAGGCCTTTAAGCACAGTTACCTTATCCTTTATATCTTCAAAATATCCCTTTATATTTTTCAGGTTAATATACAGCAATTGTGAAGCGCCGCTGGTCCGGCTAATTTCAGGTAGTTCATTTGCCAGGCTTTCAAAAGTTTGAAACATAAACGAAACGTTGCCGTTTACCATCATTACCCAAACAAAATCGGTACCCGTATCAGGAACCGTCATAGTTGTTTTAAATCCGAGCGTTTGATAAAAGGCAATAGTTTCTGCCATGTTGTTTACAAAGATGTTGGGCGATAAAGTCTCCATAACTTTAATGATTTGGTAAAAAATTGATTTAATAAATGGATATAAAGATAAAGATATTTATCTTTAAAAGACTAATTTTTTTAGTAATTTTATCCCGTTATTAAACATGCACTAATTCACTCAATCACTCATTCAATAATTACTCCCGTGGGAAAACTAATAGAAGATTTTGAAGCCTATCGTACCAAAATGAACGACAGGATAATGGAAACATCCAACACGAATATTAAACGTTTTTTTGCTTTAGATACTACCACTTATGCAGATGGTGCACTGGATGTAAAAACAAAGGAAATGCTGGGCCTGGTAGCCAGCATGGTGCTGCGCTGCGACGATTGTATTAAATACCATTTAGGCAAATGCCACGAAGCAGAGGTTAAACACGACGAAATGAACGAAGTGTTTATGATTGCGAATTTGGTAGGTGGGTCAATTGTTATTCCACATTACCGCCGGGCGCTGGAGTATTGGGACGAATTGTGTTCGAGTCCTAAGTCTTGAGTCGAGAGTCTTAAGTCAAACCGGCACTAAAAAGAAAACATGGCACAACCTTAACCAAAATGAGCTCATTTAGAGATTTAATCGCCTATAAAAAGGCATTTTCGTTATCGATGGAAATCTTTTTTATGACAAAAAACTTTCCCAAAGAAGAAACGTATAGCCTTATTGATTAGATTAGGCGATCTTCAAGGTCTGTATTTGCATGCATTGCTGAAGCGTACAAAAAACGAAGATACCCAAATCATTTTGTTAGTAAATTAACTGATGCGGATATGGAGAACGGCGAAACGCAAGCGTGGTTAGACGCTTCATTAGCTTGTAATTATATCACGCAGGAAAAATTCACAGAATTAAATCAGCAGAGTGATGAAGTATCACGATTGCTTATTTATATGATAAACAATCCCGATAAATTTAAATAAAATGACTCAAGACTTAAGACTCAAGACTTCGGACTTAAAGAGATGCAACTGGCCCGGAACCGACCCTCTGTATCTAAAATATCACGACGAAGAATGGGGCAAAGAAGTACACCACGACAAAACCCTGTTCGAGTTCCTGGTACTTGAATCTGCACAGGCAGGCTTAAGCTGGATAACCATTTTACGCCGCCGCGAAAATTACCGTAAGGCATTTGCAGATTTTGATGTGCATAAAGTGGCAGCTTTTAATGATGAGGATGTGCAACGCCTGTTAAATGACGAAGGGATTATCCGTAACCGCTTAAAAATACTGTCAACCATTACCAACGCGCAGCATTTTATAGAAGTTCAAAAGGAGTTCGGCTCGTTTGATAAATACCTGTACAGCTTTATGCCTGATGGCAAGCCGATAATGAACCAGCCAACACAGGTAGTACCCAGCACTCCCATATCTGATGCTATAAGCAAGGATATGAAAAAGCGAGGGTTCAAGTTTTTCGGCACTACTATTTGTTACGCGCATATGCAGGCAACAGGTATGGTGAATGACCACGTGCCGGGCTGTTCTTTTAAGTGATTATTTTTTGATTTCACTGATTTGATTTTGATTTCACCGATTACTAATCAACATAAATTGTATTTTTGAAACACGCCGGTTATTTCAAGTTCAAATCTGTGTAATCAAAAAATAATCGGTGAAATCATAATATGAAAAAACTATTCCTTTTAGATGGCATGGCCCTGATTTACCGGGCGCATTTTGCTTTAAGTAAAACACCCCGGTTTACATCGGGCGGGTTAAATACGTCGGCGGTTATGGGCTTTACCAATACCCTGCTGGAAGTACTTAAAAAGGAAAACCCAACCCATATGGCCGTGGTTTTTGATACTTCAGCCCCTACCGAACGCCATACGGATTTTGCCGATTATAAGGCCAATCGCGAATCGATGCCCGAAGATCTGTCAAAAGCAATTCCTTATATATTCAGGCTGATACTGGGCTTTAACATCCCGGTTATTACTTCGGACGGCTATGAGGCTGACGATATCATCGGCACCCTCGCCAAAAAAGCCGAGGCAAAAGGCTACCAGGTTTATTGTATGACGCCGGATAAAGATTTTGGTCAGTTGGTATCTGATAATATTTTTATTTACAAACCAGCCCGCATGGGCAATGAAATGGAGATATTGGGTGTTAAGGAGATATTGGAGAAATGGGAAATTGAACGCGTTGAGCAGGTCATTGACATTTTAGGTTTATGGGGAGACGCAGTGGACAATATCCCCGGAATCCCTGGCATTGGCGAAAAAACGGCTAAGGCATTGATCAAACAATATGGCTCTATGGAAGAGATTATCAGCCATAGCCATGAATTAAAGGGTAAGCAACGCGAAAATGTAGAGCAATTTGCAGAGCAAGGCCTGCTTTCAAAAAAGCTGGCTACTATATTGTTAAATGTTCCGGTTGAACTGGATGAAGCCGGGTTGGAAATATGCGCACCAAGCAAGGACCTGTTAGAACCTTTATTTGCCGAACTGGAATTCAGGACTTTAGGCAAACGGGTGTTTGGCGATGATTTTACCATTACTGAATTTAAATCTGTCGGCATTCAAACTGATCTGTTTGGCAGCCCGGTCGCAGAGGGACGTACCACGATGACGGTTGATGTCAGTGATATTGCCGAGCCTGAATTTAATGTGGTTTCAAAAAACATCAACAATACACCTCATACTTATTATTTGGCGGATACCGTTGAAAAACGCGCCGAACTGATCGCCGCGCTAAAAAAACAAACCTCGTTTTGCTTCGATACCGAAACAACCGGCACCGATGCCAATAACTGTGAGTTGGTTGGCTTATCGTTCGCGGTAAAACCTACAGAAGCCTGGTATGTGCCCGTGCCCGTTGATGAAGCAGGGATAAGGGCAATAGTGAATGAGTTTAAAGCGGTGCTGGAAGATGCCTCGATAGGCAAAATAGGACAAAATATTAAGTTCGACATACTGATGTTGAAATGGTATGATGTGCAGCTACAGGGCGACCTGTTTGATACCATGATGGCACATTATATCATCGACCCGGATACAAGGCATGGTATGGATGTGCTATCTGAAAATTACCTGGGCTATAAGCCGGTTTCAATCACCGAACTTATTGGTGCCAAAGGCAAAAACCAGGGCAGCATGCGCGATGTGGAGATAGAAAAAATCAAAGAGTACGCTGCTGAGGATGCCGACATTACGCTGCAATTGAAAGAGATATTCGAGCCAAAGATAAAACAGGTAGAAGCCGAAAACTTACTGCACAAAATTGAAAACCCGCTGATCTATGTATTGGCGGATATTGAATTTGAAGGTGTGAAAATTGACCACGATACGTTAAAAGAGTTTTCAAAAGATTTAGAGGTAGATATATCAAAGCTGGAAAAAACGGTTTATGAAAAGGCGGGTGTCCGCTTCAATATCGCATCGCCAAAACAATTGGGCGAAGTGCTTTTTGAAAAACTAATGCTTGACCCAAAAGCTAAAAAAACCAAAACCGGCCAATACCAAACCGGCGAAGATGTATTACTGTCGTTAGCCGCTAAAAGTGATATTGTGCGCGATATTTTAGATTACCGCCAACTGCAAAAACTAAAATCTACCTATGTAGACGCTTTGCCGCAAATGGTAAATGCTAAAACAGGGCGTGTACATACCTCTTACAACCAGGCGGTGGCCGCGACAGGGCGGTTAAGCTCAACCAATCCAAATCTGCAAAATATTCCTATCCGCACCGAGCGCGGACGGGAAGTACGCAAGGCATTTATTCCGCGCGATAGTGGCCACACCATTGTATCAGCCGATTATTCGCAAATAGAGCTACGCATCATCGCCGAAATAAGCAAGGACGAAAATATGATGGCAGCCA
>Ga0302315_10004087_pt1 | contig 12849 bp, 11 predicted proteins | sample III_Palsa_N3_1_FD_200532 | JGI IMG/M metagenome (GOLD analysis project Ga0302315, IMG submission 200532) | Peat permafrost microbial communities from Stordalen Mire near Abisko, Sweden - III_Palsa_N3_1 | ecosystem: Environmental > Terrestrial > Soil > Palsa > Peat permafrost | place: Sweden... | reverse complement strand
CAATTCAGAAAATAAGACATATCACTGCTTATAGAGGCTGTTCGAATCTTGAATTGAGAATTTAAAGTTGGATGATATTGTCTTACTTTTTATAAGCCTAAGCCTCGAAATACACAATTGTGTAACTATGATGATAAAGCCGTCTATAAAATGATAATGAGCATCAAGATGACCAAGCTAGCGTTATCTTAGTCTTTCAGTGCAACAATTACAGTTGACTTATCTAGCTCAACAGACAACAATGGATTACCATCAGCAGTGCTTGGATTCTTTAAAACCTTTGTTGATCCGTAAGAATCAACGACTGCCATTGGCTTGCTTTCAAGGAATATAAAGAGTACTTGCCTAGATGCATTTCTAGTAAACGTCCTGCAAGCTAGTTTCACCGATTCTATGTCTAAAGGTATTTCGCTTAGGTCTACAAATGGCTTAACTCTATTAAGTATGCTTTCAAATTGTCTTACATAAGTTGTATTAAGAATTTCATTAATCTCAAATTGTATAGGAAACGGTATAGTCACACCTGGATTAACACCTCTGCAATCCAGTTGAAAGTCTAGTTCTTTAAAATAACTATCATATAATAGTTCAAGTTGATACGGTTTTGCTTCTTCAGGGCTTGAGATTACTATTTTACGTGAAATTTGTATTTTCTGCATTGCTTTAAGGATAAGTATGTGGTAAAGATAATCAAGTAAAGACAACCTACAGTGTAATATGATATAAAACTCAATATGGTTTATTAACCCACCTTGAAACAATGCGATTGTATACGATGTAGGCTAACTTTGTGAAACTAGTTTGCTACACTTCTTTAATAAAATGGGTTCTTAACACCCCTTTTTGCAACTGTAGCAAAGGGCTAGATTTTAGAAAATATGTTTCACCCTGAGCGAATTTCTTATAGAATTTAAAACTTTGATTAGATAATGTAAATTATAAATCAGGGAACCAATAATTATAGTGTCGAGATTAAGCACAATAGTTTTTTAATTATCAATATGCAGCGCCCTTTCAATTCGTGGTTTATCAATTTTTAAGCATTGAGAGACAATATAATTACCTATATTAAAATCTAAAACTTCTAATTCTGAGGAATTTTCCTTTGTTATATTGTCATTTCTTTCCTGATCTACTAGATAAGAGCAAAATATTTCAACAGATTTAAGTCTCTTGACCAAATTTCTATTTCCATGTATATCTGATTTGGCGAAATTATCATGTAACAAATCAAAATAAGCTTTATTAAAAATAGGAGTATCTTGCAAGACAAGATCAATATAATGGAAACGATTAACTAAATCATTTAAATAATAAATACCAGTATTGGAAATTCTTAAAGCTGTATCTAAGGAAATTTTATCGGCAAGCTCAATATCGGAGTTATAGTTATCAGTAGTAAGTAATGTATTTTGTAAAAGAGAATCTAATTCATCAGTAATACATTCTTTGCTATAGTTGACTAACAAAAATACCTCAATAATATCATTCGCATATACGAATTCCTCTTTAAAACCCTGATTCTTGGCGATATTGTTTAGATACTTTAAAATTCTAATTTTTATAAAATGGTCGCTCGCCGGATGAGTTGGATAAAAAATATTATAGACAGCACTATTTTGGTGAGTATAGTATAACTTGTTATTAAGCCCAATTGATTTTATAAATTCCCAAATAGGAATGCTTGGCTGAGAAGTGATATAACTGTCGATTTTGGTATGACCAGATACAAGAAAATTATTCATTTCTTCAAGGCCTTTTCGGATATTAGGATAAGAAGTTTGCTCTAAATATTTCATTATTTCTGAATTTGACGAGCTTGAAAAGAGCGTCAAATAGAGGTTTTTGAATAAATCTTTTAACGTTTTATCTTCAAATTCCACTTTTTTATTATCAATAAAAGTGTTTATTGGATCAAACTTTATTTTTGTATTAATGTACTGTATCCGTTTTTTTAAAACAGAACTGTAAGGCGGGGCGCTAATATGATAAACATTTGAATGAAAAGCATCAAAGGGTGGTTTATTTTTCCATTGATAAAAGTACCCCTCACGTAATGAAACAAATACTATTGCTGACAAAGTGCCTCTTAAGCTTTGGGATAACAAAAAAATCTTTTTTTGAGACTCGTTATCTAATTGATCTGCATTGTCAAATATTATGCACAAATGCCTTCTCTGAAACTTAAGTAGGTATTTAGATATGGCACTAAGGTAGTCAATGGGATTGGTAGTCAATTCTTCTAAGTAATCAGAAATCTTTTCTTCTAGTTTTTCATTATCCTTAATTTTACTCCATAATCCCCCATTTAGCTTTAAATCAAGTTCTGTCTTAAAAATTTGCGTGAGTATTTGATAATCACCCAACTTTAAATAATCGTGTTCAAGTAACAGGTTTGTCACTATGGTTTTGTAAATAGAATTGGTGTCTTCAATTTGTTGTAATGTATAATTTCTAAAGTCCAGGTATACAGATGGAATTTCTTTAGCTTCTCTATTGGTCAAAACAACCTTAAAAAAGTATCTTATGAAAGTCGTCTTTCCTGCTCCTTTACCACCTATAAGAATTATTGGGGATGGAGAATTAGTTTCAAGTTTAACAGTCTTTTTTATTTGTGTTACTAAATCTACAGTTTGTTTGGCTTTTGAAACTTTACTATCAAATGTAGGAGGCAAATCTAGGAAAAGACCAGCTAGATCATTGGAATATTTGTGGATGTCGATCGTTGGTACATAACAGCTTTCTAATATCCCTTTGTCAGTTTCCAGATCATTTGTATTGCCGATTTCATTGAATATTTTATCAATAACAGGAAGTAGTTTACTACTAAAATCGTTTCGCAATAACTCTTGGTTTTTGTTTGAAATTGAATCGATAATTTTCTTGTTGAATTCAACTGAAGCTCCAATCTTAATTCTGCCATTTTGCTCTATCGCTTCATAAGAAAGTAAATTATAAAACTCCACAAAATTGTCTTCAAGCTTTTCAATTGATTGAAAAACTAAAGTGTCATTATCCAACCAACTGGTACCGTCTATATTCACAAATCTACTAACTATGAATTGTTTACCATTGGTAATTACTCCGTGGGTTAGACCAATGTCCGATAGATATCCCCTGATTTGATCAATGACTTTTTTATTTTGCTTGTATATTGATTTAATTTTGTGTCTTCGTCCTGTAATAGGTAATTGGAATTCCTCAAATATTTTTTTCGCTTCAACTACAAATTGAAAACTATTCAATGTAACAGTATAATCAAAATATCCACTATCGACATGTCCTTCGCGCCTAATATTATTTTCATTCCAACCAAAGACCTCTTTTAAGTAATAATCTATAATTTTCGATCGGGTATCAGATTCACTTAAATTTTCTTTTAGTAAACTGCCGAATTCAAGTTGAAATTTTTTAAAGGCGCTAAATGCTATATCAAAATTTGACATTGGGAAAAATTAAATCGAATTGAGTATGTATGTGCTTCCAAGATAAAGATTTTAGCTGAATAAAATGATAGTGTCTTAAGGATCGAAATGAAAATTGATAGCGGAACGCTTAAGAAATGTAGACTTTATACATCTAGATATATAATATTTCACGAATGAGGTTATCGTGCAATAATAAGTGAGAATAACAACTATGTAACTCGAAAAAAATCAATGACTTAACTGGATTTATAAATAAAACTCGATTTGAGTGAGCTATGGTTTTTTTAGTTCTTTAATTTTCAATCTTTCAACATTGATGGTAGAGATAACCCAGCCTAATAATCCTATAAACATAAATGCAATTCCCCAATAAGTTAATTTAGAAGCATAGGAGTCATAAGAATTTGCATATTTATGTAGTAAAACTATCTTAGATTTATTAAATTCAAGTATAATTTCTTTTACTTCAGTAGTTTGTTTCTTTTTATATAAAGTGTCATAGTTGGATTTAAATTCATCTTTAATTCCTTTAATCTTAGCTGAAATAATCAAATCTTTGGCTTTGTTAGTAGAATGAAGCTTGCTCAATGCTTCGAGATTAGATTCAGTTTGAATGGCGGAATGATTTAATTTAGCAATCTCCTCTTTCAACTCACTTAATTCTCTATTGAGTAATTTTACTTCTTTATTGTAGTTGTTTATTTCAATTTCTAATTCTTGTTCTTTTTGTAGAGGATAAAACATCGAAGTCATAAGCATCACTAGCCCTCCAATAAACAAGAACTTAAATAAATTGTCAACCCCAGCAAAGAGACTACTTAGATCCATCAGTTGATTGAATTAATTTTATCCATATTGCCATCTAGTGCTCTAAAGCTTCTGTTGACGGCTTCTACAGTATCGCGACGAACGCTCAAAGTAGTATCAATTTGGCTTTTCGCATTAGCCGGTAGTTTATTTGAGTCTATTGTACACCCATTCGATATAGCCAATACTGCGGCAAGGATGACAAGTGACTTGCCCACAGGTGATTTAAAATTAATTTTGCCGGGAGATTGAAGGTTTAATTTGATTGTTGTTTTCGAAATATCCTCGTCAAAACTAAAATCAAGGTTTATCTCTTCTGTTAATCTCCTTACTGAATCTATAAATTCTATTAAAGAATCAACATTAATATCATCTTTAGATTCAATATCAAATACGAAATGTCCAAAACCATCTTTGATATAAAGATTTTGAGTTTCACTATCTATATAGTTTTGGTATTTTTTTACACTACTTATAGCATGTTGAGAAGCTGTAATCTTATAAAATATGGGATCTAATGCTCCTAATGTTTTAGATTCCAACCAAGTCACTTTTCTTCGCTTTCGATAGTTGCAATTTCCTTTTGGGTCATTTTCAATAATAGAGTCCTCAATAATTCCAAATGCAAAACGAGAAGAGCCATGGCTCGGAATTATTACTAGATCACCTTTTTTTAATTGTTGAAAGCGAATAATCTTATTATAAATAGCAGTTACCTTTCCTTTACTTTTTTTAATGGACATATCTAGCTTCTCGTTTATCGCTATCTTATCCTTAAATGCAGATACAGAAAGATTCTTTATATCATTAACTGTGATGTAGTTCCACCCCATTCCAATGAAGCCTTCCCTATAAAATTCTTCAAAATGTTGACCGCTATCTGTTCGAACAAACCAATATCCTTTTGATGGTTTAATTTCGGTAACACTGTTAAATAATTGTTCAAATGGTGATTGGGCCTGCGCCATGGAATGATTTAGGTTTGATAATTTTTATTTTTTTATAATACAAATGTACATAATTCTATTAAAACCAAATATTGCCTAAATTTTCAATTTAATACCTGGATACGGACTCACGTTTATTATAAGCACTTACCTATTAAGCTGATAATGCTTTGTCTACGAACCAGCTACGAACAGAGAAAAACGTCTGAGCAGAGGCAGTCGCAAGACGGCTGCTCAGAATGCTTCACAAAGGCTTGGCGCTGCCTTTCGATCTGTATGGGTAAAGCGAAGGAATCTCAAAAGCTGTGACAAGCCTGAAGCGTTTTTCGAGGCGTAGGTGAGTAAAATTATGATGAGCGTTTGACTTTATAAATGTTGAGTGTTGCAAGCGTTACCTGGCTGATTAAGCCAAGTAAAAGCGCGGCGTAAGCGATACGTATATAAAGGCAGAGAAAGCGAATATGGAGAAACGACTTTGCTTGAAGCAAACCAGGTGACAGATTGCGAGGCTTGGGCTTATAAGACAGGAACATTTATTTATCAGTGGGTATTAGTGTATAAGGCTTATAAAATAAATGTTCTGGCTTTGAGTGATGGCAGCAGTGGAGTTTAATGTGTGCGCTAGCACTCTTTAAACGTAGCGAAATCTGGCGACAGGTTTGTAAAGCTTAAGAGTTTCGTAATACCTATGGACCTGTGGGTTGGCCTCTGCGAGAGATAGGAATAAGCAAAGCTATCCTTAACCCGTCTTAAGCCACCGACTGCGGGTAAGGATAGTGGCAGCTTATTGTTCATTTATAAGTTGCTCTGCTTTTTCCAATAGTTCATCTTTCCCTGTCTTTATACCGTTAATAGTAGGCTTGATGATGTAATCGATTTTAACTCCTTTACGCTGAGTTTCCATCCCATCGGGATATAATACGCCAATGCCAGAAATTACAGTAATTAAGTTTCCTGGTAGATATATTGGAGAAGTATTGCCGTCTGCTCCGGCAGTTGTGCTTCCAATAACGGTTACATTTGGTGAGGCTTGAAAAGCCATCGTTGTATACTCAGCCTGACTTTGGGTTATTTCATTAACAATAACTACGACCTTGCCTTTATATTCTTCTTTGCCATCTACTCCAAGTGGTTTGGTTGCTGTAAACGTCCCGGGATAATCAATACTTGTATTTGTAAACTTTACAAAGTTAGCATTGCCGCTTTTTATATAAGGCACAAAGCTAAAGGGCATAAAATCGGATGGATAGCATCTCATATCAACAATAATGCCTTTTGTGTTTTTAAACAAGGCTTTGATCTTCGGCAAACTATCATTTGAATATCTGCCTGGAAATAGGTAGCCAATTTGGTCATTAAGAAGATAATAGCCAGATGAGTCTTTTCCTGGCCTCCAATCCAAACTATAAAAGTCGGCTTTTGACGTTTCAATGCCGTTAAAATCTAAAGTAGATGCTTTACCGTCTCTAATTATTGCTAATTTAAAATTAGGGTTATTGCCTCTCAATAAGAAAGAACCCGGCATATCCCTAAGTTGGGTAGAATAATTTGAGCCTGCAGTTAACGGCAGATATTTTTTTATAAGTTGATCAACAGGCAATCCATTAATCGCAGTAATTACATCGCCCAATTTAAACTTTTCCTTTACGTTTAATGTATCAAAGTAATATCCTGTTACTACCAGCTTATCTTCAATAAACTTTGCTTGAAATGGTAGGCGATATTTTCCCATATAATCTGCTATAGTAAGGCTACTTCCCAGGTTAGCATGTGTGTCATGAATATTGCAAATCAATTTTAACGTAGTAACATCATAGTCTGTAGTGTTTGCTGATTTAATAAATTTAGGAATAAATACCGTTAATATATCATTCCAGTCCTTGCCGATTAAGTGTTTATACGGATAGAAATATTGGATCATGTTCCAATACCTAAACAAGCATAATAACCTAATGCCAGCATCGGGATAAGATAAGTAAGCATAATGCCGCTCATGTTGAAATAAGGGATTATTCACATTCTCAGCTAGCGTTACATATATGTTTTCGCCTCTGTTGCGATTATTCAAAATGTACTTTAACTTTTCAATCAATGAAGTGCTGAATATTTGCGGATCAAAAATGCTACCGTAGTCGGGTAATTGTAACGCTCCTTCCACAGTTAATGGTTTGCATTTTTCACAAACTGTTGGCACTCCAAATTTATCCATCCAGATTTCAATAATATTGCTTAAATCTGCATTGCTGGTTGCTTTTATGACGGATGGCATAACTTTAAAAAGCTCGGCATCCATATTGAAATCACCTTTCGCAATTGCGGGATGATAGTACTTTAAAAAACCCCAAACCTGGGCCAACATCTTAAGATTCTTTATTGTTTGCTGATTAATCATAACGGTATCAATCCCTGATTTTCTTAAATAAGAAGTATCGGTTTCTGTTTTCGTTAATAAGAGTTCCTTTGTTTCAGCTTTTTCTATAGGCTTACCATCAATGTAAAGCCTTAAATCATCGACCCATATTTTGCCGCTTCCACTAAGTAATGCTCCTATATATATCTTAAGCGCCTTCGTATCGTCATATGGCAGATTGATCGTGTACTCCGTCCAGTCCCGTGTACCTGATATATTATCGCGAAACATATTGTCAAAAGCAAGACTTCCTTCGGATCCGTCAATTCTTAACCATAAACCAGCTTTGCCGATTACCTGATCCGTTTTAAGAAAACCCTTAAGTTGAATTTGCTTACCTTTAAATGTTTGCGGAATAATATACATCGCTGAGCCAAAGGGTTGGCCATCTTTAATCTTTGTTAGGGATAGAGAATATTTTCCTCCATGCTTAACTACGCTATCCAAGGACATGGAATATGAAGATGCCTGGTCTTTAATACTACCTATTCGCCATCCAGTAGGAATATGATCGTTACCTACTTGTTCAAAGTCTCCATTAAAGTTGGTCTTGACTTGTGAAAATGTACAACTGCTAAATAAAAAAAAAATGGCGGTTATAATAGCTTTAGGCATAAGGTTAGAATAATGGTTTGCACTAAATAACTAAAATTTCAATGAAATAGTATTTTACTGGATAAAACACACCAAAAATTTTACCATTCAATTAATGTTATTTAATAAGTGAGGATATGAAGATGCTATTTGTATGCAACTCCTGAGGATAAAGCCAAGTGTAGGCTTATGTTGTTAGGAAGCTTCCAATGCTTTCCTTTGCATTCGGCGATAGCCAAAGACAAATACAGTGTCAAGGAATGCAAGTAGTAACAGCCCCCAATAATAAAAGGACTTAGCCTCATTCATGTTCATAATGTTATTCCCATCAACTGTTACGCTGTATACATGATAAGTTATGTTATCCTGTTCATTATGTCCCTTGGCATCGTAAAGTACAGTTATATGATCACCTATTATATTATGAGTAGAGAGGAATTTGAAAGCCCTGTCCTTGTTGTCCTGAATGGCAAAATATATAGGACTCGTACCTACGGCAACGATATAAGCATCGTAAACGTTCTTGGGTCTTGATACGTGTATAAGTTGTTGTGCATAAACTTTCCCGTCAATTGTGGTAAGGTCTGACTTGGTGACAAACAGAGGACTAATAATCACGTAGTGAATGATAAGTAGAAAGATTCCTACAAAGGCAAGTTTAAATGGCTGCATCACGGTATAAACTTAATGAATTGTACAGATGCAAGCAAATGAGCGTAGCGAGTTTGCGAAGCACATAGCATCTCTCAATGACTGTTTAGTTATTGCTTCCTATAGTAAACAGCTTGCATAAACCCTGTAGTATTCGGTTGGTTGTCAACTGATGTAGGGTTAGTGATCAATTCCACGGTGTTAGCGTCAATCGCTACAATGCGTTTGCGCTCATCCATAATATAATCGCTAAAAGTGCCAGCCGCCAGATTGTAGGTTATTGACATAGGCTCAAAAGACGTTTCTGTTAGAGTTGCAGTGGTACTGGAATTGAACGTTATACCTTCTTCTGCTTGGGCCGCAGCATTACCAGGATTTGTATTGTGTGGACTGTAATGATTGTGCCTGGATAATTGTAAAGCGTATCTCCCGAAGCTGTATAAATACTAATATATTCAATACCGTCAGCAACGTTGAAAGCGTTATATGCTGTGTCTATTTCTTTATAAGAGACATAAGAGCCAGTTAGGACTATTACTATTGGTTTCACAGTTGATGATTTGCTACAGCCAGAGATCAATAAGCCTAACGAAAAGATAAATAATAGTTTATTCATGTGATATGTTTAAGTCACCAAAGATAAGAATTGGAGTAAACAATTTAGTGCTTCTATACCTTCTAAACAGTTAGTTTTGTTAAGTCACTGATTAACACCTTTAAGAAAGCTCTTTATAGTTATATAGAATATCCATATCACGAACCAAAGAGCTACAGCCTCTATAGCAAGTAAGATACTGATAACGAAAGCTAACCATCCAAAGAATGAAATAGCAACTATCCACTTGTAACGTTTTAAGTGTTTAACAAGAGTTTGCGCCAGTACAATGGTAGATTGTATAATAAAGAATTTCCTGATAGTTGAACGTTGTGAACCTTCTCTTATCGGTTCTATATCTTTATAGCGAATACTCCCGCTTTGTTCTGCGATCAAGTCCTTACAATAGATACCAATTGGCTGTAATATGGTATAATAAACAAACAGGCATATTATACGTAATATTACCCATAGTTTGTATAACCATGATGTGTTTGAAAATTTGTTTTGTTTAGCTTCCATAAACTAATATTGTATAGAGCCTACCGAAGCAGGCTCTTTATTACTCAATTAGGTGACTCATGCCCCATTTGTACCTGATAAACCCTGTCATCGCCATTGATACCAGGAGGAAAGTCTCTAAGGAAGATTACAATGTCATTCACTTTATAAATCACCTGATGCCCACCCTCGTATGTACCTTCTGTTACTTTCGTAGCATTCATTTGCTCCATTTGCTGATTATAAGAATTCCAAAGTGAAATATCTGTGAATGAATACAAGATACCTTTAGGTATAGGCCTAGTCTTATCATTCATCCAGTCAAGCTCATATTCATGTGGTTTATAGATATTTGTACTGTCCAATTTATAACAAAACACTAACGATAGGCCGTTCTTTTCATCTGGCGGTATCGCAACCGTCCAGTGCTTGTCAACTGTCATTAAGTATTGATAAGCGTACTTGTAGTAGTTGGGGTCGTCCATCTGCCAAGTTTTGTAAACTTCAAATAGATTGGTAGGTGCAATGTTTTGAGCCTTTGTATTTGCTGAGATAAGCAAACAAACAATAAGGAGTAGTTTTACTTTATTCATGGTAATGTCTTTGTAACTAAGTCTACTAACGTAGACTTAGCTGTGTGAAAGTGTTATCTGTTTTGGATGATTACATCGGGAGCACGTTCGCCTCTATCAACTTGGTATAGAGCATCATAATGGAAATAGAAATAGTATGGAGGATCGGTATATGACCAATTGTTTATCCATTTATATACTGTCCATTCATTAGAAGTTCTAACCACGTCAAAGTGGTGATTGTGGTTAGCATTAAAGAAAGCTGTTGACGATTGTCCAATTTGCCAGTGAATGCCAGAGCAGCTTGAAAGGAAGAGCATTAATGCCACGAGAGGCACATAGAGTTTTTTCATGTTGTAATATGATCTAAGGCACCGAGTAGTCCTAATCGGTAGGGTTTAAACACAATAAGCGCAGGAACTGTACTTAATTTGCGTCCAAGAGGCTCGGCAAAGGGCCCACACAACAACAAACAAGCCAGCACCCACGCTTATCGCATGGGCGTTGAACTCATCTGTTCTTTGTTGTGTATTGAATTTTGCCGATTCCTTGAACAAGAACAAATAAAAGCTAACGCTTATATCTTAAAATAAATTGATGTCTGTAATGGTATGTTTGCGGTTTCCTCCTTGTTTTGATGTAAAAGTAATAAACTGTTGTGATACTATGCCACTGCCTTCATCTGTTTTCTTTTCATAGCTGTTGGCTTATGCTTTATAAGCTTAAACTGGTGATGCTTGTTGATCTCCTCAATATGCTCATACATTGCTCCAGGCTGATTGATTACCCAATCGGTACGAATACAATTCTCAATATTGACCTCAGTTGCATCTTTAGCAGTCAACCGGTACAGTAGGCGTATAAAGAATGTGGTCAGTTGGCTATACTGATTCATCGACAACACCTGTTCAAATCCGAAATGAATTGCAAGTGTGTTGCCTGTATGGCATTCTAAGCGCAGATAGATCAAGGGATTAACAAGTTCGTGAACAATGGTGCCAACCTTTGGCGTTGATCGGTCTTCCCGTTCCAGGCAGTAACGCATTTCCTCGCGTTCAAGTGTTGCTAATTGATTTCTTGTAAGCTTCAAGACTTTGAGATAAGCCTCGTGAACTGACTTATTATAAGCCAACGTTGCCGTGTCATGGTTAAATGGTTTCATAATGATTTGATTAGTGGGTTTGTGAATTGGGTCAACAAAAAAGAGCCTGGTCGTATAGACCAAGCTCTTGTAATGAGGTTTTTAAACGCAGTAGGCTTATAAAGAATGTAAGAAAGCAGAGTCCTGAATCCTCAGAGCCGTTTGGTAGTAAGTTTTGAAATCAGGTTGCAGCTCTCTATACTTCGCTTGCCTGTCAAGCGGATAAGCCAATAACATCTTTCTGATCTCTGCTTCAAACGGACAGTTATGGAATGCGTATTCGACAGCGTAAGCATAGGTGAACTCACAGAATAGAGTAAAGTAGAATGTTGGTGTGATGAAACTGTGCATTCCTAATGATCCTTCTGACTTATCCGTTTTCAAATCCCTTTCATAATAGATTTCATTTGGCTTCAGATAGAGCGTTTTAACGGCTTCCATCACCCTGTGATACGCTGCTTCGAGATTCTCATTTTGTGTGACCTGATGCCTCTCAGGTCGTGCCTGTGCAATGATCCAACGTTTAGTTGGCAGCCGTTCGGCAATAGGGAAATGAGTGTTGATGATGGGTGTTAGGTGTGATTTAAGTTCCTTCATGACTAGTTTTGTTTAGTGTTGATAATGAAGTTTCAGACTTTCGGCTTGGAAGTTTGGTGTGCTGGGCAGCAGTATTTGAACAAAGTGAGAAGACTTTGCAAATGATTTTAGGAGAGAAGAAATGTGAGCGATTGGGACAGACTTCCTGCCTGAATAGTGTGAAACTTATTCATTTATAATGCGCAAACAGGTCAGGGGCTTATTCAGAGCGATGCAGGTGTAAACATCACAGAGAAGAATAATTTTGGTTGGGTAATTACATATGGGCAGCTTTTTGTCTAGAGGGGAAGGGGTACGCCTTGATATTTTACCCAGGGGCGTACAATTAGAGAATTGATTATAGCGTCATTAAGAAGTTTGGGCTTATAAAGAATGAGGGTGGCGCTGAACTAGGATCGCTTAGAAACAACAAAAGCTGCCCTGTGCAGCTTTTGTTGTTATTTTATAATGTTATCCTTCTAAACATTTACCTCTCCGCTAGTCAAAGTTAAAATTGATTTCAATGCTTTATGTGTTTCCACCGCTTTGGAGCTTAAGTAGTTTAATTGATTTTCAATTACTTTACGGAAAAGCATAATTTGCCCATCAACGTTAAAGGAGAATAAA
>Ga0302315_10004080_pt1 | contig 12875 bp, 10 predicted proteins | sample III_Palsa_N3_1_FD_200532 | JGI IMG/M metagenome (GOLD analysis project Ga0302315, IMG submission 200532) | Peat permafrost microbial communities from Stordalen Mire near Abisko, Sweden - III_Palsa_N3_1 | ecosystem: Environmental > Terrestrial > Soil > Palsa > Peat permafrost | place: Sweden... | reverse complement strand
GTTACTTATAGTATGTTAGTTACTTATAGTATGTTAGTTACTTATAGTATGTTAGTTACTTATAGTATGTTAGTTACTTATAGTATGTTAGTTACTTATAGTATGCGGGTGTAGAAAAAAAGGTGTAGTCCAACTACAGCCTTTAATCTTGATGAGTTAATATAGGCTATTCGAGTTACAACTTGTAGTTGTAACAACTCTAACTGGTACTACCATCTAATGATAGTTCACTTGTCACTGGGTACCACCCTAGATCGCAGCAGAGGCGGCCGCGGCTGGTTCAGAAACTGCCGATGATCACGCGATGACAACTTAATGATGTCAGCATGATTTGGGGTATAGAGGCTGTTGGCGTGTCTAGTGGCCACCTGTCGCTTGTGCTCTACCCTGTCCATCTTAGCTTGCTGAGTGACCTCATCTAACGGTATAATGTAGGTCTTGTCTGCCTCAGACACTTCAGAGCTAGGTTTGTCATTATTAAAGATGTTATCTACATCCGGACTGTATCTTTGCATCTGTTCCACAGCGATGGGCTGGGCCAGTACAAGAGGAAGTTTTGGTGACTTCTTCTTGTTGACTGTGGTTGGTGTAACACCAGTTGCAACCTGATTGGTTGTAACATCAGATATGGTCCTGATGGTTGCGGATGGTGTTACAGTCCTATTAGCTGTAGTCTGGTTGACTACAACATTACACGCAGTTGCACGCTTAGTAGATACGGTAGTTTGACTACTAATCACAACCTTCTTGCCTTTATCCTGCCCTGGTCGCACTCTAATACTATCTGGAATATCATCATCCTGATCATCCTGATCAGGATGATCATTCTGATCAGAATGATCAGAGTCACTATCATTCTTACTATCTGAGCTACACTTATTACTGTTGCTGGAGGTGGTAACATCACATACCCCAGCAGTTGAACTGTTTGTCTTCGATCTGACGCCTACATCAGCGTCGTCAGTCAACATCAACATCTCATCATAGTCGACGTAGTTGGTGATGGTAGTGTAGATGTTGAAGCTGGGATGAACGCCAGTTTCAAGAGCTCGATAACAATGATAGTAGATAGTACGCTTGAATCTGTCCCAGATTAAGAAGGCTCCCTGTTGTTCATGCTCCTTATCACAGACACTACAATAACTGGGGAACTCCCGCTGTAGCACAACCTTGTCACCGTCTGACTTGTAAACACTGAAGCCATCTGGCAGATCGATGTCAGGGAAGTCATCGGCCACGAAGTTGTACTTGGGTCGAACTAGGACTGTTAGGTCCGATGGAATAATGGCATTAGCCTTTCGTCCTTGCACATTACTGATACAGGAGTCCAGGAAGACTGACATGAACTCCAACTTGTCATGGTTGATACCTTCGATGTCCGTCGGTAGATTATCAACGTAGTTACTGTACTTACCACTGAACTTGCCATAGTGCCAGTTGCGCTCTAGTACCTTAACACGATTTGAGCCCCACTTGTGGCAGTGAACGAAGCGAAACTGCTGAGTTGACTTGTAGACACCCTTATCCAGAAACCTCTTACGCACCTCATCCTCGTCTTCCGTTAGGAAGCTACTAGACAGTTTATCCGCCACATACCTGGCCGCATGACAGTTGGGGGTAATCAGCTGATTGAACACTATATGCCAACTCTTCTTACCACACTCTACATCAGCTGATGCGTCAAAGACAGCATCAGCTGAAGCCGCACCTAATACATCAGACGCGCCCGAAGTGACGGTTTGTTTCTTACTTAGTCGCCTGATACTATGAGAGTTGTAGATGAACACCTGATTCCAGTCCAGTGGTGAACTGCAGACTTGACTCCAGTTGTCAGCCACTGACTGTAGTAGCTGCTCCAACAGGAGTTCAGCTACACTCTGTAGGTCTTTAGCATCAACATCGAAGTAGAACTTAGCTGGTCTCAGGCCTGAGATAATCTCATAGCAGTTTAATGGTAAACCCTTACAGCTCCAGGAGTATAGATGATTAGCGAAGTTCTTGACTGTGCCAAAATTCGCGTAGTGTCGATACTCCTTCTGCAAGCAGATGATGAAGTGATCACTGGTATACTGTTCAACATCCTTAATTATATATTTGTCACCATGTTCACTGTACAGTCGCGGCTTCCAATCAATACCCATGGGTGCACTTTTCAGCGGTTTGTTTACTATCTCATATTGCGATGTTGTGGTAAAATCCTCTTTTTTTACCACAACAAGTTATACTGTCGTGGTGATCTGAGATGATGATCTGAGGTGGTGACTTGAAGTGGCGAAGCCGCCTTATTACTGTGGACTATTCAGTAGCTACAGGTACTTGCGAAGAGGTTGTAGCTTTGGTCTCGACCACTAGTCTCATGATCAACTTCTTATACTAGAATATTAGACCTATAGTAGTTTGCCTATTAGGTGACAAAGTCTCCAATATGCGAACTATCAAACACGGCAACTATCAAACACGGCAACTATCAAACACGGCAACTATCAAACACGGCAACTATCAAACACGGCAACTATCAAACACAGCTGATGATTGCTATGTTTGATAGTCACCATCTCAGGTGGTATGTCAAAAACTAGTCCGCATATCAAAGAGGTAACGTTCTTGGTGTCCTTAGACACTAAAGAAGTTTTATCCCAGGTCTACTACCAGTAACTGCTGTTCTCCTAAACAAAACAGCCTTAATACAGGTTACACTTTAAATCTATAATACTCAACAAAGGAATAGTTAAGTCGCTTAACTATTATAGTTGCTATTTTACTAATTTGCACTTGAGCTAACGCTAACAGTGTTGGTACTAACACCACTACCACTAGTACTACTAGTACTACTATTACTAACATGAGCCCACCGGCGTGTGGGGGTTACAGCCATAGTCTCTAATTGCCGTAACAACTCTAGGTCTTCAGGATAGCCGGGCTGAGTCTGACTGATGAGATGATGGAAGTATTGCGGGTAGTAGAGTACTAGGTCAGTACTTAACATCAACTCCCACACGCGTGGATAGTGACCCAGAGGTCGTGAATAGCCACGTGAGGCCTTGAAGTATCTAAGATAGGAATCATCATTCTGGGAAGTTTGCTGTAGTGCCATGGTGTTACGATCTGGTGCCACCGGGTAGTCGATGTAGTCCTTCTCGTAAATAGTCAAGCACCACTTAGGCCAGCACCAGTCTGGACTAACAGACATCATCCTGTCTGTCCAAAGCTGTATCATAGCTGAGACATCACCTGTAGCCATTTTTTATCAGCTATAAAAATTCTAGCCGTATTAATGGTGCAACTACCATAATATTCATGGTGACCAAGTCACCACATGATTTATTGTGAGGATTGTTGATCAACCTCTCACATACACTCAAACTGACTATAGGTTTTGATACACGGGTTGGTTGATACACGAACCAACCCACGTATCAGCGAACTAATTACATACTTACGGACGTGATAGTAGTACAACAATTGTGTTATTGCAATAACACAATGCAATAACACAATGCAATAACACAATGCAATAACACAATGCAATAACACAATGCAATAACACAATGCAATTGCAACAAGCTCTTTTTTGTAATTGTATAAAAACAATGCGGTTAGCGATTATTAGCTGGAACGCTGACAAACTTATCTTCTCCGACACTTGTTACAAGTCAGGCAGTGATAGTGATGATTCAATATCGTCAGTGTTGTCGACAACACTGACGTCAACATTGAGCTCAACTATCAGTCGATTCTCACAACGTAGCGTTAATGGCCTGTCTGATGGCACTGGTAGATCATCACAACGTAATAACGCCGTCTGGCCTGACGATGCCAACTATTCATCAAAGGGCTGTGTAGAGCTAGATTTCTGGCCGTTAATAGAAGGTAGAATAGTCAACAGCTATTACAGACCAGATATCGTGATCCTCTGTACTCAAGAGGAGCCTCTTGATGGCATCACCCACTCACAACTGTTACTTGGCCACATGGCTGACATAGGTTATATATTAAGAACTAGTAAGTATGTGCAGACTAGCAGCAAAGACTGCTTACAAACTAGCATTTATGTCAAGCACAACTATCTAGATCAGCGGATAGATGTACAGACCAAAGTACTACTAGAGAGTACTAACTTGTCTAGGAAGCATGGAGCCTTGGAGCTTACGCTTATTATGGATGATCTTGACATCTCTATTATCAACGTACATCTGCCCTACAACAGGTTCCTCAACAAGTCACTACTCAACAAGATAGTCGGTGAGTTTGTCTTCGATAGCTCTGCACCAAGTGTTTACTTTTTAGCTGGTAGCTTCAACCCTGAGCACAGTATTAACAACAAGCTATTACAACAGGTTATAAAATCTCCACTAGACTATACCAGATACGACTCACTAAATCAAAACATTTCCCGTTTTCTAATCAGAGAAGGGGTTGATGGCTCTGGTCCCAACTTTGCTCCCACCTGCAAGCTGTCGAAAAAGCGGCAAACTAGTGTTGACAGCGATGTTGATGAGAAGATGTTGTTAAAACCTTTCAATCACTCTGTTTACAGACATAATGGTGACAGTGGTCACCACCGTGACAAGAGTAACATAAGACAGAGTAACAGGAAACAAACATTGGTGCAACAAGCCGATCATAGGGCCATAGCTGATGACTTTAATTTGGGCTTCAAGACTAACTGGCGTTGGTGTGATCGTATCTTGTACGGAGCCCACAACCGTCGTTATGAGGTGGAGTGTGTAAACTACGATCGTATTGACGACCCAGCAACATCACTTCGTTACTTAGACCATGCCATAGTTTGTGGTTCTTACTACATTGAGGACCAGGAGATGGTTTCGGCCTCAGGCAACGCTTACATCTAGTTGTGATGTTGTATATGTATATACATACAAGTAACTTGAACTATCGTATGTACTACTAAGTGATGATAGTATCACTTAATAAATAAATAAATAACCACTTCATAGTGAAGTGATAACATAAGTAGACAACGTTCCATTTGGTAGTAGTTATATAACTACCACTGAGTCACAACCGTGCAGTTCAGTCAAGCTCTGAAGCATGGTTATCGGTAATGACTGGAAATGCGCAGATGTCGGTGAGTGTCACAGTACTGACAACTATGTACCCATCATCCTCGCTTTGGGTGTGGCTTTCAGTATAGGACATGCTGTCCCGCAATGTCAGCATCGGTGACCTATTCAGTGATGATCCAGCGATCAGTCTATGCTGCGACAGTGTTGTTCTAAACATGCTTACAACTTTGTTAGTACTTTGCTGATGGTTTTGTTTGCTGATGGTTTTGTTTGTTGTGAAATTTTTCACTTTATGTTGACCGGCTTAGGCCAGCTGTTCTAGAGCTCGGACTGCTAGTCAACTACAGCTATCACTATAGGTACTTTTAGCTGTAGATATTTGGTTGTAGAGATGTCTAATTGTAGAGATGAATCTTTAACTGCCAAACTGTTGTGCTGCCAAACTGTTGTACTGCCAAACTGTTGTGCTGTGCTATTTTGACACAACGCAGCACAAACCTATAAGTAAATAAAGTTTAAGTGAAATTTTGTTACCAACAAAAGCCACAGCAAACCATGTCAGACCACGATGCTGTTATAGGTTTGAGTATCGCAGTAGTAGTTCTAGTTTGCTGCATATGTAGTATACTGACCTACTACCACCGGCTTTTGAACGAGCGCAATCGGTGCCGGTACGTGACTGTCAATGATCTTGAGAGTCCATTCCTGCCTCCAGAGGATGATGGTCTGTAATTGTCACTGGTTTTGACGGTAGGAGATTCTGTCGCAAGTCTACTATGTTTTTGCATTTGTACTCTGTTACCAGACTATTATATTCTGCATTTTTGCAATAAGTCTTATCTTGTAACAAGATAAGTATCAACCATGAATTCTGTTAAAGTATGGCAAGATCAGTACCAACCATAAACTCTGTTACAGTGTAACTCTGTTACAGAACAACTGTTTGTGTGCTTAGTAAACTGGTCGTATCTTGTAACAAGATAGATGTCGAGTATGAAGTTTAGTATATCTCGCGTTGTGACAGAATAGATGACTATGTGATTGAGGTCGCAAGCTGTTAGTCCGTAGTGAAAATTTAGCACCTTGGGTGCTATAACAATACCTGTAGTAAATAACTCATAGCCTAGTAGGGTCTGCAATTAGAAGCCAGTGAAGGTGCTAGCACAGCCACAGTTAGTAGTAGTCACGTTAGTAACACAAGTGTTGTTGGCACGGAAAATGTCGAGAACTGCAATCAGATCAGCATCAACCAGCAGCTCAAGCTGACCAGCGATCCTACCACGGTTCAGGGCTGACCTCAACAGAGCAATAACGTTGCCCCTCTGAGTGCTGTTCAAACCACGACCGCTGTTGAGGAGGTTTCGAATGGCAGCAGCTATACTCTGAGCACGCCTGGCTCTAGTTATAGAGTTGTTGCTCCTAACGGTCACAGCATTGAGGGCAGAGTTAATTAGACTGTTGAAGCTAGAGCCGGAGGGGATACAGGCCGGTAACGGTGCTGGCAGCGTTGTAGGCAACAGCAGGCCATCCAGACATGTATCGATACCAGCGACTCCCACTCCTAACCCGGCGACTCCTATTCCATTGATTCCCACCCCAGCAACTCCTAGTCCTAACCCATTAATTCCCACCCCAGCAATTCCTACTCCAGCAACTCCCAAGCCAGTACCATCAAAGGATCCCAGTAGATCAGTGTCGTATAGATTCGCGTTGAGTGATGAGCACATTATTATCGTCTCTTCTTTTACTCCACAAAAATATTTCTTTACAGCTTTGTATTTATCTTGTACTCGGGTAGAGCTATCACCATCACCATCACTATTAGTATAATGGGGTTTCTTATAGTAAGAGTAGTATTACTAGTAATACTACCCAAATACATATATAAGACAGCTGTTATATACTAGGTATATAACTTCTCTACCTGATTAGTTAGTAGTTGATTGGTTAGTTAGTACTTAGTTAGTAGTTGGTTAGTTAGTACTTAGTTAGTAGTTGGTTAGTTAGTACTTAGTTAGTAGTTGGTTAATCAACAGTAGCTGATTAAGTGTCAACTAGACAACTTATAGTGAATCAATGCCATGCTGTATTTCAGCCGAAACGGTGGCAGCAGCAGCAGAAGCAGCGGCAGATGGGGCACCTGGCACTTGGCTAACCTCGCCACTGGCAATTGATACTAGGAATTCAGCAATAACATAGATCAGCAGTGTAATACCTATAGTTTGGAGTATAGATCTAACATGTTCCAATAGACAAATATAGCTACGGGGTAGACAAAATTCGAACAAAGCTAGCATGGACACGAATACTGCCATAATAGCCAAGGTTATAAAGCGCTTCTTGTCACCGATATAATGCTGTGAGTACCAGGTAATCAGTGGCAGAATAGCCACTAGACCGATAGCAAAAAAGGTGTTCTCCCTCAGATCGCAGAAGACAGTGTCAGTAGGAATGAACATAATAGCTGATATGAAGACAAGATAGGGAATTACTATCACCACTATCGAGATAGCGCTATCAAAACCGATACGGAAAGTAACAAGAATTAGAGTCCAGATAACTATGGCCAGGATATACGCTACCACAATTACCAGCTTGTTACACTCAGCCAGAGTTGGCCCCTCATTACTATTTTCGCCCTCTTGGTGTAAACCTGCACTGCCACAACCTCCTCGAAATATACCAGACATCTATATATTTACTAGGTTAGTAAAAATTCTTCTATACATATATGTATATATACATATATGTATATATATACATACATATGTAGTCTATTGCAAGTCTAACTTGTAAGAGATATATCTGGTAAAAGGTTCTTGTAGATTAGGAGTCTATGTTTTGTTATGTTTTAATTCTTGTTGACTACCTACTATAAGTTAGAAGTCTTATAACTTTTAACTTCTAACTTATAAGGGTTACAACTTAGAGTAGAGTTACTACTACAAAAACCTTGTAAACTACTACAAAGATATTACTACTTAGAGTTGTAAGTTACAAGAGCTACAACTCGAAAGAGTTATAAATTAGAGTTGCAACAAAACTTTGTAATTTGGACTAGTATAATAGACAAGTCTACAACGGACAATGTCTATACTAGGTTGTTGAAAAATGTCGTAGTTCAACTACAACAATCTACTGATCATTGTACTATTAATATGATCGTAACCTCATGAGAGCATATCTTGGCATAGTTTTACCATAATACACATATACACATACTGGATTAGACTAGAAGTGGATTTATTCGCCATAGTAGTTTACTGACAACTTATCTTCTGGGTTAGTAACCTCTAAGTGGTGTTGATGACTTCTGGATCAGTCGTCACAAGCCTGTTATTGACTAATATCTGTCTATTACTAGTCGTATTTGAGAGAGTTTGATATTAGCTACCCCGGTCGATTCCTATCGTTTATCATATAAATCGAATACTGAAGTAGTTTAACAGCTAATAACAAAATAGTAGTCATGGCACCTACCCCTCTTAGAATGAAACCAACTAGATCTACCTACAGACTCCGAAGGGGAGCTGTGCCAGTTGTCACCAAGTCGGCGGCTAATGCTGATCGCGTTAACTTCGAGTGTATCGGTTGTTTTTCTGAGCTCAGGACTAGCCCTTCTGTGGCAGGAACTTCTTCCTGCCGCAGGAGGGAGCCTGTTAAATCAAGTGTGACTCCGATCTCAAAAGAACAACTGCCACGTCACCTGCTGCTAATTAGAGCCGGCCAGCTGCTTCAAGCCGAGAGGAAAATGTTGGCCATTAAGGCAGTCAAAGGGGCCAACGTATCAAAGGTGTATCAGTCACTGCACGATTGCAGCATTGAGACCGACATTAGCTATTTGGCACCATACATTAGCACTATCAACTGTAGGAAGACAGGCAGTAGAAAGATTATTGACATCTACAACTCAGCTCTGCAGTCACGTTACCTCTACAATAGATTCCTGGCCAGTAAGAGGCTGGATCTACTGCTTGAGGAGGCTACCAAGCTCAACCTCTTCAAGGTGGAGCTCGAGTGGCTGCTGTTCAACCTGATCTGCAGCCGCAAGATCGCTGATGCTAAGACCTGGTCTCTACTGCTTAAGCAGATTGCTGGCTTCAAGGACAGTGAGCTCAAGGTGATGACCTATGCTGTCATCGCCTCATTCATTATGTCCAAAGTTCTGCCCAAGGGTATCGAGTTCACCTGTACCCCAGCTTATCTGGTGCTCTACTACTGTCTCTACTATGGTGATGTCAGCCAGCTGGCCAAGATTAATCTCGATGAACTGACCGCTGGCTTCACTGATCTGTCTAAGCTTAGAGATCAACGTCGCCAGCAGCGCGTTCGTCTCAACAAGGGTCTGGTGCTGCAGCACTTACTGCCCGCGTCTTCAATGCCGCAATACGCGGCCGCTGAACCAACTAATGAGCTGGCTCGTGAGAGGCTGCTGATGTCAGCCGGCACTAGGCGTCTCAGTGACCTAATCAAGAAGTTCAACATTGCTCAGAACAAGGAGATCTACTTCTATCTTATCTACCTGCATAACAGATCGATTCTTGGTCTTACTACCTCTGTTAACCTGTTCCAGACTCTGATGTCTAGCGTTTGGTAAGAGACGTCAGTCTCGGAATGTTAAGAGACGTCAGTCTCGGAATGTTAAGAGACGTCAGTCTCGGAATGTTAAGAGACGTCAGTCTCGGAAAATGGTGAGAGCTGTTAAGCTCGGAAGATGGTAAGATAGAGCTTCAAGTCGAGATTTGTGGGTGGGTGTGTGTATATCATTGTTTTAGACAATGATTGTTATTAGTCTCTCCAGTCGACCTGGTAGAGATTTTCGTCACATCACAGTTTCAAACAGTGGTTGTTATTATCCCTAGCTGAACGTTAGAGTTATGAGAGAGATGTTATGTGGGGTTATAAGAGTTATAACTTAGAGAGATGTTATGTGGGGTTATAAGAGTTATAACTTAGAGAGATGTTATGTGGGGTTATAAGAGTTCTAACTTAGAGAGATGTTATGTGGGGTTATAAGAGTTATAACTTAGAGAGATGTTATGTGGGGTTATAAGAGTTATAACTTAGAGAGACTATAAAAGCTACAAGTTAGAGTTATAACTTAGAGAGATTACAAGAGTTATAACTCTAAGTTATAACTTAGAGAGATTATAAGAGCTACAAGTTATAACTTAGAGTTATAACTTAGAGTTATAACTTAGAGAGAGATCATAGGGAAGAGATGTTATAAGAGAGAGGCTATAAAAGAAGGAGACAACTTAGACCTGTATCTTAGGGAGATGTTGTAAGAAGGATGTTATGGGAGATTTTTTCTGTCATCACTCACCACCAACCACGACAAATTTTTGGTATGAGACTATGTAAAAATGGTGTGTGGTTAGAGGTGAAGTTGTCAACCGACACAGTTCCCAACATATTTTTTATACAACTTGACCATATGTTGTGAGTAGTGAGGGAGATACCGTGTGTATGAGAGAGCTAATATCATAAAAGATTTTCATCACATCACAGTTCCAAACAATAACTGTCATTCCTCCTACTCTGTCTTCTCCTCCTCATTCTGATCCTTCTCTTCCTTCTCTGGACTCCGGCCATAGAGGCCGACGCTACATTACTGTGTCAAACGGTAATTGTTATAACCTACTGGTCTGTGTAATAAGACATATGTCACTGTCTGAGACAATGAAGACTGTGCTCGTCAAACTAGTAATAGTTATAACGTCTACCCAAGATGTAAACATTGCTATATAGACAAAAGCTATAACCTGCCGAATATATTTGCTGTCAATAAAATTTAACATAACAAATTATATAAAGAAGAGGAATGTCGCAGTTTATGGTTAATACTAACAGTGGTATTAGCAATAACGGTAACAACAATAATAATGGCGTCTGGGGTCAAGTGATAATTGGTCTCAGTACTATACGGACTGAGGTTACCTCACTACGTGACGGTCTCGTCGGCTTATTACGCAGTCAGTTCGCTTTTAACGGTGGAATAACCACTAGCCTGGTTAGCCGCTTCCGCTATGACTTTCCTAGTTTACAAGCTTTGCCAGTCGGTATCCTAATTCAGGATGTTGTCAACAACAGCACTGTTACCAGCGAACAGATTGCCTTCTTCAACACTGTGTCACTCAAGGTCCTGGTGGCTACTGGCAGACGGCTCCGGGTCATCAGTCAAGACCGCAGCAATAGTTTCTACATCCGGCTAATGGTTGACCTCGATACTACTATTGGCACTGTTAGTAGCCTACGGGTCGTTATTGACACCGATGACCCAGATGTCGTCATCTCAGCCAACAGTATTATCTTCTTGGAGTTTTTCAATGATCTACCCTTAGTTTAAACTCCTATCACCCACTAGTCTCCTACCTGTCTGAAGCTCAAACCTCACACTCTTATCCAAGTCCGATAGATAGTTGAGGTAAAACTCTGTTTTATCTCAAGTCTATTAACCAGATGTTCACCCCATGATGGGGTGAAAAGACTAGTTGTAGTATTACTACTAATACAAAGTATACTAACATACACACACACACACAAGATGACAAAAAAAAACTCAAGGTTTATTTCAACTAGATATCGGGGTCAAGTCCGATAATTTCTATCTATTATAATGTTGTGGATTTTAAACTTGTTGTTATAAAATTGTCGATGTACAGAAATTGTAAAAAGCTGGGTAATGGAGCATTTGCTGACACCTACTATTCCGAGGTTGACGGTTCGGCATATACAGTCAAAAGATACAAGAAGGAGATTAATGAGATACACTTCAACAATGAGGTCAGTATACTAACTAAGCTACTCAATTACGACATTAGTGTACCTAGACTGCATGAGGTCAATACAGTTGACCGATGTATAATATATAGGTACATTGATGGTGTGCATCTGGATAAGGTGGCGTATAAACAAGATACTCTAGCTAACTTACTAAGACGTCTCTTGACAACATTATCTGCATTACATAGAGTAGGTATCTGTCATCGAGATATCAAGCCATCCAACATTCTCTATAGCTGTCAAAGCCAAACTTTTACTCTAATAGACTTTGGCCTGGCCTGTTGTACCGGCGGTAACGGTGGTGAAGCAGTAGATATCAGCAAGAAGAAGGTGGCTGGTACTTCTGGTTACGTGTTGCCCGATCTACTAGAGTCAAGCAGTTATAGAAGTATAGCTGAGCTGTACAGCTCTGACCTCTTCGCTGTAGGTGTTTGTGCATACAAGTATATTAATAACCACGACCCATTCTATGTTAATAATCGGGCCGATTACAAAAGTAGTTATCGGGGAGATCATCTACTTATATCCATAGCGCCACCATTACAAACTTGTATTAAAAATATGTTGTTATCACCGGAGACTTGTACGGCTGATAGCCTACTGGCACTCATTAATAACAGTACTGGTAGTACTGGTAGTACTGGTAGTACTGGTAGTACTACCAGCGATAGTAGTAAATTGGAATATGCGTTAGTCAGCAACTGTAGAGCAGCTAAAACTTAGAATAAGTCTAGTGTTAGGGTGTTTGTTTGACAAACATCACAGTAACACAGCATGAGCTAATTATCTAATCTACAGATCAGATCTGTAGTGTGGTAGTATAGTCTGTATATCTAAGCATTTGTGGTAGTGTCAGAGACATATCAGATGCTTATCTTTAGAGATCCCTTCTTAAGTGCGTCTGACGTGTTTGATAGTTCGCATCTTTGAGGGCAGAGTGTATCTCAAACAAATTACCACAAGTCTATTGATAACCACTGTATTGTATTGTTACGAGTTCAACTTGTAGCTTGCTACTATTTGATATGTTCTGAGAACTCGGCTTGTAGCTTGCTACTATTT
>Ga0302315_10004079_pt1 | contig 12877 bp, 10 predicted proteins | sample III_Palsa_N3_1_FD_200532 | JGI IMG/M metagenome (GOLD analysis project Ga0302315, IMG submission 200532) | Peat permafrost microbial communities from Stordalen Mire near Abisko, Sweden - III_Palsa_N3_1 | ecosystem: Environmental > Terrestrial > Soil > Palsa > Peat permafrost | place: Sweden... | reverse complement strand
CAGTGTTCGGCGAGCCTTCGAGTTACTCGCGGATCATCCGTTGCTGGGCCGACAAGCCGAAGACGGACGCCGTGAACTGATACTGTCGCGCGGCCGCTTCGGCTACGTGGCCAAATATCGTTGGGTGCCCGCTGAGGACGTGATATTGATTCTGGCGGTTCGACATCAACTGGAGGCTGGCTACAAAGAAGAATAGCGACGCAGGTGCGGCCGTTGCCGAACGCAGCGACGAGCTTTTGTCGGTCGGGACTTATGTCATTCGCGCAACTTCGCGTCGTTCCGACCCGAAGCCTATCGCGCCCGCTTGGATTGAGTTGCTACGCTAGTCGTTCGACGCGCTCGGAGCTACGCTCACAATTGCACCGAGAGTTCGATCGGCGGCTGACCGAGCCGATCGAGGTCTTTTACCAGGCGCGTGTGCATCCGCTCGTCCTGTCCCGCGTGCAGATAGCGAGCCACATCTTGCCGCAGGTCTTCCAGTAATACGTTACGGTCCCGCAGGCGCAACATGGTGGCCGCGACTCCGTCGGTATCGGTTCCGGCTTGTGTCGCGGATACGGCTGCTTCGACTGCGCGGCGCATCTCGAGTTCGTTGGGTTTACGCGTTCCCTCGTCCGGTTCAGAGCTTCGCTTGCGGCCCATTCCGTGCAACAGCGCTTGCATGATGTCCGTAGTCGTGATGATCCCAACCAGGTGTGAGTTGTCATCGATCACCGCCAGCGCGTGGACGCCGTGGCTTGCCATGCGCGCCGCAGCTTCAGCAATCGTGTCATCGAGTTTCGCCGCAACGACGGGCCGGCTCATCATCGTGGCAATCTTGAATCGATCATTTAACAGGGTCGCAGATGCCAGAGACCCCGACTTCGGCACAAAGTGTTTCAGCTTGAGCAGATCCGCCGAACTCAACATGCCTTTGAGCTCCAGTCCATCAACCACGGGCAGATGATGCAAAGTGTGGGTGGCAAACAGGTGCAATACCTCAGTGATGGGCTCCTGGACACCGATGGAAAGTACCGTCGCCGTCATTATGTGACGAACGCGCTCATCCATTTCGTTGCTCCGCTGACGCGGACGAATTCCGCCGAAATAGGTTTACCATGGCCCGGGTAGACCGCCAATCCGTAAAACCCCCCGCGGTTACGTACAACCCGTTCGGTGAACCACCGCACATTCCTTTTTGCTCATGGGTGGGGCCTGAGCGGCACGGACGCCTACGGGAACGCTCAAAGCAACGCATGTGAGAGTCGCGCCAATCCAATTATGCTTCGGGACCACCAATGCTCAGGCACTGCCTGTGAGGAATTAACAGACGGCGCCGCCGCTGATCGCAATTTTACCCCTGGACCGAGGTGTATCGATGGCCGTTTGCCCAGCAAGTCGATCGGTGACCGGGTTTCTCGGTGGCTCCGTAAATGACGAAATTTCGGATTGTGTATTCGGCCGGCAGGCGGGTGGCCACGTGAATACTTCAATGAGATCGAGTAGGGGCTGTGGATCGTGGGTCATTCGAGCTACTCGCAATTGCAGACGGCACCTATACACTTACTTGATTCTCTCGCCTGTATCTGTTCGGTAACGTCCTTATGGACCGATTTTGTTTCTCGTCGCCACGATGTTCCCTGAAAATACAGCGCGGCGTCGAGCGATGCCAGCGGCGTCTTGATAGCTGCAGTTCGTCCGAGTCCGTGGCTCGATAACCGTTCAATTTGCCCTATGTACGCTACCGTCCGGACAAAGTCATTGTGTTCGTGATTGAATCAGGGCTCAAACCAGCGAGCGGAGAAAAACTCATGTATTTCGGCGGCGGCATTCTTGGAACTATTCTCCTCATTGTTCTGATCGTCTATTTCGTGCGTAGAACGTAAATGGCGTTGTCATAAGGAAGCGGCCAGCACGATGGCGACCGATTGCCTGCCAAGGTGGCCTGCTTTCAGGGCTCAACAGTGGTAGCGTCAAATGCACCGACTATTCTGGATGATAGCGATTCCTTCGCTACCACCAAATAGCAGCAGCAGAACTGCGCGGCGTTACCGCGCCGCCGCCCGGGGCAAATTGAATTCTGGATCTACGAACTCATCGACCCGTGCGCCTAATAGGCCCTTGAGCTCATCCCCCGAGATCACGTCGCGCTCCAGTAACCGTTGAGCCAAGCCATCGAGTTTCGCGCGGTTCGCCTTAAGCAGCTGCTGGCAGGTTGCTTGGGCTTGCTCGAGCAACAGGCGAGCTTCCCGCAGTACAGCGGATTGGATGTCCGGCCCGAGCAGCTCTTTGGGTACACCCGCCACGCTCAACAGGCCGAACGCATCGGAGAACCCGAGCGAGCCAACCATGTTGATGGCGAGTTCCGATGCGCGCTTGAGGTCGTCGGAAGCACCCGTGGAGACGCTGTCGAACACCAGCAACTCAGCTTCGCGCCCCGCCAGCATCATCGCCAACCGGCTCGTGAGTTCGGATTGCTTGTACAGCGGGTCCTCGGTATCGCGGGTGATGTAGGTCACTCCCAGCGCCCGACCGCGCGGTTCGATCGTGACCCGCTCAACGATGCCCGCCTTGAGCCAATGTCCTACCAATGCATGGCCTGACTCATGGTAGGCAAGACGGTCTCTCAATTCCTGCGTAAACAGGTCCTTGATCGAAGAGATTTCACCGCCCAGTTGATGTGTCTCGATCGCGCCCAAGAAATGTTCGCTGGTCACTTGCATCGCATGAGCTTCCGCTGCCGTAGACGCGGCCTTGTTCACGGTATTGGCAATATCGGCTGGCGACATGCCGACCGTCATGCGCGCCAAGACCGCGGTGTCGGCGCGTCCGTCATGCGCTAACTTCTTGATGTACAGGTCGAACAGTTTCTGACGCTCAGGCAAGGTGGGCAGCGTGAGGCGCACCAGCATGTCGAATCGGCCGGGCCGACGCATGGCCTCGTCGATGTTGTCCTCATGATTGGTGGCTGCCACCACCACTACGTTGTCGAGTGGGTCGAAGCCATCCATCTCCACCAACACGCGGTTGATGATGCGATTGAGCTCTGATTCGGCCCCGCCCATATCGCCACCTTGGCTGCGTTTGCCGATACCATCCACCTCATCGATGAACAACACGCACGGCGAGTTGCTGCGCGCGAGTTTGAAGAGCGCCTTGACCTTGTTGACTCCAGCGCCGTAGAAGGTCGCTGTAAAGTACGAGCCATCGACCGAGATGAAATTGGCTTTACTTTCTCCCGCAAGTGCCTTGGCGAGAAGCGTCTTGCCTGTGCCGGGCGGGCCGACCAGCAACACGCCTCGTGGCGCCACAGCGCCGAGACTCGCGTAGTGCACGGGGTCCTGCATGAACGCTTTGACGCGGTTCAGCGCGGCCTTTGCCTCTTCTTGGCCGATGGCGTCCGTAAATTGGGTTTTGGGACGAATAGCAAGCCGGGAGGCGCCGCCGCCCATACCGCGATGCAGCCGAATGCCGACGACGCAAGCGCCCACGAACGCGGCCAGCAGCAGCACGGGCGACAGCACGCCCGTGACTATGTCCAGTAAACGGCGGCTAGCGGTTCGGGGATCGACCTCGACACGCACGAGGGCGAAGCCGGCCTGAGCGCTCTTGTCGCCGAGCGAATCCAGCACGGTCCCCGCACAGCCAAGCATCGTACACCCCGGCACAATGGTGCTGCCCTTCTCGCCGCTCTTTAATGAATAGAGAACGAGGCCGGGTTCGGCGCTATCCAGGCCGACCGCAGACAGATTGCCGGCGTTCAGTGCGTTGCGAAATTCCGCGACGCTTTTTTGGCGCGTCAACCAGCCATCCGGTGTTTTCTCGAACTGCAACGTCTCCGGGCTCTTGCGGGCATCGCTTTCCCGCGAAGCCTTTTCTGCTAGCGCAATGACGCCAAGCAGCAGAAACACGGCTACCAGTACCGCAATTGACAGTGGATAGTGGGAGCGCGCGCCGTGAAGAAGTTTTTTGAGCATTGATGCTTTATACGGCAAGCATTAAATGAACCGCCGACGGCATTTCACATATTCACAATGCGGTGGTCCGAGGTGGCCCCGGCAAACCCGGCCGCCAGAGCATGAGTGGGGCGCCTTTGCTTCGCCGATGCGGAAGGCGGCCGCCGCGCTCGAGCAGCAAGTGCACTCGGGTGCAAGACATTGAACGAGATAGAAAAACATGGACCTGCCGCATGCGCGTGAGCGTCCGGTCTTGCCGGGCAGGGACCTACCACGGATAGGCTCGAGCCCGGGACTTCGCACACCGACGTCTCCCTAGTTAGCCCTACGTACCGCGAAAATTCACACGCCAATCACACCTGAATCCTGGCGCAACGGGAAACCCTATGTTTTTCGGCTTCGGGAGCGCTGCCCGTGTGGGTTCGATTCCCATCGCCACGCCCTGTTCGGTGAATGCGTAGGGCAAATACCGTCGCCCGCAACAATTTACCGCTGGCTCGTTTGAGGCCGCAAAATGCGACCTCAATGCGGTTTCCTCCTCGGCGGTCAGCTGAAACATGAAGTCGATCGGAAATCGTGCAAGGTCTCGCTTGACCTGTTCGTTGAGTCGTTTGGTCGTCACGCCATAGAGGGCCGCCAGATCGCGATTGAGAAGAATATTCTGATGTCCGAGGACCATAATGGATTTCGCAATCGCATCGACGCCCAGCTCTTCGCTAGAGGCCGCTCGGATATCGCACTCTTCGACACGATGATCGACAACTATCGTACGGTCGGACTTTTGCCGGCCTAGGCAAGAGACGCTAAGAACGCACCGCAACGTTTTTCGATTGGGCGTCAGGTGGACGGCGTGTTCGAACGTAGACCGTTTGATCGCCAGGACGCTTACAGTTGAACGCTGGCTTGGTTCGGTTGATTGCACTGGGGTCTGCAAGCTCACTACCGAGGGGAGGGGCATGAACATGAACAAGATGATTACACGGCGCGGCCTGGTGAAGGGCAGCCTGATTGCGAGTGCGTTCGTTCCGGTTGCAGGTCTTTTTATAGGCGCGGCCGCCCGTGCCGACTTGCCGGCATTGGATCCGAATGATCCAGCCGCGAGAGGGCGCGATTACGTGGCAAAATCGGCGAAATCAGGTGCCTATTGCGGGAATTGTTCGCTCTACAAGAAGACGGGAGATTCGGTGGGTTCCTGTGCGCTCTTCGCTGGAAAAAGTGTCGCGTTCGCCGGTTGGTGCAGCGGGTGGGTGAAGATCGGAGTTCTCTGAAATGCGGACAGAGCCAATCTCTGGACCGTAAGCGTTGTGGTGGTGATCAAACTGCCGATTCCTGGGCCTCCGGGTCATTCAGAATCCCCTGTAACGCATGGATGGCGGTCATGAGCGTACCTTCGTCACGGCGATCACTGATCTGAGGGAATACGCGTTGCAATGTGCTAAGTCCCCACCATTGGCCCGGGTTGGCATTCAGGCTAGCAACCGCGACCCACACCCACGCTTCGTAGCGGTGAATTTCGATCTCGTATGCGTGCGTTTCGGCATTTGCACGCAGCTTGCAGCATCGAAGGTAAGTGCTTGGTCCAGTTGCCTGGCCAGATGTAACTGCGGGGTTACTATTCAGGTAAATGAGGGTGAGCTCTTTGAAAATTTCCACCTGTTCCTTGATGTCATCGAAGACCGTGAGCGACCAGCCGTTGCGGTACTTGATCTCAACTAGGTATTTCGTTGTCTGTTCTCGGTTCATCACCACGAGATCAGGGAGGGCACGCATCGCTTTTGGGTAGTCGAGACTCGCATATTCCAATGCTGTAAGGCATTCCAGTTCGCGCACAAGATTTTCAATGCCCGAATCGATGACGCGATAACCCGCGTCATCGAGAATCGCTCGAACAATCCCCTCGGTCAATTCCTTTTTGATACGACTCTGGAATTTCATCGTCTCTCCGAACGTCGAGGAGGACCTTACCGCGAATGCGATCGCATGCGATGTTGCTTGCGGTTTGCTGGCTGCCGAAGTATCGCAGCTTTGGATACCGTCCAGATTTTCTTTTCCGCGATCGTTCCATCAATCCGAGTTTTCCTCAACCTCACGCGGAGCTGCCACGGCCACTTAGAAGCCCGACAGTTTTACGAATCGTGTGTAGATTATCAACGGAGAGCGCGCGGAACTCCGCGCCGATGCGAGCATCATCCGCAGCGCGGGACCAGAATTGATCGGCGGCAGTGGCCGCATATGCCCACGCTTCGCGCTCAGCCGGCAGGGGTAGCCGCGGGGCGAAATTTACCAGTGGAAGTTCGACACCTCGCTGCGGGGCATAGAGCATCGGAAGCATGTCATATGCAGGGGCCAGTATCAGAGAGGTTGTTGTCGCGGAAACCTGCGGTTCAAATGACAGATTGCCATCGTGCATGTCGGTATTGCCGATCAGCTGACCGAAGTGCCACAACCGGTTGATGGCCTGAGCGGTGTCTCGATCAATGAGTCCACGTTCGAGAAGCCTTGCAGCCCCTTCGGTCCAAGGCCTTCCGGCAAGCCCAAACCAACCGTAGTTGAAAGCCGCCCAGGAGCACAGCCCCGAGCGGCCGCGGCTCCCATGGCGGTCAAAGCGAATCGCTTCGAGGAAGGTACGGTTTCCGGCCTTTAATATGCTTGTTTGTTCCGCAGTCAGTCCTGGCACAGTCGCGAGGGTTTGTGCTGCGAGATGCTCGCATACGAGAAGATCCGACCAGCGTTGCGTGCCTGCGGAGTTGTCGGACCCCGAGAACTTGACAAGAACATGAGTCGGCGCGCCGTTCAGCGTACGTAATGCGGTGAACTTTGGAAATTCGCCGGCCGCCGAGGATCCGATATTTCCGTCCTGCATCGCGCGCTGCGCGCGCTCGATGTACGCATCGAGCACCTGTGTTTCCTCCAGGCATGCAGGGGGCTGCTGAATCTGATCCAGCCACCGCCGAAAGGCGACCTCACCGACGATGAAGTTGCCACTCTGGTCCGCTCCTAGTAGGGAGATGGCATACATCGCATCATCGTCGGACCACCGGCGAGGATCCTCGCCGAGTTGCAGCATCTGTCCATGCGCGCGCGCAAACTGCCGTCCCAGAAAGCCATCGGGCCGCAGGTCCTGCAGAAAATAGGGCAGCCCGTCAAACCAGCCGTCGTGCATCGAGTCATCAAGAGGCCAAAGGGGTTGGGCGTCAAGTTCGAAGACACTGCCATCCGGATAGGCTAGGTTTAGGAGCCCAACCTGTTCCGACCCACCCTGCTCATCGACCTGGAACACTGGCAGAGGGTCTGCGCTGCCGCGCAGCCGGCGGCGGGCGGCGTAGGAGGTGCGGCGCGCTCGCCCGATGGTCAAGACCTCGGGGCCTGCCGCACGCACGGCGCGCATGAGTGTTGCCCGGCTCACGCTCAAGGCTGCGAGCAACTCGCCCGCTGGTAAATGCGGGCGCGCGCGAAGAGTCTGAATAAGCGTATCAGTGAGAGTCATTATGAAACAATTATTACATCAAAATATACTTATATTTTAACAAGTTATAGATAATAAATACATAATATGAAACGATTTAAGAAACAATATTAGCGAAGATAAATAATGAATACAACCAGAGCACCGCCAAGGCCGCCCTGCCTTCTGTGGCTCCCTGGACGGCTGGCATCATGGACGATGAACACGTTGTTGGCCGGCTCGGTCCGCGCCGGAGCGACGGCCGCCGACAGAAGTGCGACCGCCAGCGGGCTCTGGGCTCCGTGCGCTCCGATAACGTCCCGGCCGCACCGAAGGCGCCGTCGACCATATGTTTGTAAACGAAGCCCGCATTGGCTGGCGTTGTCTTCTGTGTGCCTGCGTTGCCCTGAGAGGCGGCAGGCAGTCGTCGGCATAGGCTCGCGGCGCGAGGTGCTGCGACGCAAGTTCATTTCTATCAGCACCCATAACGACTATTGAATTACACCGAAAGCTCGACGCAGAGCCTCATACTTTGAGGCAGTGAATGGCGCCAGGCGCCATGAGGAACTCCGTCACAACACCGCCTATGTTTTTCTCCTGGCTCCAGACAAAGATTCCCAAGTGGGCTGGAATTGGTACTGAAGCGCCCGTGCGGTCGTCGAGCATGGCAACGATCATAGGACAGGTGGTTGCGAATCACTCGACAGCGAGAACCGCTAAGCCATTGTCTATCGACTGTACAACGCAAAAGAACCTGGGACCCGCGAGAGGCGATTGTTGAAGTTCGTTCAAATGCTCAAAAGCGGGGGAGACGTTGCACGAGCGCCCCGGTAAATCAGCCCGCCGCGCAGCTCAGAAATGACCCTGCTAGAACCGTGAACAGTCGCTGGTACGACAGCTTTTTGGGAGGCAGAGTCTATCCATCTTGCGACCGGCGTGTAAACTTTCAGATTATGTAGTCCGTAGACGTGTGGGCGGCAGCGAGGACCGAGCGCACTGCGGCGATCGCGCGCTCGACGTCTCTTGCGCACGTCCGCCAATTGACAACGCTTACCCGCATGGCTCGTCGCCCACGCCAGGTCGTACCCGAGAAGAATGCCTCGCCGGTCGCATTGATCTGTTGAGGCGCCATCGATATGTACCCATGCGCCCGCCAGCTTTGCCACGGGGATCAGTTTGGCAAAGGGATCGCAAGCGCCGACGTTTAGATCGGCAGCGTTCAGAATCACGATGACAGGTCCTGTCGCGTTGACGAGCGCCCGCTCCAGCGCCTGCGGCATGACGCGGCCCGCAGCGTCGGTCTGCAGCGACATGAGTGAGGCGCGTCCAAACCCAAGATATCGGGCGGCACGTTCGATCGAGCCGTGCTTTTGGTGGTTGGTCATGATGGTGACTCGCGGCGCACCGAACATGCCGTCGTTTTCGACGTCCTAATTCGCGCGCTTTAGAACGGCGTATCGCGCTGCTGCCAAGGAGGTCACATGCGCAAGTTGACACCCGGTCGTGAAGGCAAAAGATGCCTCGCGCGGGAGGTCGAGCAACGATTTGATCCATTCGCCAGCCGCCTCCTCGATCACCGCCGCCGCCGGGCCGCAGGCATAGAGCGCGGCGTTCTGATCCCACGTTGCCACGAGCCAGTCGGCGGCCAGAGCCGACTCGAGACCACCGCCGATCACCCAGCCAAAAAAGCGCCCGCCCGCACTGCCCAGCATCCCGTCGTTGGCATTCTCCGCAATCCAACGAATAACCTCTTCAGCCTTCATGCCGGTCTCAGGCAGCGCTCGTTGAAACGTTTTCCTGAGCTGTCTCAGCGTCGCCCTCGCTGCCACCGGCCGTTCGTCGAGACCCTCTATCCAGGCTTTTGCGGCATAGTGAGCGTAATCAAGAGCTTTGGTCACAGAGGTCCGCTCGGATGGTGTAATGCGTCCTATTATGCAGCCGGGCTCCCCAGGTCAATATCCGTTTCTTGCGGTCGAACTCCGAGGCCGCCGACGTGGATTGGCCGCAAGAGTCGAATTGCCTGTGCACGAGGGCTTGCCAGAGTCCGTCTGCTAAAAGGCGCGTTAAGGATAGGCACAGTGCACAATCCAGACCGTTTCCAAATGACTCTTCCGTCGCGCGCCGCTAACTTGCCAATGACCGGCCACGATACCCGAGAAATTCGATCCGACAGGAGATTTGTCATGAGCTACACCTATAACCTCAGCCCTGCCTCCAGTTTCGAAGACCGCTATAGCCAATTCATTGCTTTCGGGATCCCGAAAGCGGATGTCGATACATTGCGAGCGACGATCAAAGATATGTGGGCCGATGCGCCGGGCGGATGGTCGTACGAATGGTCCGCGTTCGCGCGAAAATATTTGAGCGTGGGAAACTCGCTTCTCGCGTCGTTCGCTGCTCGACCAAGCAAAAAAACGCTCCGATGCTCGTCATCAACGGCGCAAACGACTATTTCGTCCCGCAGGCGGATACGCTCGTCTTCAAAGGTCGCCCCAAAACCGAAGTCCACTTGCTACCGGACATTGGACGTTGTGCCGTGTTGGGTGGTGTCTCGAAGCTGCCGGAAGTAATTGACTTAGTTGCGCAGTGGCTCCCGAAGCAGATCGGTTTGGCTAGCCGTAGCGCTCATACGGCACTCGTCCACGGCTGCGGTTTCGAGCGCTAGGCTAAATTCATTTTCCGCCAGGCCGACTTACGCGTGGCCCGAAGCCTCGCCGGCGGCCTGCTGGTTGCGCACAAAACCGGTGATCGTGGTTTGGAAGGGAGTGGTGGGTCGCCCGATCAATCGGGCAAGCTGGCCGCGGTTATCGAACAGCGCTCCTTTGGCCACACCTGCATCGGTGTCGGACAGGATCCTGGCGAGCATCTCCGCCGCGCCGGATTGCACCGCCGCCGATCCGAACTCTTCAGGCGTCATATTCTGGTAGGCCATCGGCTTGCCCGACGCTTCGGCCACCAGGGCGACGAGCTCGGCCAGCGTGAAGGATGCATCGCCCGCCAGCTCATAGATGCGACCAGCGCAGCCGCCGCCGGCCAATACAGTCGCCGCAGCCCTGGCATAGTCGGCACGCGCTGCGGAGGAGATGCGTCCATTCCCCGCTGCGCCCATGAGGACGCCATGCTTCAAGGCGAGCGGCAGCCGCCACGTATAGACCTCCGTGTACCAACCGTTCCGCAGAAGGACGAACGGCACGCCGGCTTCCGCCAAGGCCGCTTCCGTGTCGCGATGCTCTTCAGCGAGGAACAGCGGCGACTCGTCCGCGTGGAGAATGCTGGTGTAGGCGATCAGACTGGCACCGGCATCCTTCGCGGCCTTAATGACGTTACGGTGCTGTACCTTGCGCTTGCCATTCTCGCTGCTGGAAATAAGGAGAAGCCGATCCACGCCCGCAAGCGCGCTCGCCAGCGTTTCTGGTCGGGAATAGTCAGCGGCACGAACCTCTACACCCTTTTCGCGAAGCGCATTTGCGGTTCCTTCATCCTTGGCCGGATCACGCATACCCGCGACGATAGCGTTGGCGGGCACCGTCTCGAGCAGCGTGTCGATGACGAGCCGGCCAAGCTGGCCGGTAGCGCCAGTGACGAAGAGCTTGGGGTTGACGGGCATGGTCGTTCTACCTTGTGGTTTGCATTGGGCACAAGGATACTAAGTGAGACCATGCGCAGCGTGAAGGAGGCAGGATTTTGGGACAGGGTGAGGCGGAAGTAACCGCTCCGGTATCCGGTGAAGTGCTCAGCCATTCCTCCCCCGAAAATCAGGGGAAGTGGTCGTACGACCCGCAATGCCCGGTGAGGGATGTTCTCGACCGGATCGGTGACAAGTGGTCAACGCTCATCCTGGTTACTCTGGCGAACGGCCCGCACCGCTTCAGCGCCGTTCAGCGCTCGATCCCGGACATCTCCAAGCGAATGCTGACGCAGACCTTCCGCGACCTGGAACGTGACGGCCTGATCGCTCGGAAGGTGTTCCCGACCAAGCCGCCCAGCGTCGAGTACCGCCTGACACCCCTAGGCGAGACAATTCTCGAGCCCCTGACCGTTCTTGTCCGGTGGGCCGATCGCAGCCATGCAGCGATCAAGATCGCCCGCTTGGCATACGACGAAACGTCGTAAGGGCTTAAATCAGCGCGCCGGCTTTCCCTCCGACGCGCAAGACATGCGGCGTTGCATAGATGCGCATTCAGCGGTATTGATCGTCAGCCATGCGTGAATCCGCTTCTGCTTGCCCATTCTGCCCAACAGCGAAACGTTTTCGCCCAAGCGCCTAATGCCAGTCGCAGCCAACATAATTGAACAGACGTACGCCGAATGTCGCGAAAAGCGGGATTCTACTAATGAAACAACAGCGCACCAGGTATCGCAGAATATTTGAAGTACGCCACTTGTTTAATTACACTCCCAGCCACGCCCACTTGGCTTTCAGTCGATTGTGAAAAGTGGGCATGTCGGCGACGCCCATTCCGTGCTCCCGGAACTATCCCAGACAAGCCTGGCTTGGTCGTAAACGCTTCCGCCGCCGGCAGAAGCTCTAAGGGGACCCAATTGAACGATAAGCATCTCGAGTTTGAGAAGTACGATTTCTTCCGCAGCGATCGGTTCGTGAACGATCCGTACTCCTATTTTGATTACCTGAGAGAAAAGTCTCCGGTACTGCGTGAGCCGCATCAGGGCATTGTCATGGTAACGGGCTATGACGAAGCCCTCGAGGTCTACAACGATCCCGATCGCTTTTCCTCCTGTATGTCGACCAGTGGACCGTTTGCGGGCTGCCCTATTCCCCTGGAGGGGCATGGAAACGAGGACATTTCCGAGCTGATAGAAGCTTACCGCGACAAAACGGCATTCAGCGATCAGCTCCCGACCATGGATCCGCCGAAGCACACCGCACACCGGGCGTTGCTGATGGCTCTGATCACTCCAAAGCGCCTCAAGGAAAATGAGGACTTCATGTGGAAGTTGGCCGAGCAGCAGATCGACAGCTTCATCTCTCGTGGCGAGTGCGAGTTCATGAACGACTACGCCCAGCCTTTCGCCGTGCTCGTCGTCTCCGATCTGTTGGGCGTGCCACCCGAAGATCGAGTGCAGTTCCGGAAGAAACTCATACGCCAGGAACAGGAGGGTGGGGGAGCCGGGGTAGGGGGCGTGAAGGAAGGCAAAGTCGAGCACTCGCCGCTGGCGTGGCTTTACGATACCTTCTCGACGTATATCGAGGACCGTCGGCGCAACCCTAAAGGGGATATCCTCTCAAAGCTCGCGGCAGCCACCTTTCCCGATGGTTCGGTGCCAGAGCCTCTCGATGTCGCCCGGGTTGCCTCCAACCTGTTCGCCGCCGGGCAGGAAACCACGGTGCGACTGCTCAGCTACGCTTTCCAAGTGGTCGGCGAGCGCCCCGACCTCCAGCAGCGCCTTCGCGCAGATCGCAGTCTCATCCCCAATTTTGTCGAGGAATGCCTGCGGATAGAGGGCCCCGTCAAGGGCGACTTCCGATTGGCGAAAA
>Ga0302315_10004076_pt1 | contig 12884 bp, 14 predicted proteins | sample III_Palsa_N3_1_FD_200532 | JGI IMG/M metagenome (GOLD analysis project Ga0302315, IMG submission 200532) | Peat permafrost microbial communities from Stordalen Mire near Abisko, Sweden - III_Palsa_N3_1 | ecosystem: Environmental > Terrestrial > Soil > Palsa > Peat permafrost | place: Sweden... | reverse complement strand
TGGGGTTCACCAGGTTGATAAGGAGCAGCAGGCCAACCGGCAGCAAGGTGAGAATCCATCCCGTCAGACGACCTTGTGCTGTGTGTGTCCTGATCTCTCCATGAATACGTATCCTGTCGCGGATCACGGCCACGATGCGATCGAGGATTTCGACGAGATTGCCGCCTGTGTCTTTCTGCACGAGAACGCCTGTGATGAAGACACGCAAGTCCGAAGAGGGAACGCGATCCAGCATCTGCATGAGGGCGTCGCGAAGAGGCAGGCCGTAGTTCTGCTTCTTGAAGACTTCGCCGAACTCTGTCTTGGCAGGTTCGATCGCTTCCTCGGCAATGATGCCGATCGCACCGATCATGGAGTGACCGGCGCGTAGAGCACGAGAGCACAGCTCGATGCAGTCCGGCAATGCTGCATTGAAGGCAGCGAGGCGCTTGTCGCGTTTCCAGCGAAGCCAAAGAAGTGGAATCATGCTGGAGAGCAGCGCCACCACGATGGCCACGGGTAGCATAGAGAGTACAAGGTATGTGAGCAAAAACATGCCAACCAGAAGAGCAACCATCTCGATGACGATGGCTCCCATTGAAGTCGTAGTGCCGCCTTGCAGGATAAGCCGTTGGAATGCAGGGGCAAAAGAGGCTTGCCGGAGCATTTTATCCAGCCACGGAAATGTGCCGGCATCTACCGTCAGGTGGGCTTCGAGAGCTTTTCCCGCAACCTCTTTTGCAGAGTTCGGAACCAGCAGCAAACCAATTCTGCGATCGAGTGCATGCTGGTCCGGCGTCGGCTTGAGGAAGAAGACGGCGATGCCGAAGGCCAACGCGAAGATCGTAACGAAGCAGATCGATAGAACAGTCATGGAGACTTTCCTAAACCTCTACGGAGTGCCCGCTTAGCCCTACAGGCAGGGATAAACCAGCGGCTGTCAGCTTGTCGTAAAACCGTGGCAGGATGCCGGTGGAGTAAAAACGCCCTTTCGACTTTCCGCTTTCGGTTAGCCCCTTTCGTTCAAAAAGAAAGATGTCGTTCATGCTGATGGTTTCGCTATACGCTCCAGTCAGCTCCGAGATGTGGGTGATACGCCGCGATCCATCGCCCAAGCGCGCGACTTGCACGATAAGTTGAATCGCAGAGGCGATCTGGGCGTGGATGGCTTTTTCCGGGAGCCTTATATCGCCCATCATGGTCATCGTTTCCATGCGGGCGAGCGCATCTCGCGGGGAGTTAGAGTGGATGGTCGTCAGCGATCCATCATGGCCCGTATTCATAGCCTGGAGCATGTCGAGCGTTTCTTCGCCACGCACTTCACCCAGCACGATTCGGTCGGGGCGCATACGCAGGGCGTTGATCATGAGCTCCCGCTGCCGGACAGCGCCATGACCTTCCATATTGGGAGGACGCGTCTCCAGTCGTACCACATGGTGTTGCTTCATCTGGAGTTCGGCGGAATCTTCAATCGTAACGATGCGCTCTTTTGGAGAGATGAAACCAGAGAGCACGTTTAGCAGCGTTGTCTTCCCTGCACCTGTTCCACCGGAGATCACGATGTTGACTCGTGCTTCTACCGCACTCTTCAGAACATCGAGCATAGGAGGGGTAAGCATCTGCGAACGCAGCAGGTCCTCAGAGGTAAGCGGCATACTACCGAAACGGCGGATGGAGAGGATGGGGCCATCGATCGCCAATGGCGGGATGATGACATTGACACGCGAACCATCTTTCAGGCGGGCGTCGACCATTGGCGAGGACTCATCGACACGACGGCCAACGGCCGACACGATCTTGTCGATGATGTGCATGAGGTGACGATTGTCTTTGAAGGCGATGTTGGTTTTTTCGAGAACACCATGACGCTCGATATAGACCGAATCATAGGTATTTACCAGGATGTCGCCAATCGTTGGATCATTCAACAAGGGCTCTATCGGGCCGAGACCGAAGACTTCATCCACGACTTCCTGCGTGAGCTTGTCGCGCTCCACGCTGCTGAGCGGGACGCCCTGCTCGCCCATCAAACGCTGAATCATGGTGAAAAGCTGCTGCTGGCCGGCACGCGTCTGATTGAAGTCGTTCAGGCGATCAAGATCCAGCCGCTTGATGAGCTCCTTATGTACGGCCGTCTTGATCTGCTGTTGCAAGGCCTCTGGAACACCACGTGCAGGCCGCACCGGGGTAGCAGGTGGTCTTCCCGCAATGGCATCGAGATTAGTCAATTCCATATCGACTCTTTCCTCTACGACTGAGTAGCCAGCGATTTACTTGCCCAAAGGGCGCGTAAGCCCTTGCTCTTTTTCACGGGAGGCTCACTCTGCGATATTCCGACGAGAGAATCGGCCCAACGAATAAACTCCGCGGCGAGCTCCGACTTACTTGTGGGTGCAATGGGCTCACCAAGATTTTCTGACTTCACCAACTCGGGGTAACTGTTGGGGATTTTAATGTTGATGGGCAGACGTATCGCTTTTTCAACCTGCTCCACATTGATCGCGAACGGCGAAGTAAAACGATTGAGCACAACATGAAGCTTCTCGGCAGAGTCGTCGATATGAATCAGCCGGTCGACGTAGCGAGAAAGGTCTCGAATGGCTCCGACCTCCGGCGTCGCCACCAAATACAGGCGCGCGGCCGCCACAATTACTGTCTGATTCAATTCGTCGAAGGACCGATCACAATCGACAACGACGTAGTCATATTCGGTGCGTAGAAAATCAAGAGTTTTCGCCACCGAATCAAAGTCCATCGGCTTGATACCACCCGAAGCGTCGGGCGAAGACAATACTTCAAGCCCGCTCGAGTGCTTAGCGACGAAGCCACGGAGCAACTCGCTATCCAACCGGCTGACATTGCGAACCACCTCGCTGAAAAGGAAGTGGGTTCCATCAAGGCCGAGATAAACACATGCGTGCCCCAACTCGGAGTGGTTATCGATCAGCAAAACACGCTTGTGATGGCACGCCACCAGATACATTGCCAGGTGTACCGCCAGCGTGGTGGTTCCTACGCCGCCTTTCGCTCCCAGGAGAGCAAGAATGGAACCGCTCTGCGGATTTCGTGCAGGGCTTACCGACCATTGACGCTCAAGCCTGCTGAGCGTATCAGACAACGCCCGCTCCTTTATAGGGCTCTGGAGAAACTCTGTGCAGCCAGCTCTCATCGCCATCAAAATCAAATCCGGATTTTGATGCGCCGCGACGGCGATGATGGCAATCTTTGAGCCAAAGGTCTGGGTAAGATATTGGGTTGTCTCTACCGCCTCATCGTGGTCTTTATCAAAATCAATGAAAGCGATGCCCGCACTGGCAGCTTTCACTTGTGGCCCAAAGGCCGGTCGCCGCGACCGCGAGATGTAGGCGTCGAGATGAGAAAAGCTCGTAAGCCATGGCATCTTTCCGACCGCTTCGACGAGACGGTCGGCGATCTCGGGCTTGATGCATACCGTGATCACGATCGCTTCGAAGATTCCGTTCTTTTGACTCATGGTCGACACTCGCGATCCTTCCACTATTGCTTCGCTACTTCAGGCGCTACTTTTTTTGCTCAGCTGCTCCGGGTAAGGAGGAGTCGAAACTCTTTGAATCCAACAAAGGAACCACCGTCTTCGGCTCGTCGATAACGGCGTTGTCTTCGGTAAGTGGGTCGACGATTTCAGGAGTGACGATGACGATTAACTCCGTAGTTGAGTGATTGAGATTCTTTGATTTGAAAAGAGCCCCGAGGATAGGAACACTTGCAATGCCAGGCGTTTTTCCAAAGGAATCCGTAGTGCGTCTATCCAGCAGCCCTGAAATGGCAAAGCTCTGCCCACTGCGAAGCACGACGTTCGTTTCTGCGCGACGCGTAGAAAGCGCGGGTATGGTGTAACCGCTAATCTGCACGGCGTTGGTATAGTCCAGAGCACTCACCTCTGGGGCCACCTTTAGCTGAATGGTCCGATCCGAATTCACCACGGGCGTGAACTCGAGCTTTACGCCGTACGGACGGAACTCAATCGTTACCGATGTCAGGCCACCTGAGCTGCCCTGCACTACTGGAAATGGAAACTCACCGCCGGCAAGGAAGTTGGCTTTCTGGCCGCTGAGCGTGGTGATCGTTGGCTCGGCAAGAATCTGAAGCACCTGCCTGGTCTCCAGATCCTGTATCGTCGCGCCGACGTTCAGCTTTGAACTATAGAACAGGAAATTAAGTGCATTCGTGACGGATACAGTTTTGGTGCCAACTGAAGAGGTTGTGCCGCTGCTACCAGACGCCGACCCTGCGTTTGATGCAGCAATCGAGGAGGGGAACTGAGTGGTCGTGGTGGAAGCTATATTATTGCCGCCTGCACTAAAAAAGTTGAACGCAAACTGGTCCAACTTGGAACGATCCACTTCCACGATTCGGACCTTGAGCTTGACCTGCTTGATCCCCGCCGAATTCACGACTAACGCATTGCCGATTTCTTTGGAATAGAGCCCCGCAAGTTTGAGCGCGGCCTCTGTTACGGCGTCTGTGCTGACGTTACCCGAAAGCACAACGTGGCTTTCACTACCATCCACTTGAATCGTTTCATGGGGCATCGCCTGCTTGAGCGAATCACGCAACGTTGCCAGGTCGAGATCCGAAGAGATCAAGCTGGAATGAGATTCCCCATTCTCATCCCAGACGACCAGGGAACTTACTCCGGGATGCTTTGCTGTAATCAGCACCTGCTTCGGGCTCGACATATAAACGTCGAGCACATCCGGATCCGTAATATAAATGCGCGACAAGCGATACTTCGCGTCAACAAACATCGAGTGACCGACGAGAAGATGTATAGCCGCGCCGGTTGGCTGTGCGCTCGCAAAATCCTGCGACACACTCGCGCCTTGCGCCCTTATAGCCACCCTTCCACTCCCTGCAAAAAGCAACAGACAGGTGGCCACAATCGAATTGGACGTCCATGTTGCGTACGTTTTCATTAGAACGTCTCTACAGTCTGCTTATTGCCGCGCATGATCTGCACGTTATAAGTCTCGGGCTTTTTTGAAGGCTCTGCGGTCTTGCGATCACGGGCCGGCGCCGCTACAGCACCTGCTAGCGGCGCAAAACCAAGCGCTGACATCTGGGTAGGTTTGGCATCTGACTTGCCATGATCGTCGCCATTACGCAGGACGAAGTGAACTGTTCCCTGCGTGCTGGCAAGCACCACTTTTTCAGCATCCTGCGGCGTGACAAGAATCGTCACAACATCGACGGTTGTAGGCTTTCCTCCGGGATCGGGTTGGGTCTTCTGGCCAGCGGCCAGAATTTCTGCATCCTGAAGAACTGTGGAGGTCTCGGCTTCAACAGATGCGGGATTTTTGAAGGTCACGAGTACATCGATATGAGTTCCCGGTAAGAGAAATCCAGCGACGCCAACTACCTGATCTGATTTCAGCGATATCGCCCGCATCCCGTCTGGGATTTTGGCGGAGAGTCCTACGCCGACTCCGACAGCCGACAGTTGACGGTCGAGGATGGGCTGTCCGCTTGCCAGGCGATACAAAACCGCGCGACCAACAACGTCCTCTGGCCTCGTCAAAGCACCGGGCAACGCGTTGGCACTTGGCCACGCTATGGCCTGAACATCCTCAGCCTTGAGCATCTCACCGGCATCCAGATCTTTCAGCGGGACAACGTACTGCAGTTGTGCGGAGGCGGGGTGAGACTTTCCAAACCTGCGGCTAAGCCAGAAAGTGAAGAGTCCGGAGACGAAAAGAGCAACGAGAAGAGCGATGAGGATTCGACGAGCGATCATAGGATTACTGCACCCCGCGCAGGCAAAAAGTCAGCGTGCAGCCCACGGCAATCGCTACGCCATACGGAAGACGAAGCGTGTTGTCGTTCTGAACGTTGAGCTCCGGATGCGGTGAAAGCCCGTGACCCAAGTGGTGTACGGCCAGCGTGCTCACATTGGCGATTGTTTCTTTCAGTCGACCGCGCATCACTGCCAGGCCCAACGCCATCACTCCACCTGTTAGAGCCGTCAGGACGAGTAGGTACAGCATGTTGGAAATGCCTGCGAGGGCAGAAACTGCGGCTACAAGCTTGACGTCGCCGCCGCCCATGCCGCCCATCAGATAAAAGAAGAAGAAGATAAATCCGGAGATCATGGCTGCGCCGAAGGAATCGAGTAGTCCCCACCCTCCGTCGCCAACGGTATGAAGTAGAAGTCCAAGGAATAAACCGGTCAGCACTAACCGGTTTGGTATTTTCCTGGTTTTTATATCGAAGAATGCTCCGGCAGCCGCACAAAGCGTGGCAGCGATTGCGTATTCCATGTGCTTGTCGAAGTACATAATGAAACCCCCGGAAGAACATGCTCGACTTATAGGGCCGCAGTCTCATAACGTGCTACTACAGGGCACGTATTTTTACTGGAGGGAATCAGAGAGCGGCGCGACTCGTTACACACCGCTCTCTAGGGTTCCGTTACACAGCGTTTGTTAGGTCGCTTGTGATAGTGGTAAAAATAGCCGCAATCTCGGTGGCAAGCGATCGCAGTGTGGTGATTGCAAATAGACCGACGAGAGCAACGACCAGCGCATACTCGATCATGTCCTGTCCTGACTCGTCCTTCAAAAAATTGCTATAGATCATTTTCAGATGCTTCATGAATTCCTCCTACAGATTCGTGTTGCTCAGCTGTTGTCGAGTTCTGAAGTTGGGGAAGATCTAAAGCAAACTTCCTCACCACAGGGGCCTACATACCAGATTTCCCGCCACCGGTTGATTTATGGCCAGCACGACCTGTAGCAGACACTACAGAAATACCGGAACAACGATCAATGACCGATTCCAGGAGAAAAATTGCTACTTTTATTTGCTACAACGAGTTCATGAACGAAGACTAGCACCACAAAAGAATCATGCAATCCCACCTTCGTAGATAATCGGTAATTTTGATATCGCCAGCAATAGCAATGGAGTAATGGCATTAGAAAGTTGCTTGTCGATAACGTCGTTAGGAGCAAAACTGGGGGTGAAGCATCACAGCCAAGTCCAGTTATAGTGTCAGAACACGAACAATAAATGTCTCAGAGAACCTATACCCCGCGTAGTGACTTCATCACTGACGACAAGCTAACCTGATACACACCGAATTCCATAGTTAATGATCTATCGACATTTCCTGATACCCAAACGAGGAATAATCAACAAATGAGCTATCTATTTTTTATGCATAATGGCTCTTACAATTACTCCTACCTTGCGATATCTTTATGCCTTCTCTGCATTGCCGCCTATACACTCATCGCGTTTTGCGCGCATGTGGCGACCGCGCACGGAAGGATAAAAGTAGCGTGGCTCACTATCGGTGCGCTGATTACGGGTACCGGCATCGCGATGTCCCAGCTTCTGACGTACAGAGCGATGCCACTTTCGCAGTCGAATGCACAAGACTGGCCGCTTATCCTCCTGATCTATACCGCAGCCGTACTCGGTGCCGCCACAACCCTGGTATACGGTCAATGGGCTCGCCATAGACCCCTGGTAACAGCCGCGATTGCCCTTTTACTAGGAGGCACATTTGCCCTGAATCACCTTCTGGGGTTCGATAAAGTGATATCACCCAGCAACATCATTTACTCCACTTATCCCTCCATGATTTTGTCGCTAATTTTGGGCGTAGCTGCCGGCTACGTCGTGCTGAAAACTACTGCCGTACTGGCTCAGCCCAAGTACGCAGCCCTCTGGCAGAGAGCCTCCGGCGCTCTGCTTCTGGGACTGGTCATTACGGCTGTCTCCTTGTGCGGCCTTGAAACAGCAGGACCAGTAGCGGCTTCTATCCCGGGCTTACCTTCGCACGACCTGATAAATCTTTCGACGACGGAACTATACGAAGCAACGGTCTTCTCTTTTTTGCTTCTGCTCTTCGCACTTTCAGCGATCTCGCTGGATCATCGTGTCTCGGTTCAAACAGAGAGCCTCGAAAGCAGCGATGCTCAACACCGAATGACCACGGCCCTCAACGAACAAAGGGCCGTGCGAGTACAGAACGCAGCTCTCACCGAAGAGATCGCTGAGCGACAGAAGGCTGAGTCACGGCTACTCCATGTCGCGTTTCACGACAACGTGACACAACTGCACAACCGCTCTTATTTCATGGAGTCTCTCGCGGAAGCCCTAAAGCAAGTTCAAGGTAATAAAAAGTCCCGCTGGGCTCTTCTCTATATTGATCTCGATAACTTCAAGTCGGTGAACGATATGTTCGGACATCGAATCGGTGATCTTTTGCTCCTGGCAATCGCTCGTCGCCTACAGGGATGCGCTCGTGAGCACGATGTACTGGCACGCTTACAAGGCGACGAATTTACCTTGCTCTTTGCAAATCCCAAAAGCATAGAGCAGGTTATCCGCATGGGAGAACGAATTCTAACGCTCATAGAAGAACCCATTTCCCTGGCAGGCGCAATGCTTCCCATGACTGCGAGTATTGGCGTGTGCCACGTGAATGAGTCTGCTGCTGAAGCCGCGGAGATCCTTCGCGATGCCGATACCGCCATGTACGAAGCAAAGCGTCAGGGCGGATCGCGATGCGTTCTCTATGACTCCGCAATGCATGAGGAAGCTATCGCTGCGCTGCAGGCAAAGCTAGAGCTAAAAACAGCTGTGGAACAGGAAGAGTTTGAACTCTACTATCAACCTCTTGTCCGCATGGAGGATGCATCCGTCTACGGCATGGAAGCTCTGATTCGATGGAACCATCCTGTTCGCGGACTGGTCAGCCCTGCCGAGTTCATACCCCTAGCGGAGACCACCGGGCATATTTGCGCTATCGGAAATTGGGTACTGCGCCAGGGCTGTAAAGACTTCAAACGTTTCCGCGAAGTTTATGCAGGACCACTGCTTCTTTCCCTGAACGTCTCCAGCCAACAACTAGATGAGCCCGTTTTCTTTTCGTACCTCACCTCTGTGCTTGCCGAGACAGGTATGACACCTTCTTCTCTGCAACTGGAGCTGACTGAGAGCGTCCTGCTGAAGGATGCTGCACGGCTTGGTAGATTGTTTCGAGAGATCCGTGCCTTGGGGGTGAAGATTGCGTTTGATGACTTTGGCACCGGCTACTCTTCCCTAAGCTACCTGCAACGCTACCCGATCGACACGCTGAAGATCGACCAATCCTTTGTTCAAAACATGGGCAAAGGCTCGGCAAATGCAGACATCGTAAAGTTCGTCATCGAGCTAGCCCACGTAACCAACATGGAGGTTTCGGCCGAAGGCATCGAGGTACCAGAACAGGCTTTAGCGTTACTGGAGCGCGGTTGCTCCATCGCGCAAGGCTATTTGTATAGCCGCCCTGTTCCATTGGCTGCCATGATTGCTATCCTCAGGTTTGGCACAAAACTATCGAAAAACAATGTAGCTATCAGGCAAGCTATCCCAACGCTGATTCGAGCCACGTCATAAAAGGTTAGCCAAATGAAGCAACGTAACAAAGCTGTTCTTTACGGAGTAGAGCACCATGAGCACCCTATTTCTTTACGCGCGTGAAGCGGATACAGATCCAGCAGGGCGCCGTTTCAAACTTGGCCTCGCCACCATCAGAGGGCTTGACATCTCTCGATCGGATAGACCGGAGCGCTCCTATGCCTCGCTCAACGACCTCTGTGCAGCCCTGTGCATGGCCGTTGAGACGCCTATCGATCACCAGATAGTGAAGTTGCGCCGAGAAGTTTCCTCTAACTTCGACTTCGTTATGAAGATCAGTGAAGCAGATGCACTAAGACTTGGGTTCAAGCTGACTTAGATTTATCCATGAAAAGCGGCCTTAAGAGGGCCGCTTTTTGCTCAGTGATTTTCCCTTCTCTGAACTACTTCTCGTGTAGATCGCTTTGCCGGTCACGCTCAATCTTCAACACAAAATTTGACACAGCAAGGCTGATGAAATGATTCAGAGAGATGCCTTCCTCCATAGCGAGAAGAGCAGCCTTCTTCTTGATCGATACAGGTAGGCGCAACAGGAAAGACCGGCAATGCTCGGGCTCTTCCAAAGTCTGTCCTCCTTTTTTTATGACCGATATCATTTGTTCCAACTCACGCACGCTATTTCGGGGTGCTGAAAAGCACGCCGAAAGCAATTAGCAAAAAGTTCGACATACAGATGTGGCCCACTCAAGAGTGGCCTTCTCTGAAAGAACTAGCTAATTCTGCCTAACTTGGTAGAAAGTCGGTCGAGGAGGGCTCGCGGCCGGCAGTACAGAATGATCCATCCTGCTGATTTTTTCCGCTACGGCGAGGGAGATGAAGTGATTGAGTGACGTTCCTTCGTTCTGAGCAATCAGTACTGCACGCTCGCGAACGGAGAGAGGGAGACGGAGTAAGAAGCTCTGCTTCCGTTTTAGATCCCTATCCATGGTGGACCCCTTTGGTTGTTTATAAGTGCTCGGCGAACAACCTATGGTCATTATCGCATTTCGCTATGACCACAATTGAATACAACTTTTAGCGGTCGTGTGACCTTCCCAATTTGGCACGTTAAGCAAACTAAACTTGTTACTTTTGGTGTCTCGATGATGTCTTCCGTTGTCCGAAAAGACCTTTTTCCGAGACTTATATTTCGGGTGATATCGGATTAGGTTTTAATTCGATGCGACCCTGCCAATATTGGATTTTTGGAGCCAATTTCAGGGCATCATTAGCTGACAGACAGATTCATCGAGATGTCCTTCTATGTATCTGCCGATAAGACATTCAGCACTTTTGAATCTCCTGGAGGAAAGGCCCATGAATCAAGCGTCGAAACAAATTGGAATGGGATCCTTCATCGATGCGTGGATCGACCCTCGCTCCGTAGATTCCTTCCCTTCTGCGGTAGAGCGAGTTCTCTTTCCCGCGCATCCTGCCGAGATACGGCAAGCTGATATCGCGGCGCGAACGGCGAAGCTGAGCATGAAGTTCAACCTGATCTGCTTTTCCGTTCTTCTACTTCTTCTTTGCGCGGCATGTATCGGCATATAGCTTAGGACCGCAATCCGAAGAAACGTCTGATCGCGTTCTTTCTATACGAGTTAGGCAGCTGAGCAACACGCCGCAGGTATGCCCTCGCAAGAGGGCATACCTGCATAGAGACTCTTCTCAATGAATCTGTGGAGATGGAAGCGCAGCAGTATGAAAACCGATGTCAGTATCATTCTCTACTTCAGCGCTCGGGAGCTTGAAGGCGGAGGGAGTTGTGACGCGCTGGATCGCGTTCAATCCTTCCTGGGAACGCGTCATGCCCTGATTCGTGTTGGCTCCAGTACGTTGCGTGGCTCGGAGGCGGCTTCAGAGACATGGGCAGGGACAGCGAACAAGCCGCTACGCGATAGATTGATCCGGGTTGTGCGGGACGCTCCGTGGAAGTATGGAGACGAAGTGCAGCTACTTCTGCGGGTCGACTATGAGCATCATTTTGAAGATGCCATGCGAAGGAAGCTGGTTGAGATTCGCTAGCCCCCTCCCCCCCTTATTTCGTGCAAAATCTTCATAGCATTGGAGTTAGGTTTGGATCTCGGATTTTAGCTTTCCTCTTTCTACTCGATCGAGGGGTACCAACGGGAGCGCTGGGCGTGTAGCCTGTGTGCGATGGGCGTTTGCTGAACCGGAGGGATTTGTGGATCGACGAGACGTGTTGAAGGGTGTGGGAGCGGCAGCGATGGTGCCGTTGGTGATGGGCGATGTAGCAACCGCGGGGGCACAAGTGACGGAAGAGACGGTTTACGAGCTACGTATCTATCACCTGAATGAAGGCAAGCTGCCGCTGATCCTCGATCGCTTCAAAACCAAGGAACGGGCTATCTTTGCGCGGTGCGGTATGCATGAGGTTGCGTTTTGGACACCGATTGAAGGCGAGCTTCCGGGCAACACGCTGGTCTACCTGATGCGACATAAGAGCCTGGAGGCCGCGAAGGCTAGCTGGAAGATGTTTGTAGCCGATCCCGAGTGGGTGGCGTTGAAGGCCGAGACCGAAAAGGATGGAGCGTTTGTCGCCAAGCACGATATTACGTTTTTGAAGCTGACGGACTTTTCACCGAAGATTTAGCGGGTTAGAGTTTTGCGTTGGCGATAGCTTGTTCGAGGGCGGGTTTGCCGCCTTCGGCGACAGCGCCGTGTCCGGGCGCGAACCGGTGGATGGGGTATTGCAGCAGCTTGATGGCGGTTTCTTTGGCCTGCGCTCGGCTGGAGAAGGCCTTGAGCGGAAACCACCAGGGCGCGAAGCCGGTGATGCAGAGTCCGGAGAGGTTGGCGAGCTCGTCGCCTGCGTAGAGCGTGCCGTCGCGTTGGTCGAGGAACGCGAGATGGCCGTGGATGTGGCCTGGCGTGCTGATCGCAAGCAACGAGCCGATGCGGTCGCCTTCCGCGATGATGAGTGAAACGGGTGTGTGGATGCCGGGAGAGCTGCCGCGAATGTCGCCAACTTCGCCGGGGCGGAGTGAGAGATCGGGCGGCGTTTGCAGCATGGGGATGGTGCGTTCGGAAGCGCCAAGGATGAGGCCGGGGATCTTTGCGGCGAGCGCATCGACGGAGCCTACGTGGTCTACGTGCGGATGCGTGAGCAGGATGCGGCGAATGGGCGTGCCGGCGGCGGCTTTGAGGATGGCGTCTTCCGAGCCCTTGAGGTTGGCGTCGATGAGCGTGTAGCCGTCGTCTTCGCGGACGAGGTAGCAGTTCATGAAACCGAAGCGGGTGAGTTGCAGGCCGTGCTGGGCTACGGGAGTGATTCTCATCGTGGTCTCAGCATAGAGGATGTTTGTGCGCTTTTCTCACCTAAAACATGCGCTTAGGGCTTGGAGTCGGGTTGGGGTCAGAGGGAGAAATGTAGTGCTTTTTTGTGGTTGTTGTTCGGGTTGATTGCGGTGTTGGTTGGGGTTGACATGGGGCTGGGGTGGGGCCGTCGGTGAACTCGG
>Ga0302315_10004074_pt1 | contig 12896 bp, 9 predicted proteins | sample III_Palsa_N3_1_FD_200532 | JGI IMG/M metagenome (GOLD analysis project Ga0302315, IMG submission 200532) | Peat permafrost microbial communities from Stordalen Mire near Abisko, Sweden - III_Palsa_N3_1 | ecosystem: Environmental > Terrestrial > Soil > Palsa > Peat permafrost | place: Sweden... | reverse complement strand
CCGACCAGTACAAGCAGGACCTCGCCCTCACCGCAGCCGAAATGGACGCCACCAGCGGCCGCGCCTGGCGCAGCATCGAAGACACCACCTTCGACTCCGCCATGCCTCGCAACGGCGGCGGCAGAGGAAGCAGCAACGCCTGGAGCAGCTGGAAGCGTGGCACCGACTACTACCCCGAAGGCGACCTCTTCTGGCTCAACGTCGACACCACCATCCGCAAACTCACCCACAACAAAAAATCCCTCCGCGACTTCCTCCAGATCTTCCTCCAAAAAGGCGGCAGCGGCGTCCCCCGCGTAGAGCCCTACAGCCTCGACGAAATCGCAGCCGATCTCCACCAGGTAGTCGCCAATGATTGGGCCGCCTTCATCCAGACCCGTCTCTACGACGTCCAGCCCCACGTCAACACCGAAGGCATCGAGCAGGCAGGCTATCGCCTCGAGTACACCCCCGACCTCGCCCCCGGCATGGCCCGCGAGCTCACCGAAAACCCCTCCCTTGTCCCCTGGTTCTCCATCGGCCTCGACCTGACCGAGGACGGCACCATCTCCGACGTCGGCGTCGGCACCATCGCCGACAAGGCAGGCTTCGCTCCCGGCCAGAAGATCACCGCCATCAACGGCCGCGTCTTCGACCTCGATCTCTTCACCGAAACCCTCAAAGCCTCCAAAGGCAAAGCCACACCCATCCAGCTCCTCGTCCAGGACGAAGACACCATCGCCCCCGTAACCTTCACCTACAGCGAAGGCCTCCGCTACCCCCACCTAACCCGCGTCTCCGGCACGCCGGATTACCTAACTGAAATCCTCACCCCCTCAACTCCCGCAACCAAGCCTTAGCGAACTGCCGTTGCCGAAAACGTGACTTTGCAGGAACCTTGAGTCCGCTGGACCCCTATCCCTCACGAGCCATGCGTCGCCGAACCCTAATTTCTAAGCGCACGCATAACCGCAATGAGTCCAGAGTCCCGTCCTGTCTCCACGTCAGCAGCCATCCTCTTGACGAGAATGTCTGGAGCCACTCCAGCGTCCGGTGTCGGTGTGGCCGGGAAGGTGCCGATCAGTGGGAGATCCATCTCTATCCCGGAATGCGGCAGCCGCAGGAAAAAGAACGCTCCGCCATTGATCCCCCGCTGGCTCCCGCCAGTCGGTTCGCCCACCAGCGTACCTAACTTATGCGTCTTGATAGCTTGAGCGAACTGAAACGTAGCTTAGCTGTTTGTGGCGTCAATCAGTACGAACACTCTTCCCGTGAAGCGCTTGCCGGTTGGCTTGATCACGTCGCCATTCGCATCATCGTCATACCGAGTGAGCTTTAGGTAGGTGACACCGACCGGGGCAGTCGGCCATGGTTCCTCAAGATCCTTGGCCGCCCCGCCCCAATTGCGAAAGCTGTTGTCCCAAGTATCGAGATAAGAATTGAGCTCCTTGGGAACGTTGCGGTAGCGAACCATGCGACGCATCGAAGACAGGGTGATCGGCGCGTCGACCAAGTGCGGAAGAATCTCGTTGCCGACATCGTCTCCTCCTTCGTTGCCGCGCAGATCGAGGATCAAAGATGGAGCATTCCGGCTCGCTGCCTCGTCCAAATGCGTGTTCAGCCATTGTTTCCAATTCCACTTGCTGTCATAAAGAGCCCACGTCGGCATCTTGAGATATGCACTTCCGTCCGGCATGTCCTTCCATTCAAACAAAGCTTCATCGCCCCCTTTGCGCTCGTCCTCACGTTGCTTGATAGGCGCTATGCGCTCCTCATAGGTCAACGGAACAACTGAAACCTTTTCGACTTTCGGGCTATTTAGCTTCACAATGACGAGCCTGTCGGTACTACTCTTTTTAGGAAAAACATTGGGTAATACAGGTCGAATGTCTCGTAGGTGCTATCGCCGTTTACAGCAAGTTGAGCAATCCGCTTGCTGTCGTTGGCCCCGTCGGCACGGGCAATGGACAGCAGCTTCCGAAGAATCTCAGACGCGCGAACATCATTGATTTTCACCACCTCGGTGCCAGGTGGAAGCCGATGATCCGGCGTGAAGTCCCGAGTGACAATCATGTGCCCGTCCAGCCAATCAAAGTAAAAGGGCAGACGCGTCGGGCTCTTGAAGAGTGCGTCGATCAAAGCCTTCTTTTGATTGAAGGGGTTCGCCTGGGTATGGCCGCAACGAACCTTCGCAGCAAACGCAGAGAAAGAAAGAAAGGCATCCTGTGTACTTTGATCGTGACTCAATTGATGATTGAGTGCTGCGAAATTTTGGTCCATCTCTGACTTGGTGTTGTAGCGATACAGGCCGGGATGAAGTTGTTCATACGCGCTTCGCAGAATGGCGGCATCCGCGAGCAGATCGGCCGATTTCAGAAGGGGAACAGGCAGAGTCTGCGCATGACAGATCGTAGCAAAGAGCAAGACCAGCGAAGTGATTGAAAGTTTCATGATGGAAGCATCTCGTGCGAAGAATAACGCTTGAATCGTGAGTTCGATCGTGCGTTCTTGCGCTTTTGATCAGACGGAACAAATTGGTCCGAAAGTGAAGTCCTGGTGAAACTCAAAGAAGAGGAAAGCCACTACACATTTCCCGCAAAACGGCGTTTTCGGCAACTACAAACAGCTGCACCCCATCTCCAACCCCACCTCAGCGCCTATCCCTCAGCGCGACGCCTCGCACAGTCCGAGCACAACCCTGTCAAGCCCCCAGCAGCACCCAAAACCCACCAAACCCCTATCAACACTGGCGATTTATATTTTCAAAACCTGGCATAGTTACCGCCTCCAAACCACTACAATTTAACCAGAGCATCAAATTAACTTAACCAGAGCATCAAACGTAGCCATGGCCAACGGCCCGACCTGGACTTGCGGGGATCGACGGTCCCGCAAACCATCCCTTAACTCCAATCAATAGAAGACTTTCCGCTAAAATCTCTGGATAGGCTATTTTGCGTGTAACCACATCCTGTCAGTGAGATACGGGCAAAAATCGCTCCTAAACAAGGAAGTACTTTGGCACCTAAACGGTCTGAGCCCAATACTTTACGGGGAATTTCCGGGTAGAAGAGGGGGAGGGGTACCCCTGTGCGACTACCGAACCCGGCCTTCGCCCAGGATGCGAAAATGAACCAAGCTTCTCAGTCCACCGAGGTCACCTATTGCTTCGTTCGTTTTTCATTAGTCTCTCGACCAACAAGGCCTTCCGCGCCTTCTCGGAACGCTCCTCCATCGGCCGTCGCGTCTCCCGCCGCTTCGTCGCCGGCATGTCCATTGACGAGGCCATCGCCGCCGCCGCCCAACTCAACGCCGAAGGCATCGACGTCACCCTCGACTCACTCGGCGAATCCGTCCTCGACGTCGCCCATGCCGAAGCCAGCGCCGCCATCTACCACCAGCTACTCGACGCCATCCAGGCTCGTAAGCTCCGCGCCAACGTCAGCGTCAAGCTAACCCAGGTCGGCATGGACATCGGCGGCCCCACCGAAGGCCCCGCCCTCGCCGAGCGCATTGTCGGCGAAATGGTCGCACACGCCGCCCACACCGGCAGCTTCGTCCGCATCGACATGGAAGGCTCCGAGTACACAGAGCCCACCCTCCTCCTCACCGAGCGCCTCCACCAGCAATACCCCGGCGCCGTAGGCACAGTCCTGCAAGCCTATCTTTTTCGCACCGAAAATGACGTAGAACGCCTATTAACACAGGGGATTCGCATTCGCCTCTGCAAAGGCGCCTACAAAGAACCACCCGAAATCGCCTTCCCCGCCAAGGCCGATGTCGATACCAACTACATCAAGCTGATGAAGCGCATCGTCAGCAGTCCAGTCTTCTGCGGCATCGCCACCCACGACGAATCCATCGTCGACGAGCTGCGCCGTTTCGTCGCGAGCAACAACATCGACAAACGCGCCTTCGAGTTCCAGATGCTCTACGGAATCCGCCGCGACCTGCAGCGCAAGCTAGTCGCCGAAGGCTTCGGCGTCCGCGTCTACGTACCCTTTGGCGCCGAATGGTATCCCTACTTCATGCGCCGCCTGGCCGAACGCCCCGCCAACGTCCTCTTCCTAGCGAAGAACTTCTTCAAGAGCTAGCGAAGCCTAGTCAGGCGGAAGCATCGGCGCAATGAAGATCAGGTTCGTCAGCACCGTCCGCTGCGCATAGTTGAGCCAGCCATATCGCGGAGAGTTCATCATCGCGAACCGCTGTTGCGGCGGCAGCATGCGCAACTCCCGAAAGCTGCGGATCACCTGGCGTCGCTGGTCCATCGGCAGCGAACCCAACTGCTCCATCACACCTCGCACCTGCGAGCGCTGCGCCGGGTTCAGCCGCTCCATCGCCTCGGTATGCGCCAGCGTCCGCGCCCGCATCTCTGGAGTCATCGCATTCAACTGCGCCAGCCGCTGATGCATCTGCATCTGCGTCTGCAGCGGAAGCTCCCGAAATCCTGGCTCGCGATCCAGCGCCGCCTCCTGCTGCTCCAGCGTCATGCCCCGATGCTGTTCCATCCACTCCGGCAGATGCTCGCCGCTGCGCCGTCCGTTCGGTCCCACCAAATGCTGCTGACTTCCCGGCTGCATCATCGCCCCGATCGGCGGTGGCCGCCGCTCGACAGGCGCCGGTCGCTCCTGCTGCCCGCCAAAGCCATGGTTTTGACCCGCAGCAACCATGAAATACGAAGGCGTTCGCCGAAAGCTGGGAGCCGCATGCCCCTGCGCAAACACAATCCCGCTCCAGCCTGCGAGCAGACCGACCAGTAGCGCTCGAACGATCGAGCCGCGGGATGTGACTGCCTTACGCATACGTCAACTTGCTGATCAATGGCTCTTGCAAATACCTTCCTTGGTCCTTCGTTGTCTAACTACTCGGCGGACTCGAGCTGTCATCGCTGGAATCGAGCAGCTGATCCATCTGCTGCACGGCCTGCGCATTGTTATCGAGAAGCTTCAAGTCATTGACCGTAGGCGAAGCCTGCACCGCAACGCCAGGATTATGCTGGTAGAACCCGGCAAACGTGCCGCCTCCCGCCAACATCACCGCCACCACCAGCGCCCCCGCCAGCGCTGGCCGAAACCGATGTCCCGTGCTGTACGTCAGAAACGCCCGCGTCCGCGCCCAGAAACCCTCCGGCTCCGAAGCCTGTGCCTCGCGAAGCCGCGCATGCAGCCTCGTATCGAAGTACGCTGAAGGCTCCGGCGCCTTCCACTCGTCCAGCAGCGCAAACGTAGCCTGCAACTCCTCCAACTCCTTGCGGCACTCCGGGCAAGCGGCCATGTGCTCCGCCACCTCCGGGTGCGCAGCAGCGTACGACTTATCCAGCAACAAATCAGCGAGAGATGTGCGGCAAGTCTTGCAATCGATTTTCATGTCTATCTTCTTCTTCATATCATCCCCTCTTGGTTCCACTCCGGGGTCACACCTTTGCTTGTAACGTCAACGCTTCCGGTGCCAACTCACTCGATTTCTAAACAAACTCTTTCAACTTCTCCCGCAGCGTCTGATACGCCCGGAACAACAACGACTTCGTAGCAGACTCGGATAACTTCAGTACCTCGCCGATCTGCTTGTAATCCATCCCTTCATACTTGTGCATCAACACGGCGGTCTTCTGCCGCTCGGGCAACGCCATCACGTGCTGCCGGATGGCGTTCATGCGCTCCTTCTGCAGCAGATCCGCCTCAGCCGATGGCGTGTCATCCGCTACATCCGGAGTCGTTCCCGTCTCCGCGTCCACAGCGTCCAGGTAAATCGTAGAAGCCGTCCGCTCATGCCGTGTATCGCGCGCATGATTGACTCCCAGGTTCGTTGCGATCCGATAAAGCCACGTGCTGAACCGAGCCTCCGCCCGATACGTCTCCCGCGAACGGTAGACCCGCAGAAAGACCTCCTGTGCAAGCTCCTCCGCCACGGCCTGGTTGTGCACCATGCGAAACATAAAGTGCACAATCGGCTTCCGATACTTCCCCAGCAACACGTCGAACGCATCCATGTTGCCGGCCTTCAACTCGAGCATCACCTCGGCATCGGTAAGCTCGGAAAAATCTCCGCGCGCTACGGCAGCCCGCCTCGCCTCCACCTGTTCCGGTGTCAAGTCGGTGGCCACCAACGGGGCACCTTCCAGCCGCGGCTCCGCAGGTTCCACGAGGCCGGGATGGAGCGCGAGCGTGCCCATATCCTCTGGAACCCCATCCTGACTCTCAGGTTGCGTTAAATCCTCCTCTTCGCCAGATTTTGGCGAAATGGGCGGATCTCCCGGCTGAACTCTGTGCGATTGCGGCATCAGGCCGTAATTGTACCTTTCGGAATCTTGTTGTTGGACGCGAACCCTCGTCCAGACGGTGTCCACATGGTGTCCGTACGCTGCCCAAGCGATGCCCCCTTCGGTTGGCGCACCTGCCCCTCAGTGTTATCCTAACTAAGCTGCAAAGGCCTGGAAGAAGCGTATCCGCATCGATTCTCGCCTCCCAGCCCATGGGCGCATAACTCAGCGGTAGAGTGCCACCTTCACACGGTGGAAGTCGTAGGTTCGAATCCTGCTGTGCCCACCATAAAATCAATAACTTACAAGCGTTGTGCCGCAAGCGTTTGGGGGCAGCACTTCAAAACCTTGATTTTTTCCTCTTTTATTGTGCTGTTTGTAGAAGGATTCGACCATCAACTGCACGCTCTCTGCCAACTCCTGTACGTACTCGTTCGCTGCGGTATCTGAACGCGTATGCCGCAGGTGCGCCTGGATGTCCTTGATCGATCCTAGCTTCTGCGCCCGAGTGGGGATCGTCCGCCGGATAATCTGAAAATTCAGTTTGGGAATACCAAGCTTCTTCGCCATCGGGGTGAGAACCCGACTTCGATAGTTAGCGGTGTCCATCATCCCGCCATCGGCGTTCGGAAAGATGAACGCATTGGGATCTGCATCAGGACACTCCAGTTTCCATGACAGGAGGTCTTCGTTCAACCCATCTGGCATATGGACCTCGCCGAGACTTTTCGGGGTCTTGCCGAAAGACCTTAGTACCCTTCGATAGACGGTTTCTCCAGCCGGCAGTTGCCCATACGAAGTGGGACATAGCGGTTTGCGAATAAACCACTCGAAGGTTACGGAGCTGTCCTTGGGAACCTTTCCTCCGGTGTTCTGACCGGTAGTTTTGGTTACTATGGTCCGCAGCGCATCGCGCGGATCGGACTTGGTCATATTCGAATAGAAAGGATTTTGTAACTACTGACGCAATTACAGCCTAATCTCGACCGGGAAACCATCCATCCACCGCTCTCTAAAGCGAATGGGTGGGGCGGCACCCCATACACCACACTATCCGTCGCCCAACCGACACCCCGAACCAACAATCCTTCCCGCCCCTCCACCGGCAACCTCGACCCCCGGCAATGCTAGAACTGTAGACACATGGATCACACCGTCATCACCAAACCTCTCCGCCAGCAATCCGGCGCGCCCCGCGCCCCCAGTCCCTACGCCATCACCTACGCCCTGATCACGATCAACGTCCTGGTCTTTGCAGCCATGGTCGCAAGTGGCGTCTCATTTACCCAGCCGACGCCTCTCGACGTGGCGAACTGGGGTGGAGACTTCGGTCCGCTCACCGTGGGCGCACATCAATGGTGGCGTCTACTCACCTCCTGCTTTCTTCACTTCGGCATCATCCATATCGGCTTCAACATGTACGTGCTCTTCCAGATCGGGCCGTTTATTGAAATGGCCTTCGGCCGCGCACGTTATCTGCTGATTTACTTCTTCGCGGGCCTTGGAGGCAGTCTCGTAAGTGTGTGGGTGCATCCGATGGCGGTCGGCGCAGGCGCCTCGGGTGCCATCTTCGGCCTGTACGGCGCAGTGTTCGGTTTTCTTCTCAGAAATCGACGATCGCTCGATCCAGCGGTGACGAAGCGCATTGCCAAGTCAGCAGGAATCTTCGTTCTCTATAACGTCGTCTACGGTTCCATCACCAAGACGACAGACCTTTCCGCCCATTTCGGCGGTTTAGTCACCGGGTTTGTCGTCGGGATGCTACTGATACGTGCGCGCCCTATTGCACTGGCGCAGCCTAACCTCACCTCCCCAACCCAGCCCACCTAAACACAACCTTGGTCAGGGTAAAGCCCAAACCGCTGCGTCCGGAAATAAGTACCCGGAAGACGGCAAGTGGCCGCTGACCCAGCCGGTTTGTTCTGGATTGGCGACTTCAGGCCAATGCACTCATTGAAAAAAGTTGAGTCGGCCCGAGAGATCTAATCCTGCGAGACGCTGTACGGGGACTGATGTGGGCCTTGCGCGCCCAACCTTCCCGAAAAGTCGGCCTATCGGCACGACCGCAGTGTCAGACAGCGGAATCAAGCGAGGTTTGTAAACATTCCTTTAGCAAAAGGCCTCGCAGCCAGCGCGCAGATCACATTCCGGTAAAACGTGATGGTTATCACTGCTTGCAGCCATCGCCAGTCCGATACTTGGAGACCGTACTCAGGAGGTCTGTCTGTGAATAGTTTCTGTGCGCGCATGTTCGGTCTCACCCTGTTCGTTTTTCTCTTTTTGGCTATTGCCGCCCAACCTGCTATTGCTCAGCAGGATCAAGCCACGCATGTGTTCCATCGTGGGATTCCAGCCGGGGATACCTGTGCTACCTGCCATAAGGCGTTGTACGACCAATGGAAAGCTAGCCCGCATGCCGCCAACAGTGTCGAATGCACTGTGTGCCATGGTGAGACAACAGCAAAGGACTTCGCGGGCAAGCCGGGGTTGAGCACATGCGAAACCTGTCACTCTGATCAGGTGGCACAATTGAAGTCTGATCCATTCATGAAAGGCAAGACGTGTGTAAGCTGTCATCAAGCACACACCTTCGTGGAGCACAAGAAGGCGGCCCCGACAAGCTAGTGATAACAATTTCCAGGCGTGGCATTCTCGAACTGCTGGCCGGTGCATCCGCGCTCACCGCCTTGGAAACGTGTCATCGAATGCCAAAGGAATGTACGACCGGTTGCCCTGAAAACGATCGATCATGCCCCGAAGATTCTGCCTAGCACGCGGATGCGCTGCAAGCGCGTTCGTCGCGACTGCGAATCGGAATCTTCCGAAGCTCCTCTTCAATTTGTCTGTTCTGTTTGGGCAAACGCGGAACTATGCAGTCGCGCAGTTCTCTCAGTGGTGCGAGGGTCACCGATAATCCTGATTTGCGCGATAGCTGCTGGACGTCGACCATCAGGAAGTACCTCCGAATCCTCGCTGCTCCCCGGATAAGTTCCATGAAGTCGGCCAGTGTCTGCCGATCTGTCTCCGCGTGATCTTCGGTTGACAACTTCAGGCCAAAGCACTTTTCCAGCATCGCCTGCTGGAAATGCGCATTGGCGATTTGTCACCAGTTGAAAAGAGGCAGAAAAGGGCCACAACGAATCGTAGTTGCTGATAACGCCGTTTTTCGTGCACTGCCTGGACGCTGTCGGCAATCAGCCGCACACTTATGGGGGCCAGTGCAGAGGGTAACGGGAGTGGTAGCAGATTCGTGTGATTCCCCAGCCGCTTACTGAATGATGAGGGTGACGGTGGACGTGTGCGTCAGAGTTCCGCTCACGGCGGTAACTGTGACGGTGTACGTCCCGGCTTCCGAAGCCGGCGGAGCGGAGCCGCCGCCGCTGCATCCGGTGGCAGATACAAGTAAGAGGCCAACCGCAGCGAAGAGCAGTGAGCAGGCGATGCGTGCAAGCAGCTTGCGCCGGCGTCCCGGTAGAACAAGAACCATCAACGCACCAAAGAATGCAACGGCGAACTGGATTGAGGTATCGCGCTGCAGCAACGCCTGTGAGGCTGTGGCAACAGATAGTACAGAGGTAGAGGTGGTTCCACCCGTGATCGTGAGGCTGGCCGGGTTGAAAGAGCACGTGGCAAACGCGGGCAGTCCGGAACAGCTAAGGTTCACATTTCCGGCGAAGCCCGCAGGCGCGGTGACTGAGAAGTTATAGGCGGCGACCTGGCCGGAGGTGATGGTCATTGAAGACGGTGAGGCCGTAATGGAGAAGTCCGGCGAAAGGCCCGTGCCGGAAAGCGCCACCGTTTGCGTTGTGTTGCCCGTACTGCTCGTCATGGTGAGGGTAGCCGTTTCAACCGAGGGGGTAGACGGCTTGAAAGAGATGTTTGCGGTACAGTTCGCTCCGCCGGGCAGCGAGGCGGGGCAGGAAGATGTCTGGCTGAAGTCCGCGGCGTTAGGGCCGGTGATTGCAGAAGCCGGGGAGCTGATGGCGGTGCTCAAGTTGTTGGTGATGGTAATGGATTGCGCGGCGGCCGTAGAGCCGACAAGCGTCGATGGAAATGTGAGGTTGGACGGGCTGACCGAGAAGGGGACGACGACGTTTGCCGGAATCGGTAGCGTTTGTACGGCGACGCCGCTGTTGATCGATATGTTGAGCACAGCGTTATATGTACCAACTGTGCTGGGCGTGAAGGTGACGGTGACCGTGCAGGAGTTGGAAGGGGATAGCGCGGCGGTGCAGGTATTCTGCAGGCCGTACTCGGATGGAGCGACGCTATTGCCGAGAAGGATATAGATGTTGCTCAGGGTCTCGTTTGCGGATCCTGTGTTGGTGATTTGGAAAACTTGCTGCACGCTTTGCCCGACGGTGAGCGTACCGAAAGAGAACGTGCCAGGCGTAATGCTGACGGTCGGTTGCACAAGGATGTAGCCATAAAGAGGCACGGCGTCTGCCACTGCAGCGCCGTCCGTGATGTTGAGCGTGGCATAGACCGGTGCTCCGCTGGCCGGCGCTTGATAGACGACCGAGAGCGCACAACTCTGCTGGGACTGCAGTGAAACGCCCACACAGGTATTGCCGGCGATACTGAAGCTGCTGGCATAGGGGCCGGTGGTGGTGGGAGTGTCTACCGTGGTGGTGGAGTTGGAGGTGTTCGTAATCGTGACAGTACGCGGCAGGGACTGCTGGCTTGGGAAGAGGCTACCGAAGTTGATGTTCGGCGTGGATACGAGCAACGGGCCGGTGGTTGGGTTGGGGACGAAGTAAGCGTAGGTGTCTGTGCGAAAGCCCGTGTTGTACACGATACCGACGTCAGGGGAACCTGCACCACTGGCTGTGGGTGAGACGGTGATTTGCGCGGTGCAGGACGCCTGTGGAGCGAGAACGCCGCAGTTATTCGTCTCAGCAAACTCGTCGAACGTCAGAATAGAGTTGATGGTGAGGCTCGCCGTGCCGGTATTGGTAAGAGTCAACGGGCGGGCCGGGCTAGTGGTGCCTGTCTGCTGCGGCGGGAAGATAAGCTGGCTGGCGTCGACGATAAGGTTGCCGCCGATGGCATCGGTCGTGGCTGGAGGAGACGGTGTGAAGCTCTGCGATGCGGGTAGTGCGTCGCTGTTGATGGTGATATTGCCGGTCGCAGCACCGCCAGTGGAATTGGCCGGCGTGAGAAAACAGGATGTGCCGGCCGGTACTGTTGAACCACAGGTGCTGTTGGCAGAAGCGAAGCCGCCGGAAACCTGCAGACTCGAGATATGCAGATCGGCTGAGCCTGCGTCTCGAAGCTCAAGGAAGGGATTCTGGTACGAGAGGCTGATTTGCGGTTGATTGGCAGGGGTAATCTTTGCAATGAACGTGGAGTATCCGATGAACGATGTGCTAATACCGAGTGAGGATTGCGCGTTGTAGGATGTGCCGGTACCGATATTAATGGGATCGAGTGTGGCGTTACTGATAGCGGAGTTGACGGGTGCGCCTGCGATATAGATGTCGCCTGCACTGTCCAGCGCGAGACCGGTTGGAGGTTGGGTGGTATTGCGGCCACCGAAACCGGTGGCGTTCAGAAGAGCGCCGGTGGGGTCGAACTCCGCAACGAAGCCGCTGGTGACGCTATCGCGAGCAAGAGCGTTCTTGAACGGCAAGCTGGCGTTGTTATAACTTCCGCCAATGTAGAAGTCTCCCTTGGAGTCCAGCGCGGTTACATTTGCGTAGCCGCTGCCCAGAGAGGTGGAGTATGTAAGCCCGGAGTGCGCGGGGTTGATGGCGAGAGCGAAGAGCCTTGGGAAATTGGCTTGCCCGACGGGAAGAAGAAAAGCGTTGGTGGTGAATGGGAAGTCAGGCGCGTACTCCGACCCCGCCAGATAGATGGTGCCATCCGAGCCGACCTGGATGGGCGCCAGGGAGTCATACTGCGATGATGAGTTGCCCCCAAGCAACGTGCTGAAGAGCAAAGACCGTCCGTCGGGGCTAAATTCAGCGACAAAGTACTCGCCTACGCCATTCTCAAGCCAATTCTGGAGAGGGACCGTGTTGCCGGGGCCTGCGATGTAGACGTTGCCAGTGGTGTCCAGGGCGATGCCGGTTGCGAAGGCTTCGATGATGCTGTTGCCGACGGTCGAAAAATAGCTGGAGAACACCCAGGCGTCGCCGGCAGCGTTGAGCTTGCCAAAGAATGGACCCGCGCAAGAGGTGCAAATACCCCCTGCGTACGTGGACAGGAAACCGTTCACGGCCTGTAGGCCGGAGTCGGCAGTAAGACCGGCGATATACAGCTCTCCTGCGGCGTCGACGACGATGCTCTTGGGCAGTTGCTGGCCCGAACCTAGCAGCGTGGAGTACACCATCGTGCCTGTAGGGCTGAACTTTGCCGCGAATCCGGCGTTGCAGAAACTGGAACAGGTGCCCAGGTTTTGCGAAGTGGCGGGGAAGCTCGCAGTACCTGTAACGCCCGCGACGTACACGTTTCCAGCGGGATCGAGGGCGATCGCCGAAGCGGAGTTGAAGTCTGACGCTGGGATGTAGGTGGAAAAGAGAATCTGGGTTCCGGTGGGATCCAGCTTGGTGACGTAAACCTCCTCGCCGCCGCTCACGCCGCCTTGGCCGCCCACGACAGGATAGTTGTTCGCTAACGTCCCGCCGACGATGTAGACGTTGCCCGAGGAGTCCGT
>Ga0302315_10004073_pt1 | contig 12897 bp, 7 predicted proteins | sample III_Palsa_N3_1_FD_200532 | JGI IMG/M metagenome (GOLD analysis project Ga0302315, IMG submission 200532) | Peat permafrost microbial communities from Stordalen Mire near Abisko, Sweden - III_Palsa_N3_1 | ecosystem: Environmental > Terrestrial > Soil > Palsa > Peat permafrost | place: Sweden... | reverse complement strand
AGCAGCGTATACCTCAGCCCGATATACTTCCGAGCAATATCCAGCACATCTTCGCCGAAGGCCCAGGGTTCGTCTGCCTTCGAATTGTAGGCCGTATGATTGCGGTAGTAGGGAATGAAGGCCCCCAATTGTATCCAGCGGGTGTAGAGTGCTGCGGAAGGATTGCCCGTGAAGCCGCCGATGTCCATCCCGGCAAAGGGGATGCCGCTGAGCCCCAGGCTGTTGATCAACCTTACCCCTGCAAGCATATGGTCGTCCTCGGCCCGGTTATCACCCGTCCAGATGGCCGCATAGCGTTGCAGACCGGCATAGCCCGACCGGCTCAGAACGAAGGGGCGCTGATTCGAGGCTGCCCGGGCGCCTTCATAGCTGCTGCGAGCCATTTCCAGTCCGAAGACGTTATGCCCCTGCAGATGGGTGGTAGGATGGCCATCGAAATCGAACAGTACATTGTCCGGCATATTCTGCCCCCATGTAGAGATCTCGTTCATATCATTCCAGATTCCTGCGACGCCTATGTCGGTATATTGACGGACTTCGCTTCGCCACCAGGCCCGGCCCTTTTCAGCCGTGAAGTCAGGAAAATGACACCAGCCCGGCCATACCTGACCGGTATAGTACTCGCCATCGGAATATTTCAGGAAGACATTTCCGGCAAGGCCACTCTCATAGGCGGGGTATCCTTTTTCCACTTTGATGCCCGGATCGACGATCACCGTGGTCTTAAAGCCCATCCGGCCTAACCGGGCCATCATCGACTTTGGATCGGGAAACCGTTGCGGGTCCCAGGTAAAGAGTTTGTAATGGTCCATGTAATGGATGTCCAGGGTTATACCGTCGGCCGGGATCTGCTTTTCCCGCAGGGTTCGCGCAATTCGCAGTACTTCGTCATCCGGGTAGTAGGAATACCGGTTTTGCTGATAACCCAGGCTCCACATCGGGGGCAGAGGCATCCTGCCCGTCAGCCCGGTATAGCAGCGGAGGATACCGGCCACCGTAGGATGGTAGATAAAATAATAATTCATTTCGCCCCCTTCTGCCCCAAAGGACGAAAAGCGATTATTGCTTGCGCCGAAGTTGAAGTCTGTCCGATAGCTGTTGTCCAGAAAAATGCCATAGCACAGGCTGTCGTGGACGCCGATATAAAAGGGGATGGTAGAATACAAGGGGTCCTGGGCGATGGTATAACCGTACACATCGGAGTTCCAGTTGGTGTAGGCGCTGCCTGCCCTGTCGAGGTTTCCTGTTTTTTCTCCCAGCCCTATGAATCGTTCGCCCGGCTGCAGTTTCTTGTAATCCGTGATTTTTGTCCCTTGCCAGGAAATGCCGAGCCCTTTTTCGTCTTCATTGATCATTTGGCCCTCCGGCGTATAAAAACCCATGGCCAAAGACGATCGCTGTATCCGTAGTTCGAGAGAGTCGGTCCTGATCAGGATCTCCGTTGCGTTGTCCTGGTATTGGTAAGACGCAGGGGAGGGTCCGGCAATGATCGCAAAGGAATGGTCGGCGGCCAGGGGCTGATCCGACAACCGAACCCGGATCACATTGGCGCTATAGACAGTCACCCGTGCCCAGGCATGTTCCGCCCGGATATCGATATCGGTACCGCTGCGATGGATCTCCCTGATGGAGCCGGGAGATGTAATACCATCCTGTGCCAGAGTTCGTCCCGGTGCGAAAAGGAAAGGGAAGACCAGAAAACATAAGTATGCACGTCCGGGAAAGACAATTCTCATATAGCAAGTCATTGTGATCCCAAAGGAACCCAGACAGGAGAAAAAGTGCAATTAATACAGGTCGAATATGGAAAATATAAGGAAAATGAGAGGGGGATACCTTTTTAAACTGTTGAATGATAATCTATTGCGGACGTATGTAAATTTTGATAATATAGATGATTTTCCACCTTTTTACACGCCCTTTATGTCCATGATACGGGCTTCGAACTCGTCATTGGGTACCAAAGACCTGTTTTTGATCCGCGTCTTATAGGCATAGATCGTATTGACTGAATATTCGAGGATCTGGGCGATCTTGTCATTATCGGTGATGCCCATACGGATCAGGGCGAAGATCCGAAGATCGATATTCAGCGGTTCATTGTCCTTCAGCCTGACCTGGTCTTCTTCTTTGAAAAGGGAATTGAATTGGGTGACGAAATGAGGAAAGATCCGCAGGAAGACTGTGTCGAAGCTCCGCAGCAATTCCTCTTTCTCTTTTTTAAGCTGGATATTATTGACGATGAAGCGGATATCTTCGAATTTCCGGTCTGCGACCTTCTGGTCGAGGGTGCGTTTGAGCCGTTCCAGTTTGACGAAGAATTCGGAATCCAGGCTGAAAAAGTAACCGATATATTCTTCCTTGATCTTGTTGGCCTCTTCCAGTTTATCGTTGATCAGCCGTTGGGCGGCGTGGGCCTCAGTGATCATTTGCTGGGCTTTTTGGAGTTTTTTCACCTGGCGGCGGATGACGACGATCAGGACGGCCAGTACGATCCCCAGCAGCGTAACGACGATGGCATACTGCACGAGCAGGCGGCGCTGCGCCTCGACGGCATTGATCCTTTCCCCTTCGATCAGTGACAGGACGCTGCTGACTTGAACCTTACGCTGCCGGGCCCCATAGAATTCTGCATTGGCAAGGGCCGTTTCGATGCAGAGCGAGGCATGCCGGACATCACCTCTTTTATATAGGAGATCGGCCAGATTGAAGATGGCGAAGGTTTCCTTCGTAGACGACCGGATATCGGCAATAGCGGCAGTGATCATCAGGTCGATAGCCTCGTTCTGCCGGCCATTCTTCATATAGAGTCCGCTGAGCGTAGAGGCAGTGAGGGCCAGTTGGTGGTCCGTCAGGGAGCTATTCAGCAATTTTTCAAAATAGGTGGTGGCTTCTGCGTCATTATTCAGCTTAAAATCCCGCAGTCCCCGGTAATAGGCATACTCGAAGGTGGCAGGTGAATAATAAGTGAGGGCGGAGTCCATACAGGCATTCCCTTGCTGGTCATATTCAGTGGAATGCTGACTCCCGTCATAGTCATAATTGGCCAGATCATAGTAATACCTCCCCATAAGGGTATAGTAGATCGCCTTTAGCGTGTCCGGCTGCCGGCGGATGTCGATGGCCCGCAGTGAATCGTATGTTTCGCGGAACAGACCGGATGACAGGAGAATAAAGCAATTCCGCAGCCGGGCCTTGGTGATGAGTCCTGTGTCACCGAGCCGCCGGGCAATGGCCTGCAGTTTGCCGGCATACTGATAGGCGCTGTCATAATTAAAGATCTGGTATTCTTCGTACAGCTGTTCGTAGATATCGAATAGCGTTCTGGCGGAGAGGGCGGTACCCGGGGTGGCCAATGCCGTTGTGTCTGCACGCAGTAAAGTCTGCAGCCGGGCTATCCGTTGCAGCTTTGCCGTGTCGTATTCGGGAGCCTTTCCGACAGCAATCGTCAGTTCATGCAGCAGGCTGTCTGTATTGGCCCGGGTTCCCAATACCATGAGCATCAGTGCCAGGCCGAGAAATAACCGATTCATCTAAGGATTTAAGGCGGCAAGATAAATTAAAATCGTGCTGCATTCTGTCTATATTAAGAATATATTCATTTGTCGACAAAAATTTGGCTACCAACATTTTATTTTCCTGCTTTTATTTTTTGCAGCCTTTTTCTTCTATATCCGGGCTATATTTTTTGTTTTCCTTTCCTCTTCCCCGAATCTTTGGCTCTTTATCCACCATTAAACTTTGTCATATGAAAAAGCATTTACACGCTTATCCTGTCTTGCTATGTATTCTTCTTTTTTTCACCACTTTCTTTTTTACCAACACCATCTTCGCGCAATATCCGCCCCAGTACGGGACGCCTTTTACCGGCGTACCCGATCCGCGGGACGTGACGATCTACCAGGTGAATATGCGGGCCTTCAGTGCTACGCATAATTTCCAGGGTGTGATCAATCGCCTGGATAGCATTAAGGCCCTGGGCGTTAACGTGATCTACCTGATGCCCATTTATCCCGTAGGAGTACTGAATTCAGTGAATTCACCGTACTGTATCCGCAGTTTCGATTCTGTCGGTACCGAATTCGGTGCACTGACCGATCTGCAAAACCTTGTCAATGGGGCTCATAGCCGCAACATGGCCGTCATCCTGGATTGGGTGGTCAATCAGACTTCCTGGGATCATCCCTGGATCGCTGCACATCCCGGCTGGTACCTGCATAATAGCAGCGGTGCAATCGAGCAGCTCGATAGTTATACGGATGTCGCAGCATTGAATTTTGCCAATGATACTATGCGTATAGCTATGATTACTGCGATGAAGTCCTGGGTCTATCGGGCCAACGTGGATGGTTTCCGCTGCGACTTTGCAGACAATCCGCCGATCGATTTCTGGCAGCAGACGATCGATACGTTGCGGAATATTACTACGCATAAATTATTGTTGCTGGCGGAAGGAAGTCGTTCTGCGAACTACGGGGCCGGCTTCGATTATAACTTTGGTTTTCAGTTCTACGGCAGCAGTCTGCAGCCGATTTTTACCGGGGCACCTGTCACTGACATCGAGGTCTCCGATTCTGTCGAGTACATCGGTGCTTCCGGTACCAACCAGATCGTGCGATACCTGACCAATCACGACGTGGACGGCACCGATGGACCGCCGGTGACGCAGTTCGGCGGCATTCCCGGTTCAACGGCCGCTTTTGTCGTGGTGGCTTATCGTAAAGGTGTTCCGTTCGTTTATAATGGCACGGAGGAAGCATTCCCGACACCCATTACCTTTCCTTATCTGTCGGTTACGATCAACTGGGGCATCAACCCCGCAGTGACGACAGCCTATAAACAAATCATCGCCTTCCGCGACAGCAGCGAAGCTATCCGACGGGGAACGCTGGTATCCTATGACAACAATGATATTTGCGCTTTTACCAAAACATATGAATCCCAGAAAGCGCTCGTGCTGGTGAATCTCCGTAATTCCACTATTACTTATCCGATCCCGGCAGCTTTACAGCAAACGACCTGGAACAATGCGTTTACTGCGGCTTCGACCACCCTCGGCACTTCGCTGTCGCTCTCACCCTATCAATACCTGGTGTTGACCAATGCCAATGTTCCCGTTGTTACGGTAACGGGCGTAAAAGTTACACCTACCCGTGATACGGTCAATGTCGGCCTGACGGCTCAACTTACTGCAACGGTGTCTCCTGCCAACGCTTCCAATCAGGGAGTTTCCTGGACGTCGAACAATACGGCTGTCGCTACGGTCAGCGCTACGGGCCTTATTACCGGCGTTGCCGCAGGAACAGCTGTCATCACCGTGACGACGTCAGACCAGGGTAAGACGGCGAATGACACGGTCGTTGTCAGGCCTGCCTCCGGCTTCACGGTGCATTTCTACCAGCCAACCGGCTGGGGTTCGGGGATCAATATTTATTGGTGGGATGCTCAGCCCACCGGCATTCTTGCCGATGGTACCTGGCCAGGTGTTCCCATGACAAACCAGGGTAACAGTTGGTACGAGTATACTTTTGCGAACATCGATTCCACCAACCTTATCTTCAACGATGGCAGTAACCAGACGGCCAACCTCAGCAGGGGTAGCAATGGCTGGTACTACAACAATACCTGGTACGATACGCTGCCTGCCGTCCTCAGCGGAACTACATATTACCAGATCCTCAACCGCTGGCAACCGAATACTTACCTGTATGATGGCGGTTCCGGGAAGGTGCTGTATGGTACCAATCCGTCACCTACCGACCCAACCTACCAATGGACGGAGGTCAGCGCAGGCAGCGGTTATGTTTTTTTGCAAAACCGTAGTACCGGTAACTATATGCATGTACAGGATCAGACCGGCTATGTTGAATCCGGGACCATCAATACAACCTGGTATAGCGCCATGTGGTCGATAGCCACTGCCGGCAGCGGATGGAACTATATTGAGAACCGCTGGCAGGCCAATCAATGGATACATATCCAGGACTTGTTGGGGTATGCCGAATATGCCAACGCCCAGACCGGCTGGTACAGCGCGATGTGGCAACTGGTCAATCCGGTCACGGTCGCGAATACAACAACCGATGCGCTGCGTTTAGGTTCGGTTGCCGGCTTACCGGGAGATAGCGTTTCGGCGCAGATCCTGCTGTACCCTAATCCGGCGCCCGGCGGCAGCTTCTATCTCAGCCTGCCGGATCTGGGTGGTATCGGCCAGGCCAATACGCCGGCCTGGGTCATCATCCGGGATGTCAATGGAAAAACCCTGCTGATCACCCAATTGTCAGCTTCCGGCCCGATCACGCACTCGCTGCCGGCCGGTACCTATTTCGTCACCGTTCGCATCGGCAATACGATTACAACAAAGAAACTGACAGTGCTCTAGAGTAGTCACGAAAATTGATGCAGGCCGTCTCAATGACTGGGACGGCCTTTTTAAATTCATGAAGGCGGCGCCAGCCTGTTAATCCGGTGTTTGTACAGTTTGCCGATCGGAATTTCTATCCCGTGGATCTCCACGTCATTTTGGGTATAGGCTGTCACCTTTTTCAGGGCGATGATATAGGACCGGTGTATTCGGACAAAAAGATTGTCTGGCAGCATTTCTTCTACCATACTGATGGGCTGCTTTACCACCTGCGGTTGTTGTCCGGTACGGACGATATGATAAAGTATTTAATCGGCATACTTCTTCTCCTGTCAGTCAATCATACAATGGCTCAGAGAAACGCCTGCTGCATGCCGGACAACGGGTACTGGGAATTAGTGACTAACATCCATGACCCGACAGCGATAACGGTAAGGTTCTACGACCTGGAATCTCATCTTATTGACCAGGAAAAAATGACTTCGGTTCCGAACTCGCATAAAAAAAAGACCTGTCGGTGGCTCAATGAGAGGCTTCAATCGACCCTGGTCACCTGGCAGCGTACCCGCCATCGGGAACAAAAATTATCAGCAGCCTTCATATAAGACAGCTGGTTTTGCAACCTGGTCGTGTCTACGGCCAGGTTTGTTATTTTCTGCCTTAGGGCAACGCGCTCACATCCACAGCAGGTAAATTCCCGACGGGATCTTCCGGCCGTTCGAACCATGAATTCGCCGGCGTATAGGTCGCGAAATGCCCGCAGTTCTCCAAATAAAAAGCCGAGTCACGCAGACCTCCTGCATAATCCATCCGGTAGCCTTTCCGGCCGGTATTGTCGACGGTAAACTGGGCCTTGTGCAGGGCGATCCAGCGCCCGGCGGTATCCCTGATCCATTGATGATTGAACAGGACATACCGCTGATGGTTGCCTTGTTCCGGCTCGAAATTCTCCAGGAAGGAATGCAGCCCCGTCAGCCAGGTCTGGGTCTGCGGCCGGCTGAAGCTCGCGATCAGCCGCCAGTGGCCTTCTTCAGGAGCATAGAACCAGGCGGTAAAGAAAGTATGCCGGCCTGCCGCTGGCCGGGCATGCACTAAAAACTTATACGTATGCCCCGCCTTCCACATATAGTTAAGATAGCTTTGCCCTCCCGATCCCTCATTTCCAAAGGCCTGCGCATGTACATCTTCCCCTTTCTTCAGTACCCTGATCCGCTGACTGTCGGGGACCGACGCCGGGTCGTCCGTCTCAAATGGGCTCCAGACAGAAAAGAGGATATGCCTTTCCGTGGGCGAGTTGACCTGCATGCCGAAATAACCCTGGGCAAAGCCGCAGGCCATAAAATATGATCCCTCCAGGTCCTGCCCCGCCGGTACCGTCACTTCGTTATAAAACCACTCCGCCTCTTCACCCGCAGGCACCGGATAATGGAGATGTACAGAAGGCCCGCGGCGGCCCCAATAAAAGAAGTTGCCTTCGTCATTAGGTACAAAAGCCACCCGGCCATTCAGTGGCTCGCCCTGGACAATGATCGACTGGTTCGACAGGTGCATTCCTTTAAGGTGGATACATTGATAACCCGTATCTGACACCTGGAAGAATCCCGCATCATGAGTTGACCAGCCCTTTTCATCAACTGAATCTCTCACCCACGCATGCAATGTCCCGGTTTTCGTTACCCGAAGCCAGGTGTCGATGCCCCCGCCAGGATTATTCCACGCATTGCCCGCCAGAGGGATTGTATCAGTAAGGGCCTGGCCGGATATCCGGTCAGGGCTTATCCAGGCACTGATCCATATCAGCAACGCGGCAGGAGAAAATGAGATCTTTATCATAAAAAAAAGCCCGGACAAGCCGGGCCAGAAAATTTTCTCATGTGATTCGAATGTTTCGAAATTAACCTAAATTTATTGTATTTGTCTTTACCGCCCAAATTGTTGTTTTAGATCAATTAATCACTAAGCTACGGCCGGCCCTGCCGTTGAAATGATCCCTGCCGGGTGACTGAAAAAATCGGCTACTACGGCTTTAGGTTCATTTCTGAGCGTCCGGTATTGGAATGGCGACATATTCAGGTGCTTTTTAAACAGTCTTGAGAAATAATAAGGGTCTTCGTATCCAAGCATGGAGGCGATATCCTTGATCTTCATTTCCGAATGATACAAAGCGGAACATGCCTTCTCCAATTTCAGCCGGATGAAATATTCCATCGGCGGGATGCCTGTGGTCTTGTGAAAAACGCTGGAAAAATGGGAGGTGGATAAATCGCTTTTCAAGGCCATTTCCCTTATGGTAATGATATGATCCAATTTGTTTTTCATATAGGTGATGATATCGGAAACCATGTCGACGGTATCACGCTTTTTTTCTATATAATATTTTTCGGTAACCCCGACCGAACCGGTGGAAAAGAGAACGGCTGCAATAAAATGATAGAGGCACAGATTTGCATTGATGAGGTTTTCTTTGCTGAAGCCCTTTTCGAGGTTTTGGTACATGGTTTCCCATAATAGCGGTCCCATTTCATCGGGAACGATCGGGCGCGGCTCATAACCGATGCCGATGCCGAACCGGCGGTTGTACATTTCAGCGTCTTGTACACTGAAGTGTACCCAGTATATTGACCAGGAGGTTGTCGCAGTAGTGCCATAGCTGATGGGGTCCTTTGTGGCCGGCAGGATGACGAATTGGTTGGCCGAAAGTTCAAAACGCTTGTCACCGATCCTGTACCAGCCCCTGCCGTCGACGCAATAGATCAGTACGTTGTCCGAACATCCCTCTCTTCCTTCCGTATGATGGCCGGTGGCATTGGAAATGCAGCCAAGTTCGGACACGTAAAGGCGGCGTAGTACCGGGTCCGGCATGACGATTTCTTTTCGGACCGAATGCGGCAAGGAGATCAGTTTTTTGCCGCAAGATTCATCATATTTTCTCATAGTCCTCATATTTTTCATTTTACATATGGCAATCAAATGGAGTTCCTTCTTATCAATACGGTCGGGATGACCTCCCGGATCTTTTTCCGGGTTATCACAAAATCTGCAGCCTTTTCCGCCATCAACCTGAAATCGGTTGAATACGTGGTGATACCGTCACAGATGATCTCCTTTACGACATCATCATTGTGTGACAGGATACCTACTTCCTTGCCCAGCTTCATATTCTTCAGCCGGGAATCCTTGAGCATTTCCCATAATTCCGCATTGTTGATGGTATAATAGACTTTATTGCGTTGCAAAGACCCGGGTACATATTCGGCCTTTATACTTCCCCTGATCTTGTAGTCACGAATGAATTTCTTGAATGCTCTCAGTATCTCAATGGGTGTATCGGACCCGGGGCGATAGTAAAAGATCATTTCTTCGAATTGCCGGATGGTGTCGCTCAATTCTGCAAACGCCGCATAGGAAGCTTGCTCGAATTCCTGGACAACGTAGGAAAAATTACCGGCCATCGGCTCATAGCGGTCGATCATCAGGAACTTGTCGAATGGGAGGGTAGCCAATATCCCGGCCGTTCTTTTATGGGGGATAGGGGCAATGACATACATGCCGTACTTACCCCTGATATTGGAAACAATATTTTCAAAAACGGCTATGTTATTATGGTGGAAGAATACATCGATGTGCACGGCCTTACCCAGCCGCGAACGAAAGGTCTTATAGAAATTTTCCTGGAAAGAGTCGAAGGCGAACAGCAATAAGGATATCCTGACCTGCTGATCCGTATCCTCATTGGAAACAAAGAATCCCAGTCTTTTTTTGGATTCCACGATACCCCTTGTGGTCAATTCTTTATATCCCCGCGCAATCGTTTCCCTGGCAAAGCCCAGTTCTTTGATCATATTGTTCACCGACGGCAGGATATCGCCTTTGGTGACGATCCGGGCATTAATGGCATTGATCATTCCCTGCACCAATTGCTCATGCTTGGATAACCCCGGGGTTCCTTCTAATTCAATGATTTGGTCGTAGATCCCTCTCATATGGCAGCGTCTGTACTATACTATACTATACTATACTACAAAAATAGAAAACCCGGCCAATTTTCCAAATTTAATTATGCCCTGCGGGTCATTATCAGCAAAAAATCCATCCCTTTCGGCTAATAACCCATTCTTCCATATGTCCATAAAGGAGACATTTGATGCGAAATGATGTATAAACAGACTGTCATGTTTTTAAGAATGCTTACAGCCGTGCTATTGGCATTACTTTCCCTCCGATCTATTGCCCAAAAAGCGTCGTCTGCATCCGGAACGTCTGCATCCGGGCAACCGGTGCTGATCCGGATCGGCACCAATGATAACCTGCTCCTTCTCGGGGTGGATACGAACCGGCAGCTGCAACAATTATATTATGGCCTCGGGTCAGCCAACGACACACCCGCGGCGAACGTGATCGCCAGTAGCCCGCCCGCCTATCCGACCTATGGGAAAGCTTACTCCGAAGTGGCTCTTCGACTGACCCATAGCGACGGAAATATGACCACGGACCTCGTCTATGACCGGCATACTTCTCAGCGTATCGACGACAATACCGACCTCACCACCATCCGCCTGCACGACAGCTACTATCCGGTTACTGTGTCGCTGTTCTATAAGACGTATAAGAAAGAAAACATCATCGCACAATGGGTGCAGGTCGACAACGGCGAAGACGGACCGGTAACGCTCAACGACTTTGCCAGCGCCGGACTTTCTTTTCTGTCTTCTTCCTACTATCTCACCTCTTATTATGGAGACTGGGCACGGGAATTCAATATGACCGAAACACAACTCCAGCCAGGTATCCGGATCATCGATTCCAAACTGGGTGTCCGGGCCGATCAACGCGGCAATCCTTCCTTCCTCCTGTCCCTGGACAGACGATTGCACGAAGATGATGGGCAGGTGATGGGCGCTACGCTGGCATGGCCCGGCAATTATCAACTGAAATTTGAAGTCAACAGCGATCACCGTCTTAGCGTGATTTGCGGCATGAACCCCGCCGCCTCTGCATATACCCTCGACGCACACCACTCTCTTACTACCCCGTCCCTGCTGCATACATGGTCCTCCACGGGCGCAGGAACCGTGACGCAGCGTTTTCACCGATGGGCCCGTACCTACGGCATCAGAGATGGATATGGTTCGAGGGACGTGCTGCTCAACAACTGGGAAGCGACCTATTTTAATTTTGACGAGCCGAAACTGACCACGATCATCAAGGAAGCAGGCGCCATGGGATTCGATCTCTTCCTGCTCGACGACGGATGGTTTGGCAATAAATATCCCCGTAATAACGACGACGCAGGCCTTGGCGATTGGGAGGTCAACATCAAAAAATTACCCCATGGCATCCCATACCTGGTAGACCAGTGCCGGCAGAACCACCTGAAATTCGGCATCTGGATCGAACCGGAAATGGTCAACCCGAAAAGCGAACTTTTTGAACGACACCCCGATTGGGTCATAACGGCCCCGCACAGGGCCCTGGACCTCCTGCGTAACCAATTGATCCTCGACCTTTCCAATCCTAAGGTGCAGGACTATGTCTATCAGTCCATCTGGAAATTGTTGTCGGAGAACCCCGGCATCAGCTATGTCAAATGGGATTGCAATCGTTATATCACCAACCCCGGCTCCTCCTGGCTTGGCAAAGACCGGCAGTCCAACCTGTTTATCGATTACCCGGCTGCCCTCCTGTCGCTCATCAATAAGGTTCGCACAGCCTTCCCGAAAGTGACGCTGATGGTCTGCTCCGGCGGCGGTGGACGCCTGGACTATGCCACCATGCCCTATTTCCAGGAATATTGGACCAGTGATAATACCGACGCCGTCGACCGCATCAGGATCGGCTGGGGACTGGGCTATTTCTTCCCATCCGTTGGCTATGCCTCCCATGTTTCCAATGTTCCAAACGGCATTACCGGCAGGACCACTTCCCTCAAGTTCCGGTTCGATGTGGCGATGACCGGCAAACTGGGCATGGACCTCCAGCCCATGCAAATGACCCCGGCGGAAAAGACCTTCTCCAAAAATGCCATCCAAACCTATAAAAGCATTTCGGATATCGTCCTCCATGGCGATCTGTACCGGCTCCTGTCCCCCTTCGAAGGCGACAGGGCAGCGTTGATGTATGCCGCGGAAGACAGCTCAAAAGCCGTGGTCTTTTCCTATCTTTTACACAAAAACATCGACCAGAACCCGGACAGATCGGTACTCCGCTTGAAAGGCCTGAAGAAGGACGCCCGTTACCTGTTGACCGAATTGAATAGGGGAGAAAAAAGCCGGCTGGGCGATTGGGAAGGGCGGACCTTTACCGGCGAATTCCTGATGACGGTTGGAGTACAGTTCTCCATGTCCGACGAATACGAAAGCGCCGTATTTAAATTGACATCTTTACCCGTGCCATCCCCCCCGGACACGGCCATCTTTACCGGTCAGCAGGTCAGCGTCATCCTTCACCATTCTTCCGGCAAGGTCGATTATCACTTCTCTTCCGGTATCACCCTGAACAATACCGTGGCATACGTGAACGACGTCCGCACAGGT
>Ga0302315_10004071_pt1 | contig 12905 bp, 7 predicted proteins | sample III_Palsa_N3_1_FD_200532 | JGI IMG/M metagenome (GOLD analysis project Ga0302315, IMG submission 200532) | Peat permafrost microbial communities from Stordalen Mire near Abisko, Sweden - III_Palsa_N3_1 | ecosystem: Environmental > Terrestrial > Soil > Palsa > Peat permafrost | place: Sweden... | reverse complement strand
CAACGACGGCAACAGCGGAGGCAACTACAACGTCACCTATGCCAACAACACCACCAGCACTATCACACAGGCGCCGCTGACGATTACCGGTCTGTCCGGCGCCGGGCGCGCCTATAACGGCAGCACGGTCGATGCGTTGACCGGCACGGCGGTATTGTCGGGTCTGGTCAACAGCGAGATGCTGACCTTGAGCAATGCCGCCAGCGGCACGCTGGCCAGCGCCAACGCCGGTAGCGAAGCCGTCACTGCTGCGCTCGGGCTGGTCAACGGAACGGGATTGGCCGCCAACTACAGTTTGACGCAGCCCACCTTGTCCAATGTCACCATTACGCAGGCACCCCTGACAGTGAGTACCAGCAATGTCGCCAAGACTTACGATGGCGGGCTGACGGCAGCAGGAGCGCCAAGCGTGATCAGCGGCGCCTTGTACAGCACCGATACGCTCTCCGGTGGCAGCTTCGCTTTTACCGATCCGAATGCCGGTAGCGGCAACAAGACCGTCACCGTGTCAGGTGTCACGGTCAATGACGGCAACAGCGGAGGCAACTACAGCGTTAGCTATGCCAACAACACCACCAGCACCATCAATCCGGCGCAGCTAACAGTGACTGGTTCCGTCACCGGCACGCCACGCACCTACGACGGCACCACGACTAACACGTTAAGCGGTTCGCTTACCGTGACCGGCGCGGTCAATAGCGAAACGATCAATCTGACAAGTACCACCAGCGGCACGTTGAACAACAGCGGCAATGCCGGCACCGATACCGTGACCGCCGCCGCTACGATCGGCAGCGTAACCGGAGGTAATGCGTTGGCGAGCAACTACACCATCGTGTCGGAACCCACGGCTTCGGTGGTGATTTCGCCCGCCACATTAACCTATACGGCCACTCCGTCTAACATTACCGCGGGGAGCACGCCATCCGGCTTGACCGGCACCGTCACCGGCTTCGTCGACGGACAAGTGTTGGGCAGCGGCGTGACGACCGGATCGGCGACCTGGAGCACAACGGCAACGTCGAGTAGCACAGTGGGTTCATACGACGTTACCGGTGCGGGTCTGGCGGCTGTCAGCGGCAACTATGCGTTTACTCAGGCTACCGGCAATGCAACGGCCTTATCGGTCACGCCAGCTCCGTCTCCGGCTCCAGCTCCAGCTCCAGCTCCAGCTCCAGCTCCAGCTCCAGCTCCAGCTCCAGCTCCAGCTCCAGCTCCAGCTCCAGCTCCAGCTCCAGCTCCAGCTCCAGATCCAGCTCCAGCTCCAGCTCCAGCTCCAGCTCCAGCTCCAGCTCCGGCTCCGGCTCCGGCTCCGGCTCCGGCTCCGGCTCCGGCTCCAGCTCCAGCTCCAGCTCCAGCTCCAGCTCCAGCTCCAGCTCCAGCTCCAGCTCCAGCTCCAGCTCCAGCTCCAGCTCCAGCTCCAGCTCCAGCTCCAGCTCCAGCTCCGGCTCCGGCTCCGGCTCCGGCTCCGGCTCCGGCTCCGGCTCCAGCTCCAGCTCCAGCTCCAGCTCCGGCTCCGGCTCCGGCTCCGGCTCCGGCTCCGGCTCCGGCTCCAGCTCCAGCCCCAGCCCCAACTCCAACTCCAACTCCAACTCCAACTCCAACTCCAACTCCAACTCCAACACCGACACCGACACCGACTTCAGCCCCTGCGCCGGGACCAACATTTACACCCACACAGGTATCAGCCGTCATCGCTGCGTTGCAGTCAAGCATGCAGCCGGGAGAGGGTCCCGGATTGTTGTCGAGCGCGGCTTGGGCACAATTCGACACGGCCGGCGGTGACGGATCGCCGGACAGCGGCAACGGCATGGGAGTCAATACGACGATCAATATCGAGCCTGGCTTGGCACTGCAAATCGTCAATGGCGGCATCCGCCTGCCGGACGACATAGCCAAGGCCAATCCGCAATGAGTGAAGCCAGCTTGCACAGACAATACGAGCAAACGAAAATGAAGATAACAATGAGTAAGAAAACACGCTTGCTGGCGCTGACCACGTTGTTTGCAGCACCGTTTTCCGGCAGTGCCTGCGCGGCAGAGCCGCCGGTTATCCTCCCCAACGCCGGCAGCATCCTGCAACAAACCCAGCCCAACAAGCCGCAAGGAGCGTCCTCAGTCAGCACCGGGCTGACGATACAGCAAGAGGGCGGCAGTAAACTGCCGCCAAGCGCGCCGTTCCTCGTCAAGAGCATTCAGATCGACGGCAACACCCAGTTCGAGACCGCCGCATTGCATGCACTGGTGGCCGACGCTGAAGGCAAAAGCCTCACGCTCGAACAATTGGGTGAACTGGCTGACCGCGTCACAGCCTACTACCGCGATCATGGCTATTCGCTGACGCGCGCCATCATTCCGGCCCAAAGCATTCGGAACGGCGTCGTGCGACTCGAAGTTATCGAAGCGCGTTACGGCAAGGTCAAGCTCGACAACCACAGCCGCGTCAGTGATTTGTTGCTGGAAAAAACTCTGTCCCCGCTGCAAAGCGGGCAATTAGTTGAACAGACTGCGCTCGACCGCAGCTTGCTGCTGACCGCCGACATTCCCGGAGTCGTCACTACCGCCACCCTGAAACCGGGCGAGGCGGTCGGTACGTCCGACTTGATCATCGGCGCCGAAACGCTGCAGGCAGTCACCGGCAACGGTGCGCTGGACAACTTCGGCAACCGTTATACGGGCCGAGAGCGCTTGGGCGCCGGGGTCAACGTCATTGACCTGCTGCATCAAGGTGATGTATTGAGTGCCAACATCCTCACCTCCGGCAGCGGCATGGATTATGGACGGCTGGGTGATGAAATCCAGCTTGACGGTCAGGGCACGCGTGTTGGCGGCGCTTATTCCGGACTGCACTACGTGCTCGGTGACACGCTCACCCCGCTGGACGGTCACGGCACGGCAGACGAGGCCAGCTTATGGATCAAGCGTCCGTTACTGCGTAGCCGCGATGTCAATATCTACGGACAACTGCAATACGACCACAAGCAACTCGACGACGAACTGGGTGCCAGCAACATCCACACCGACCGTCATCTCGACAATTGGACTGTGAGTTTGTCGGGCGACTGGCGCGACGGCGCGCTCGGCGGTGGCATTAATACCTGGAGCACGAGCTGGGAAAGCGGCAAGTTGGATTTCGACAATGCGGCGGCGCAGGCAGCAGACGCCGCCACTGCTCATACGCAGGGCGGATTCCAGAAATGGACCCTCAATGCCAGCCGCACGCAAAGCCTCACCCAGAGCGACTCACTGTACATCGCGTTGAGCGGCCAATGGGCCAACGGCAATCTGGACTCCTCAGAAAAAATGGTGGCCGGCGGCCCCTACACGGTGCGCGCATATGACATGGGCGTTGTGTCGGGCGACAGCGGCGTGCTGGGCAACGTCGAACTTCGCCACAATCTGGGTCAACACTGGGACGGCCAGATGCAAGGCATCGTCTTCATCGACGACGAACATGTGACCGTCGACAAGAGCACCTGGGCCACGGGAGCAAACGAGCCGAACGGCGCGACCTTGAGCGGCGCGGGCGTGGGGCTGAACTGGTACGGGCCTGATCAGTGGAGCGTGAAGGCCACCGTCGCAGCACCGTTGGGGAGCACTCCGGCCTTGATCGGCACCAATAAATCGATACGTGGATGGTTGGAAATCGACAAGGCGATGTAGCTACCGTTGATTCACCTGGGAGGCGCCTTGAACGACATGCCACTTGGCGGAGTGTGGTTGGCATCGTCCCATCTGCCGATGCCGGTTTTTTTGCGGCATGTCATTGTCGCCGGACAACTGTCCACTCAACTGATCAAATCATCCTGTATCCGATTGTAGTCAATTGCGTTTTGCGGTACTGTTTTCATATCAATGTACGTGGACAATTTTCAATGACGACAAAATTTATCGGCGTGACGGGGCTCCCGAGGGCAGGTTCCACACTGTTATGCCAGTTACTTGCCCAACATCCGGAAATCCACTGCGAAGGACACAGCTCGCCTCTGTGCAATACCTTGCTGGGAATACGTCGCATGATCAGCGACGATTCGTTCTTTTTATCTCAATTGGACAATTCATTCGATGAGAGCTACGCTCACCTGGCGTCGGCCATGCAGGGTTTCCTGAGAGGGTGGAATCGCGATTGCAAGAAAAAGGCGGTGGTCGACAAGAATCGTGCATGGTTACATGCCGTTGAACTGTTGTTGCATATCGAGCCTGACGCGAAACTGATCGTATGTCTACGAGATCTTGGTCAAATTTACGGCTCCATCGAGGCACAACATCAGCGCACGATTCTGGTTGACTTCATTGATCACTTGGCCGACTTTGACCGATTCGGACGCGCGGACATGTTGTTCGCCAAGGATAAGGCAATTGGCGCGCCGCTGATTTCATTGCATGCCGTCCCTGACCTGCCCAAGAAGGTGCAAGAGCATCTGTATTTCGTTCGTTTCGAGGACATGATGGCGCGCCCCGCAGCCTGCATGTCGCATCTATACTCTTGGCTGGGTTTGTCGGCGTTCGAAGTAGATCCTGAGAAACTGACCGTCGGCGTGAGGGAAAGTGACAGCCATTACCGGATGAAGTACCTGCACGAGCAGGCCCAGCGGATTGTCAAACCAAATCCACATGAGATTCCGCCGCGCATCCAGGCTCAGATTGAAACTGCATACGCGTGGTATTACCAGCAATATTATCCGCAGCGATAATATTACTGTCGTCGATGCGAATAGCCTCCGCGAAGCGGAAAACGTATCCGCCCTGCATACATAGGGCTTCGCGATTGACAAGCCAAGTCGCATTTTGACGCCGATGTTGCGCCGCGCATTCTCTGCTAGTATGTTTGCGCGACAAATTAATCCAGCAAACAACCATGCCCACCTCCGCCCTGAGTCTACGTCACCTCGCCTTGGTGTTATCCGTCATTCTCGTTTGGGGCGTCAATTTTGCGGTCATCAAGATAGGTTTGGTTGGGGTTCCTCCCCTACTTCTCGCGGCATCGCGTTTCGTGTTGGCGGTATTTCCGGCGATATTGTTTTTGCGCCTGCCGAAAGTGCCCGTGCGCCTCTACCTGGCGTATGGGATGACGATATCGGTTGGGCAGTTTGCGCTCCTATTCACTGCCATTCATGTCGGCATGCCATCGGGGTTGGCTTCGTTGGTGTTGCAGTCGCAGTCGTTCTTCACACTGATGCTGACTGCCGTATGGCTGAAGGAAAAGTGGCACGCCAATCAATTGGCCGGTCTGGTGCTGGCTGCTGGAGGCCTCATCCTGATTGGTAGTGCGCATGGTGCATCCATGCCGCTTACCGGGTTTTTGCTTACCGTCGCAGCTGCCGTCATGTGGGCTTGCGGTAATATCGTCAGCCGTGCGGTTGGCCGCCATGGCCCGATGAATCAATTCGCTTTTGTGGTGTGGGCCAGCCTGGTGCCGCCGTTGCCGTTGTTTGCGCTGTCATGGTTGATTGAGGGGCCGGCGGCCATCACCACTGCGCTGCAGAACTTCAGTGCCTCGACTTTGGCTTCTATTGCTTATCTCGCTTGGGCTTCGACCTTGTTCGGTTACGGGGTGTGGACATTTCTGTTGTCACGCTATCCGGTCAATCGCATCGCGCCTTTTACCTTGTTGGTACCCTTGGTTGGGTTGACCACGGGCTCGCTGGCATTTGGCGAGACATTGAAGCCGGTTCACTTTGTCGGCGGAGCCTTGCTCATGATCGGTTTATTGGTGAACCTGTTTGGTTCGACCCTATTCGCTCGCTTGCAATGGAAAAAGACTTGAGGCCATTTGGTCATTGCGTAAGTGGGCGCGATAACGCCACATCCAACGGTGTTGCATGCGCCGCGCCTTGCGATACGGCGTATGCCGGCTGCGCAATATGAACCGGGCGTGCCGATGCGACCAGGCAGCCGGTCACGGCAATCGCGACTAGCCCAGTGGGAATCAACAGTGAGGAAAGATTTTCATGATATTTCTCGACCTCGTGGGTTGAAAACTAAATTAACCTCAAAAGAACCGTCGAATCCGGTTTCATCGAGAACGCCCATTCCGATATGGAAGCTTATCGATAGTTTTTACTCAAAATGCCTTCAAACCTGTCACATTTACCAGTTGCTCATTCAATTGGATTTCTGTATAGGCAAGACTATCCTCAAGATTATCCTCGGCAATTCCAGAAATTCGATAAACAAAAAACAATTGTTTTCATGTTATGATGCAAGCCAAGATGTTATTTAGGCAATATAAATTAATAACGGCTTCATTATAGGGAAACGATAATGGCAATTGACATGTTTTTGCAGATCGACGGCGTCAAAGGTGAATCGGCGGACGCCAATCATTCAGGCTTTTCCGATGTGCAAAGCTTGAGCTGGGGTGCTTCGCAAGCGGCTTCGGTTTCGGGCGGCGGCGGCGGATCGGGCAAGGTGAGCTTCAGCGATTTGACAGTAACCGCAACGATGGATTCGGCAACGCCAGCAGTCCTGAAATTCTGCTCTTCAGGCAAACATATTCCCAACGTCAAGATATCGGTCTGCAAGGCAGGCGGCACGCAAGTCGAATATTCTACCATCGTGCTGAAAGACGTCTTGGTCACCAGCACGCAATTCACTGGCGCCAGCGGCGGTGAAACCATGGGAGTCAGCTATTCCTTCCAGGCTGCCAAGGTCGAGCATCACTACTGGGTGCAAGGCAAAGACGGTAGCAAGGGCGCAGAAAGCCAAATGGGCTGGGACGTCAAACAAAACGTCGCCACTGCCTAATCACAAGTCTCGCATGGCTCATCTCGGCGAGCCTGCCACAGCGATAACCGGCCGGTCGTCGCGCCGGTTTTTATTCGCAAAAAAGCACAGGATATTTGATGTCAACCAGAACTTTCATTCTTCATTCGCCCCTGGATGATCTGTTAAGATTCCGCCGCTTGAATGGTCATGAGGCGCTTTCGGAAGTATTTCAGTTCGACATCGAGATTTCTTCGACTTCAGCGAATATTGCGGCCACCGATCTGCTCGGCACCAACATGACGCTGGAAGTCATCACGCAAACAGGCGATTCCAGATATCTGGACGGTATCGTCACCAGTTTTTCCTTCGTCGGCGAAGATGGGAACGCAGAGAAACAATATCTGTACACAGCACGCGTCAATTCCTGGCTGGTCCTGGCCGATAGAGTGGCCGATTGCCGCATACATCAGCAAAAGGATACCCCGACCATCATCCAGGACAGCTTGTCCGTGATCGGAATGCCGGTTGAGTTCAAATTGACCGGCAGCTACAGTCCGCACGAATATATCGTGCAATACAATGAGACTTCCCTGACTTTTATCAAGCGGTTGGCAGAAGAGGCCGGCATCTACTGGTATGTTCGCCATGACCTCGGGTCCCATACAATCGTTTTCTGCGACGGTACCAATCCGGCTACCGCTGGTTACGAAGAAATAACCTTCGTCACACCGAGCGCGCGGTCGCTAGAAGCCGATGAGCATATTTTGGAAATGCACTTCCAAAATGATTTAAAGTCTGGCCGCTACGTCACGCGTTCTTACAATTTCAAGCACCCCACCGCCAACCTGGAGCAGATTCAAACCGTTCCCAAAGGCCACGACAACGATGCGCTGGAAATGTTTGAATGGACCGGCACCTACATGGAGCGCGGGGAAGGCGGGGACCTGACCACTGTGCGTCGCGAGCAACAACAACTTGATTACCAAACCATTACCGGCAGCAGTAACGTCCGAGGCATTGCGCCAGGCTATAAATTTACGTTGACCGAACACCCTAGGGACGAAGCCAATACCGAATACCTCGTCATCAGCGCCTTTTACAGTTTCCAGGAAAGTTCGGATGCTGCGCGCGCAGATGGCTCGGGCACATCGTGGAACGTAACCTTTACAGTACGACCAAGCAGCAGCCGCTATTACCCGCCCCGTGTCACCAAAAAGCCGATAGTCACCGGGCCGCATAGCGCTCTGGTGACAGGGCCGGCCGGGCAAGAAATCTGGTGCGATTCATACGGTCGCATCAAGGCGCACTTCTACTGGGATCGCTATTCCAAGAAAGACGAAAACAGCTCGAAATGGATACGCGTCGCCAGTCCTTGGGCCGGGAACAATTTCGGCGCCATGCATGTGCCACGCATCGGACAAGAAGTCATCATCGACTATTTGAACGGCGATATCAACATGCCGATCGTCACCGGCAGAGTGTATAACCAAAACAATATGCCGCCGTGGGATTTGCCTGCCAACGCCACGCAATCGGGCATTCTTTCGCGGTCCAGCATGGACGGCGAATACAGCAACGCCAATGCGATCCGCTTCGAAGATAAAAAAGGCGCGGAACAGGTCTGGATACAGGCCGAACGCAACATGGATACCGTTGTCGAGGCGAACGATTCCCAGTCCGTCGGCGGCAATCGCGTCATATCGGTTGGCGGCGCGCATAGCGAAGTCATCAAGAAGGACACGGCTATCACTGTCACCGAAGGCAATCACAGCACGACGATCGCCGAGGGCTGTCATACCACCACCGTTAGCAAAGGCGATCAAAGCAATGTCGTCAGCGCAGGCAGCCAAACGGTCACCGTCAAAGGCGATATCACGGTCAGCAGCCAGAGCGGCGCCTACAAGCTTACCTCGCCATCTAAAATCACGCTGGAAGTCGGCGGCAGCAGCATCGTCATCGAACCCAGCCACATCACGCTCAAGAGCGCAAAAATCGACTTGAATCCTTGATTCTCTAATTTACCCGCAATCTGGAAGCCGCACACATGACTTATCTTATCAACGAGGGCACACTCGCCATCAACGCCGCTGACGACCGCAGTATCAACGTCTTTACCCTGGAAAACGAAAGCGGCGCTTCCTTGCAGGCCATCATCACCCGCGACAAGGGGGAGCCGGGCGAAGCGCTGGCTGTGTCGGTCGAACGGCAAATCAAGACCCTCAGTCGCCAGGTAAAGAATTTCAAAAGCATCGCCAACGAAGAACTGGAAATCACCGAAGCCAAGTGGCCCGCGATCTTACGCGAACATAGCTTCAAGCAAGGCAATCAAAGCGCCCATCAAATACAAATCGTCGCACAAACGCCAAAACAAGGCTTCCTGATCTTCTCACTCAGCAGCACCGCGCCGATCAGCGAAGAGCATCGGCTTGCATGGATCAAGACCGTGACCGAATTCAAACCTTCGATCTGAATTTTACCCGGAGTCTTTTGCCATGCCCTTACTAGCCGCAGCCCGCCAAGGCGACCCGATCGCCCACACCAGCATGATCGCGATGATCGGCAAGGTTGGCACCGGCTTGCTGGTCGGCGCCGCACTTGGCTTTCTTGCTGGAGCCGCAGCGGTAGCGCTGGTGGCGGGAACGGTGTTGTCGGGCGGCTTGCTAGGTGTGGTTGCCGTCGCCGTCATCAGCGGCCTGATGCTGCATGCTGTGGGGGCCAACAGCATCATAGACAATGCCAGCAATGCGGTCGGCGATATGCTCAACGACGCTTTTCCACCCACGGTAGAAGGCAACGTGATGGAAAGTTCGCCCAATGTCTTCATCAACGGCAAGCAAGCGGCCCGCGCCGTCAGCGAAGGCGCAGACAACCAAATCGTCTGCCAGAAGCATCCTCCCAAACCGCAGCAATTCGTTGCCGAAGGCTCTGCGACGGTCTTCATTAACGGTTTTCCCGCGCACCGCAAGACCGAGCGCGTCACCTGCGACGGCAAGACATCGGACGGTTCGCCCAACGTATTCGTCGGCGGCGATAGCAAGCAAATGCGCGAGATTTCCGACGAAATGCCGTGGTGGTTAAAGTATGCATCTCTGATTATTGGCGTGGCGCTGGCGGTCTGCACGCGGGACTGGAAGTCGATCCCGGCCAAGCTCGGTTGCCTTGCCCTCAATATTGGTGTCAACGTAGCGGTCGAAGCAGGCATTACCGCCGCGTTCGGCAACCCGGTACATGCCGCAACCGGAGCCAAGCTGTTGGACGGCAGCGACGACACCGACTTTGCGCTACCGGCGCGTATTCCGCTGGAATGGGTGCGGCGCTACAACAGCATGGATCGGCGCGACGGTTTGTTCGGCCCGGGCTGGAGCGTGCCGATCAGTGTGCAACTGCGCATCAATCAAGACGGCGAACATCCTAACCTGTTTATCGACCAGCAAGGCCGGGAAATCCCCTTCGACGCCATCGAAGCCGGGCAAAGCCAATGGAACATTGCGGAAGGCTGGCGCTTGGCCTCCACCTTGGGCGGCAGCTACATTGTCGAAGGTCTGGACGGCCTGTACCGCGAATTCGGCCCCGCCCCGGACGATCAACCGCACACGCTGGCGCTGCAACGTATCGAGGATTCGACTGGCAATTACATAGCCTTGCGCTACAACGAAGCCGGACGCTTGAATGAAATGGCCGATTGCGCCGGTCGACTGTACCGCTGTGAATACGATGCCCAGCGCCCGAATCGGCTAGCCGCTATTGTTCTGCGCACCGACGACAAAACACCCGAATTGGCGCTGGTGCGCTACACCTACGATCAAGCAGCCCGTCTAATCGCAATAACCAACCGTGCCGGAGAAACGACACGGAACTTCAGTTGGCACGACAGCGGCCCAGGCATCGGCTTGATGGCAGGCCATACCCTGCCTACGGGCCTGGAAAGTTATTATGAATGGGGCAGCTTCTCCGATCATCCTCGCGTGATTGTCCAACGCACCAACGACGGTCAGCAGTGGAACGCCGAATACCGGTTTAACGAGGGCCTCGAACAAGGTGGCGGACAAACCATCGTAACCGACCACCTGGGCCGCAAACAGGTGTGGGAATGGAATGCCCGTGCCCAGATCACTTCCTACACCGATGCTATTGGCCGCTGCACCAAACTGGAATGGAACAAGGATAGCTTGCTGACCGGTTGCATCATGCCGAATGGCGGCGCATGGAAATACGAATATGACGAACGCGGTAATTTGTCTGTCGAAACCGATCCGCTGGGCCGCGCCCGCAAGACCACATGGCGGCTTGACGCCCCTCTACCTTTATCGGAAGTGGACGCAACCGGACGCACCCGCAGTTATGAATATGACGAATTCAACAACCTGATCGCCGAAGACGGTACTGCTGGGCATGTCGAAATAGGCCGCGACGGTCACGGTCAGCCGTTGACCGTCATCGACCCGCGTGGTGGCGTAAGCCGATGGACATGGCATGCCAGCGGACAACCAACCACGCACGAAGACTGCTCGGGTCGCACCACCCGATATACCTATGACGCCCTGGGGCAAATCGACACGCTAACCGACCCGGCAGGCAATACCAGCTCCTATCGGTACGACCGCGCCGGACGCATGGACGCGATTGCCTTGGCCGACCATAGCACGCGTTTCTGGCATTGGTCAAAGGGCGGCTTGCTCAGCGAACTGGTGGACGGCCTGGGTCAGCGCACCCGGTTCGACTGGAACCGGCAAGGCAGGCTTGCACTGCGCACCGATGCCACCGGCCATTACGTCAAGCCGGGTTACGATCAAGCCGGAAACCTGTGCACGCTGGTCAACGAAAACGGCGAAGCTTACCAATTCGACCATGATGCGGTCGGCCAGCGCACCGGGCAAACGGGTCTGGATGGCATGCGCAGCGAATATACATTTGATGTGCTTGGTTTGCCTGTGGAAGTCAAACAAGCGGCCGGCACTGACGACGAAACGATTGTGACGCTGGAACGCGACATACTTGGACGCTTGCTCGTCAAGACCACACCGGAAACCATCACCCGCTACGCCTATGCCGTTGCCGGTCAGCTTGCTGTGATGGAACGCCACACCAGGAATGCAGACGGCAAGCCAGGTGATCCCATCGACACGCTGGCCTACGTCTACGACTTGCAAGGCAACCTGACTGAAGAACATAGCACCCAATACCGGCTCAAGGGCAAAGCCCTAACGGAACCGCGCACCCGCGTATTGCACCATCAGCACGACGTCTTGGGCAACCGCACGGCCACCGAATTGCCGCAACAGCGCACCTTGAACTACCTGTATTACGGCAGCGGGCATCTGCACCAGATCAATCTTGACGGCGAGGTGATCAGCGACATCGAACGCGATGCTACGCACAGGGAGATCGGTCGCAGTCAGGGGGCGCTACTGAGTCATTTCCAGCGCGATGCATTGGGTCGTCGCACCGCGCAGCGCGCCCACTTCGGACGCGATAGCAGCGTCTGGGGTAACAGTGCTGCAGTCGGTGAAGCAAGCTTGATTCGCATGGGGCAAGGTCTTGACGGCGATGTCGTGGTCAAGGGTTTCACCTTTGACGCCAACGGCGAATTGACCAAGCGGGTCGATCCGCTGTTGGGCGAACGGGATTATGCCTACGATGCGCTTGGCCGCATTATATCGGCGCATTCACCGGCGAACAGCACCCATGCCAAGCCGCCTGCGGCAACCAGTGCAGAAACATTTATTTGGGATGCCGCGTCCAATCTAGCCGATCCGTCGCGCAATCAAGGCAAGGCATTGCATAACCGCGTGACGGTGCACGGCGACCGACGCTACGAATACGATGCGCTTGGGCGCTTGACCACCAAGCGTATCGGGCGCGATACCGTAATCCGCCTGCGCTGGAACAAAGAAAATCAATTGATCGAGTCGCAAAGCAACCGCACCGGCCACACCCAAAGCACCACCTACGATTACGACGCGATAGGCCGGCGTATCGCCAAGCACGATGCCTTCGGCAGCACCTTCTTTACCTGGGAAGGCATGCGACTGTTGCAAGAGGAACGCGGCACATCGGTTGCAACCCATGTGTACGAACCCGGCAGCTATGCGCCGCTGGCACGGATTGATTTGCAAACCGATCTGCTGGCGGGGACAAAAACGCCGACAGGACCGCTGCCGGTCAAGGCGAACGTCTATTATTTCCACACCAACGTC
>Ga0302315_10004070_pt1 | contig 12909 bp, 7 predicted proteins | sample III_Palsa_N3_1_FD_200532 | JGI IMG/M metagenome (GOLD analysis project Ga0302315, IMG submission 200532) | Peat permafrost microbial communities from Stordalen Mire near Abisko, Sweden - III_Palsa_N3_1 | ecosystem: Environmental > Terrestrial > Soil > Palsa > Peat permafrost | place: Sweden... | reverse complement strand
ACCTACTGGATAAAACCAACTTAGATGGTTCTCAAAAAAACTATCTGCGACTTATAAAAAACAGCGCTGATAACTTACTAGTGATAATTAATGATATTCTGGATCTCGCAAAAATTGAATCAGGTAAGTTGACCTTGGAGCAAATACCATTTGATATTTCTGAAGTAATAAAAAATGCTGTACTATCTCTTACTTATAAGGCCGAAGAGAAAGGAATTGCTCTAATAATTAATCCTATTGTTATACAAGATAGTATTGTAATTGGCGATCCATTTCGGCTTAGCCAGATTTTCTTAAATCTTATAAACAATGCCATTAAGTTTACAGAGAATGGTTCAGTAGAAATTAGCGGGCGAATACCGTACGCTGACGACCATGAAATAACTTTTGAATTTACTGTCAAAGATACAGGAATAGGTATTCCTAAAGAAAAACTCGATCTGATATTTGAAGGTTTTACACAAGCTTCTGTTGATACTACTCGCAAATATGGTGGAACAGGCCTGGGGCTTACTATTTGTAAAGACCTCATTCAAATGCAAGGTGGAAATATATGGGTAGAAAGCAAACTTAATGAAGGAAGCAAATTTATTTTCTCGCTCACTTATAAAAAAGGAACAGAGCTTGATGAAGTCAAGATCTCTGAACAAGAGCCTGACTACAATACATTAGGTAAATTGAGAATACTACTTGCAGAAGACAATGAAGTAAATCAGTTTCTTGCTAAAACACTGCTTAATGAATGGAATTTTGAGGTAGATATAGCAAATAATGGAATAGAGGCATTAAGTCTTTTTGAAAAACGCCATTACGATGTCATTCTTATGGACATTCAAATGCCGCATATGGGGGGAATAGAGGCTACTGAGAATATTCGGAGATACAAAGATAACAGTAAGGCAATAATTCCAATTATAGCGCTTACCGCAAATGCACTGGTGGGCGACGCTGAAAAATACTTAGCTGCCGGAATTAACGATTACTTATCAAAGCCATTCCAAAGAGAGATGCTCTACAAGAAAATATACAAAAATGTTAAGCATAAAGTAAAAGAATATAAAATTAAACAGATGAACGACGGAGGAGAAACAAATAGTAATCTCCCGGATTATAAATTTTTAGAAAACAGTTTTAATAATAATAAAGCATTTCTCAAAAGAATTCTTACCATATTTGTTGAGACAATGCCCGAAATGTTGGAGAGCCTTCAGGATAGCCTGGCACAAAAGGATTACGAAAGAATAGAAGCTGCGGCACACAAACTAAAGTCTACAATCGACTCTTTCAGGATAAAGCCCTTGCAGGAGACTATAAGGAAAATTGAAACTAATGCCGCGACCCGAACAGGACTTGATGAACTAACATTCCTGGTACTATCAACCACAAGAATTTTGGAAGAAGCAAAAGAAGATGTTTTACAGAAAATAGAAAGTTATGATTGATTAGTGTTACTTTCCGATGCAAAATGGAATGTATGTTGCTTTGTAAGCTGCTGCGTATGCAGGTACAAAACGGGTACAAAATGTTATGAAAAACTTTAAAAATAACCAATTTGATGGCTATGAATTAGACCATAAAGCAATTGCGCGTGCTATAATAGAGCATAATGATAAAATGAAAGCATCACTAAAGCACGATCATATCATTATACGAATTAAAGGGCATAAAGAAAAGATTTATGGAATTTCAGCTAACGGCTATTGCTGGGAGTATGGTTTTGAAGAAAATTTACAAGGACAACAAGGTAAGTTAAGCTTTAAGAAAATGGAATCTTTGGATAATATTCCAATAGATTTTGTATCTGCTATAATACTAGATTCACATAATGAATACCTGTCTAAATTAGACGTTAATACCGAAGGAAACTAGGAACCAGCGCTAATAGAAAATACTAAAAAAGCAGCTTCTGTAATGTGGGTTAACAAAAATCAACCCGATGTTAAAAGAAATATAATTACTATTAAATAAAAAAACCCCCTCCCAAAAAACCAATAAAGAGAGGGGGCAATCAAACATGAGGCTTTTAATTATTCTTAATAACCTCTTTTTCTCCTCTGCTCATTTTATAAATTATGTTGCCTTTATAATCGATAAAGTAAAGTTTAAAAGAATCTGCTTTTAGGGAAGCTAGCGCAAAGCCGGATATCCCCTCGGCAAATTTAGTGTGTTCATAAGTTCCAGTCGGTCTGTTCTCTGACCCTCCACCTGATATTATGTAGTCCACAGAGCTGCCCGCAGGTTTCTGGTGCTGCAAGTCGTGGTCGTGCCCGGCAAAGTAAATTTGTACGTTGTACCTCTCTAACCTGGGCTTTAACCATACTTTTAGCTCCTCGGTGTCGCCATGCTTTTTACTGCTTGAAAATACAGGATGATGGCCCACTACTATTTTCCAGGTTTCGGTAGATGAGGCTAAAACACTATCCAACCAGCGTATTTGCCTTGCGGTGTCCTGCTTGGCAAGGTCGGCATAGCTCTCTTTTTCCTTATGGTATTTTTTTACAAACGGAGAAGTATCCAGGAAGATAAACCGTGCCGAAACGGTGTCGTTTATCTGTTTGGCAAATGTAAAGTAGCGCGCTGGCATATTCCAGCGGCGGCTTACTTTGGTATAATCCACCTCGGCTTGCGGGTTGCCCCTATAGTCGTGGTTGCCTAGTACTACGTACCACTCTCTTCTCAAATTAGAGCCTTTGTATATTTCTTCAAAAGAATCTTCCCAAAGGGGGTCAGAAACACTTCTGACCCCATTATCATAAAAATTATCTCCTGTAGAAATTATAAACTGAGCATCTGATTTGCCTGTAAAGTAATCCATTTGGTCGCCTACTTCTTTCTGATTATACTCGCCGCATCTTCCCCAGTCTCCTACTATAACAAAGGCTAAGGCGCCCTCTTCCTCTTTTATAGTAGTATCGGCGGTTGGTATAACGGTTACGTTACTATCGTCTTTGCTTTTTACATCGCAGCCCGTTAAGCCTGCAAGCAGTAAAAAGGAGATGAAGCCGCTTATACTAGCGTATTTATATTTTCTGGCCATTAGTATTAGTGTTGGTTTCCAGTTCCGTTAGATTGAAAAGCTCCGAAGTCAACCCCGATAGGGGTAATTCCGGAAGATCCAAAGTTATCGCTTATGGTAATAGTAGGAGGGTGAGGGTTAGTAAAGCTTGAAGCCCCTTTCCCAATAGCCGGGGAACCGCCTGCTAATCTGAAGTTGTAACTTCCTACGTAATCAGTTTGTGCAAAACTTAAGTTAGGAAGCGGATAATTTACAAAGTTCGGATTGTTTTTACCCACTATAGCTGGCGCATCATAAGTGGCGCCTAAAGTATAGCCAGCAGGAAGAAATGTAGATGGGGCTGGGATATCTGTTGGCTCTGGTTTGGTAAAATATGAAAACGGATATATTTGATCTGCTGTAGAATCTTCGTCTACATAGTTGTATGTATAGCCGTATTTCATGTTGGCAGTGTCCGGAACAGAAGAACCGTTATTCATTCTTAAGCCAACTTTGCAATCTATCAGCAAGTTGTTCCATACTTGCCCTTCGGCGCCCTTTTCATAATTTATTGAACCGCCTTTACCTGTAAGCGTTGACTGCCTGTACCCGCAGTTTACCAATGTATTGTTATAAGCCATTACATTAGTTTCTGGCGTGCCAACCGGTTGGTTTACATTAGAAATTTTTATTCCGTTTGTTGCGCCCCCAACAACCAAATTGTAAGCTATGTTTGCTAATGTTCCTCCTTTTAAGTTAATCACATCCCCGTCGTTAGAACCACATTTTTCAAAGGTATTTCTCATAATGTTTGCATTGCCTCCTTGTACCCTAATTGCATCGTCGTAAGTTCCATAAATCCAGGAATCTTCAAGGATAAACTGGCCTTTTAAATTAGCGTTCTGATAAAATATAGCATAAGATGGGCTATTGGAGCTAAGCCCGCTTACAGGAAGGGAGGTTCCAACCCCTGCGCCAGTATACTCTATGTGCGTCCATTTAATAACCATAAGGTTACAAGTAGTATCAGCATTAATACCAAGCCATAAATTTGGCGAATTAAAAGCCGGGTCGTTAGAAAAATTTTCACTTGGCGAGTTTTCTTTTGAAATGCTTGGAACAGTAATCCAAATAGGGCTTGCCTGCGTTCCTAATGATAGCAACGTTCCCTTTATAGTAAAGGAAGGCGGTGCGGTAGGAGTGGCAATAACATTTATTGAACATCCCGGTTGTATTACCAGCGTATCCGTTGCATTAACGGTAACTGTCTGTGTCATATAATAGGTTTTTCCGGCTGCCAGAGTTCCTTTAATTGTAGCAGGCAATGTATCTCCGGTTACTATCTGCCCATGCTGGAACGGTGGGGTGGAAATTGACGTGCTATCGTTTTTCTTTTTGCAGGAGGTGATAGCTATTGAGGCTAGGGCCACTCCTAATACTAGTAATTTTTTCATAAAATTGGGTTTAAGTTTAAAATTTGGGTTTAGTTAAAAGCATTATTTTAAAATTTGTATCGTATTCCGCATAAATAAGTCTGCTTATAGTATTCCTTCTGAACCAGTATCCAGCTATTGCTTGTCTGATCCGGCAAAACTTCCGTACCAGACCTATATATATTTGGAAGTTTAACTTCTACTATCAAAGGAGAATTAAGTATGTTGTTGACTTTGCCAAAGCAGGAGAACTTTTTTGCAAAGGTTTTCTCGAAAGAGAAGTCCAGTTGGGTAATTGGCCTCTGCCAGTAATCCTGGTCTAAATAGGGAGAAACCATTACAATTTTACTTCCCGTATAAACCAACGCTAACTGCAAATCCAGTCCTTTTTTATTATTCTTATATAGTAAAGAAGCATTTGCTATATTGTTAGCTTGCCCTTCCATGGGCCTGGTCTGTTTAGCCAGCGCGCTAACGGTTTGTCCTGTGGTATCCTTATATATGGTTTTTTTAGTAGTAGTCATGCTGGAGTTGGTGTAGGTATAATTTAGTGATACGCCAAAGTATTTAATGTACTTGGTTACTACAGCTTCGAAGCCATAATTGGTGGCTGTTCCAAAATTATTTGGCTGCAAAACCTGTTCATTCAGGTTCTGAACCACATAAGCTATTTCGATAGGATTGACAATTTTTTTATAAAAAATACCTACTAATACCTGATCTGTAGATTTTGGGAAGAATTCGTAACGCAGGTCAAAATTATGGGCAACAGCGTGTTTTAAGTAGGGGTTGCCCGTTTCGGTAAAATAATCGCCCAATATATAGTAGGGCGTGATCTCAAAGTAAGATGGCCTATTAATGGCTTTAAAGTAAGACAGGCGCAGGTTTTGCTTGTCGTTAATCATGTGTTTAAAATGCAAACTGGGCAAAAGGTCTGTATATGTAATGGTGCCATATGTTGCCGCAAAAGTAATCGGCTCTGCGGTTGCATAATATTGGTAAGTATTCTCAGTCCTTACGCCTCCCAGCACTTGTAGCTTCTTAAAAAAAACAGTTTTTGCCTGCGTATAGTAGGCCAGGATATTTTCTTGTGCAATGTAAGTATTCCGGTTCGGTACGTCTCCGTATCCTCCTGTTGAACTAGTAAACTGAAAATGAGCGTTATTAACATTACTATAGGGTTGTTGTGTTTGCCCATTAACTGGCGCAGGGTTGAAATCGTATTCATAGTAGCGGTTTACCCTTAGTTTGTGTCTGTCCATGCCACCAACGGCAAATTCTACTTCCTGTCCCGCTATTTTGGGAGTGTAGGTAAGATTGGCATAACCAGTAAGGTCGCGGTCTGAATTTGCCAGCCACCTACGCGTCATTGGCTGTAATAAAGGCGTACTACTTACCGACTGGTGAGCCGAATTAAAGTTAACATTATGTTCTACATCCAATTCAGACCAATCGGGAACATTATTAGTAGCATGTGGTTGCCTTCTAAAGTACTATTATAAATGGTTTGTATTTTTAGGCGCGATCTGTCTAATATGTCTACCTGTCCGGTTCCCGGCCCTGCGCGCCCTCCGCCCGAAAGAGAGGTGTCTACGGTATGCCTCTCTTCTACTTCTCGCATATACAGAAAGGCATTGTATAAGGTAATAGTATTTCTTTTGTTTATTATATAGTCGAACTTTGCCTGCGTACCATATCGGGTAGTTTGCACTGAATATTGGCGCACATAGATGTCTGAAAAAGTAGGAGTGGGTATATGTGTGGTGTTGGGTAGCGGCTGCTGATCTGGTAAATCGTAAACCGAATGGGCAGCCCTAAAGTTGTTTTGGTAACTAAAACCAAAAATAGCCCCAAGTTTTTTATTAAGAAAACGATTGCCAACACTGAAGCTACCCACCGTACTAATAGGAAGTTTTTTGTTACTATATTCAAAACTTTTTACCTGAAAGTCTGCCGGGGTGGCGTCGTAGCTTGTTCCATGCAACTGCACAGGCGACTGAGGGTTAATGGCATGGTAGTCGAACTGTACAAACGGGTTGGTAAAAAACATCTGGTTAAAACCGGGAGATAAATTGGCGTTGAATAGAAATTTCTCCGGAGCTGTTTTCATCACTACGTTCATGGCCCCGCCTATAGCGTCCCCTTCCATATTTGGCGTTAACGCTTTTACTATTTCAAGTCTGCCTACCATATCCGCAGGAAATATATCCATAGGCACGTATCTGTTCTTATCGTCCGGGCTTGGGATTTTGATACCATTAATTAAGGTATAGTTATACCGTTTATCCATCCCCCTAATGATGGCATATTGCCCGTCTCCGGTATTATTTCTAAGAACAGATACTCCGGAGATGCGTTGCAAAACATTTGCAACAGTAATATCTGGCAATAGTCGGATGGTTTCTGCCGAAACAACATTCATAATGTTATCGGCTTTCTTTTCCCTGTTTTTGGCGCTATTATCCGATTCAGGGTCTAAGGTTCCCGTTATCACTATTTCTTTTACATGTTCTGGCTCTAGCAAAAAATCTACAACAAGCGCCTCGTCTGCTTTGGTAATAGTAACCTTCTTTATCTGGGTTTTATAACCAATGGATCGAACCCTGACAGTGAAGGTATCTACCGGCACGTTTTGAAGCGCATAAGAACCATCCAACCCAACCTCTGTAAAAAGGGTAGTGTTGGGGACATCTATAAATGCTTCCAGGATCAGTTCATTATTGGAAGCGTCTTTTATAAGCCCTTTAACAACGGCAGCCTTACATGAAAGCGAAACAATAAAAAGTAAAAAGACTAAGTATATCTTTTTCATTATTTGTAGTAAATAAAATTCTTGCCTGTAACGGTATAAGAGTTTAATCACTTTTTTGATGGCGTAAGGTTAGTCTGTTTATGGTTGGCAGAGAAAAAAAACAGGTATACAAAAAGGCAACCGCAAAGAAATAGGCGTAAACAAAAAGGCAACATGGCCTAAAAAAAATATTTACAATTATTTTTATTTCAATGTATTAAGGAAATGAAGTGAGCTTTGGCGCTTAGGAAGTTTAAAAAAGTTTAGTTAACAACTACTGTTAAGAAAGTGTAATTAGATGAGAGATAAGTTAACAGTAATTTAACACAGCAACTACAATCAGATAATATTTAAATCGGAACTTTGCAGGCTAAATTATAGGTTTTGTATAAACACAGTTAAACTATCTCCGTGATTAAGCATTAATTTTTTTCTGAGTCTATACCTTGCCACTCTAAGGCTATCCTGAGTGATGCCCATCATAACGGCAATGTCTTTTGAAGATATATTAAGTTTAATAAGGGCGCATAAGCGAAGTTCGGTAGAGCTTAAATCGGTGCAGTGTTTTCTTAACCCCTGCATAAAACCATCGTGCACCTGTTCAAAACTTTTTCTAAAATCATCCCATTCATGATCTTGTATAATACTATAATCTACTTTCTTAATTAGGGATTTTACATGTTTGCGGGGGTCTTCTTTGCCATTTTTGTTTATAACTTCCAAATCTATTTTCAGGTCTTCCAATAGTTTATTTTTTCGGATAAGGTGTAGGGCGCTTGAAGTAAGTTCCTGTGTTTTTACTTGTATTTCGCTTTCTAATTGCTTTTCTTTTAATAATGTGTTTTGCAATTCTGCTTTTATAAGCGCCTGTTCCTGTTCGTATAGTTTTTTATTTTGTTCTATTATTTGGTTGTTCTTTCTTATTTTTAGTCGTTGCCTGCTCATAATAAGGAAAGCGCTTACTACTATCAGTAGCATAAATATTACCAAGGCTACGCGAATAATATAGTTGTATTTACTTTCTTTTTCTAACAGGTTTATTTCCTGGTCTTTCTTATCTATGTCGTACAAGGTTTGCATTAATGTCAATTGCTTGGTTCCTTCTACATTAAAAATTTCTTCGTATATGGTTCTGCCTTTTTCAAGGTTCTCATAGGCGTTCTTATAGTCGCCCATTAAATTATAGGTTTTACTAAGGTCTTTATAAGAGGCGCTTATCTGGTACAAGTCGCCCAGCGCGGTAGCCTCTGCCAGCGCCTTATTTGTATAAAATAGCGCCTGTTGATAGTCGTTCTTCTTTCTGTATATATCCCCTATATTATTATAGTTGCTTATCATGGCCTTATGATTATCTGTAGCGGTATTATATGCCAATGATTCTATAAAATAATCGTAGGCCTTCTTATAGTTTTCTTCATCTTCATAAACGCTGCCAATATTTTCCAGAATTAGCGCTGTGCCTTCTTTGTCGTTTAGCTTCTGGTATAGTTTAAGGGCTTCCGTTTGATAGTAGTGTGCGGTGGTATAGTTATTCTTCTTTTCGTACATGTGTCCAAGTTTGCCAAGGGTATTTGCTTTCCCTTTAGGGGAGTTTATTCGTTCAAATATTTTAAGAGCCTCGTAATAGCTTTTTTCAGACTTGCTAAATTGTCTTAGGTAGTAATATAACATGCCCATTTCCAAAAAATTTTCGGCTATTTCCTGTTGCCTGTCGTTCCTGATAGTATAGTATTTTTGCGCTTCCAGATGATGCCTGAGGCTTTGTTGAAAGAGCCCCTGGTTAAAGAAAACTTCGCCCAATAGTTGTTGGCATTGCGCTATTTCGTTGGTTACATTCGTATTCTCAGCAATATTTAGCGCGGCTTTCAGAAATATGTAGGCAGAGTCGGGCCGTTTTTGCAGGTAATATTGCCCTATTTTTATGTTTGCATCTATCCACTCATCATCTGCATTGGTTAGTTTAGCCAAAGCGCTTTTTAAACTATCAAGATGATTTGACGTTTGAGCCTTTGCTGGAATTACTATATAAATTATTAATAATAATATGCTTATAATTAGACGGAAACGGCATGGGCTAAAAAAACTGTTCATACTTATTAGCTCTGTTAAGACTTACCCAAAATATAACAGTTAACAAAATACGAGGGGCTATTGAAGTTAATATTTAACCTTGGGTTAACATTTCGTTAACATTGTCTTTATTTAAAACTAGAAATTAAAGAATGCCTATTCCTGTAAATAATGTAATTAGATCTTTTAGATATACTTTCTAACGTTACTTAACATACTTTTCCAGCTTCTGCCTAATTTTACTATTTTCCATCCTGCTCGAAGTTGCTCTAATACTATTCAAAAAAACTATGCGGATAACAGTAGTTGTTATTAGTATAGTTAACCATATTTAATTTAATTAAATCAAAAGTTTACAACTGTTAACTCATCGAACTACATTTTACAATCAAATTTCTTCTTACTTATACCTGAAAAAGCTGTTAAAAGGAACTCCATAACAACGGGCGTTATAGTTAGAGTAATAATAGTCGGAAGGTGGTTTTTTAGTGAATAGTAGAATAGAATTTTATAAAGTATATAAAAAGTAATATGCGGTTGTTTTTTTATTACTATTTACCGATACAGAACTTTGAGAAGATAGTACCTAGTAGGTCTTCAGTAGTTATTTCACCGGTTATCTCACCTAAGTACATTAATGCCATACGTATGTCTTGTGCCAGTAGTTCGCTTGTTATACTTTTCTTAATTCCAGAGGTAACGCTAGCAAGGGCTTCTTTAGTTTTAAGTAGGCTCTCATAATGCCGCATATTGGTTACTATCGTATTTCCCGTTTTAAAAGAAGTGATATTTACCTGCTCCAAAATTTTCTTCTTCAAGTCTTCAATACCTATCTTATTAGCAGCAGAGATAAAAAGTATGCCATCATAGTTTCTATATTTATCTGTGTCCTTTTTGTCCAGGTCAATTTTGTTTCCTACTACTAAATAAGAAGAATTTAAATCTTTCAGTTCCCGAAGGTTGTTTCGTAACTCGTCTTCGGTGGTGGAGTTCACATCAAACAAATAAATTACTAACGAGGCCTGGCCTATTTTTTGCCGGGTGCGTTCTATCCCCAGGGCTTCCAGTTTGTCTTTGGTTTCGCGCAAGCCAGCCGTATCTATAAAACGAAAGCTTACGCCTTCTATAGTTACCTCGTCTTCTATAAAATCTCTGGTAGTGCCTGGTATTTCAGATACTATAGCCTTTTCCTCTTTTAATAGTAAATTTAGCAAGGTAGACTTACCTGCGTTAGGCTTGCCCGCTATCACCGTAGGGATGCCGTTCTTGATAGCATTGCCCAATGAGAATGAATCAATCAATGCCTCAATAGTTCTTCGTATCTTAGCCACCAGTTCTGTCAGCTCTGCACGATTGGCAAACTCAACATCCTCTTCGCTAAAATCCAACTCAAGCTCTATCATGGAAGCAAAGTATGTAAGCTGCTCCCTAAGTTTTTTTATCTCATCAGAAAAACCTCCCCGCATCTGGCTAAGGGCTGCTTTATGGGCTACTTCAGTTTCGGAGTTAATAAGGTCTGCTACAGCCTCTGCCTGGGCAAGGTCAAAACGGCCATTTAAAAAAGCTCTTTTGGTAAACTCGCCCGGTTTCGCAAAGCGTGCCCCATTTTTTATTAGTAGCTGTAGTATCTGCTTTACTATATAATCAGATCCATGACAGGAAATCTCTACACAATCCTCCTTAGTGAATGAATTAGGAGCTTTGTATAGCGATACTACTACCTCGTCAATAATACGTTCATCTTCTCTGATAAGTCCATAATGTAGCGTGTGCGAAGGGGCGTTAGCTAAATCTTTCCCTTTAAAAAGTTTGTTGCAAATGGATATACTATCTTCGCCGGATACTCTTACAACAGCAATAGCGCTGATTCCAGGTGCGGTAGCAAGCGCTGCAATAGTATCGGTGGCGTAACTAAACTCTTCTCTCAATTGGCAGTTGGGTTATAGCTGGCCTGGAAGTCTTCCCAGGAAGTGTTCTTATAGTAATCGTCTCCGAAGTAGTGAAGAATTTTAGTAAGCACATCCGCTTCCAAGTAACCCGAAAGAGGTTGCAATACATTCTGGCTTTCGTCCAGATAAACTGTAGTAGGAAAACCTGTAGCGTGAAATACCTGAGAGGCAAGTTCTTGTTCGGTCATGCTTTTACCCTTATATTCTATTTTTTTACCGCTTTCAGCATTTAGCTTTACAGCGTAGTATTTTTTATTCATGTAGGCTATTACTTTAGCATCCTGCATAGTGGTTTTGTCCATGCGTTTGCACCATCCGCACCAGTCGGTATATACGTCTATAAATATTTTACGAGGTTTTTTAGTGGAAAGCTTTGCGGCCTCATCATAAGAAAGCCATTTTATCTCTTCAGTTTTTATTTTTACAGTTTTTTCTCTATTCTCCTGGGCTACTCCTAGTATAGACGCTACAACTATAAGCAGGAAAGAAGAGAGCAATACGAGTAACTTTTTCATTGGTTAGGTATTTTATATTACTGTAAACGCTGGTTTATTCGTTATAGTTTCTTAACAAAAATGGTTTTAATGGATTGCTAAAATAACAAAGCTACTACAAATTATCAATTTAATAAGTTCTTATTTACAACACAATAAGCGGTTTTCTTTAAATAAGACTTTTTACAAGCTTCAACAGCTTTTCTTCTTCACCATTCCATAGCAAAGAGTCGTCAATACCATTTGGGTAGAATTTACCTATTTTTAGCTGTTTTAATATATTCTCAGCATTAATGGTTTCGTAATCAATAACTATTGCGGCATTATAATTGGCGCAAAGTTCGGCCCACAGCGTATTATTCTGTAAAATGATAGGTAACTGCAAGGCCAGGTATTCATATAACTTGGTAGGAACGCGGTTTTGGGTACTTTTATTGGGCCGGTAACAAACCAGCCCGCAATCTGCCTGCTTTATTTCTTCCAGTATTTCATTGTGCGGAACCAGTTGATCTCCCCCCTTTAAACTGATAAAAGAACACCCGGCAATAGCTTGTTTTAACTGAGTAAGGGTATTTCCTTTTGCAGAATAGCCAATAATAGTTAGAGAGATGTTAGGTTCAAGCGCATGGAGCTTCTTCGCAAGCTCTACAGCCTCAAATACCCCATATTCCTCTGCAATTGTGCCGGTATAAAGAAGTTTTATTGTGGTATTATTCTCTTTTTTTGCCCTGGTAAATACTTCTCCCTTATACTCATTTTCCAATACAATACTTTTCCCTTTTGTAAAGCCTAATTCTTTTTCATAAATTTTTTCGGCTAATATATAATAATCAGTAGTATACCTGAAGACTACTTCTAAGTTTCGTACATAAAATGCAAGTGGGTATCTTAATAAAAAAGGATAAGTTTTATTGTGGATGATATTGCTGTAATAATTCTCTTGCACGTCATAAATCACCTTGCATTTAAAAAACAACCTATAGAAATCTGTTGCTTTAAGCAGTTCGTAAGTACATACAATGACTAGTTTTGGCCTGATTTTGAATAGAAGCCCCATAAACTTTAAGGGGGCAAACAGTCGTCTTAGACTTAATCTTTTAAATGAAAATAAGGGGTGAAATACAAAATATGGGTTGTCGGGTATATTACTTTTATAGCCAACGATATGTACCTCATA
>Ga0302315_10004067_pt1 | contig 12913 bp, 14 predicted proteins | sample III_Palsa_N3_1_FD_200532 | JGI IMG/M metagenome (GOLD analysis project Ga0302315, IMG submission 200532) | Peat permafrost microbial communities from Stordalen Mire near Abisko, Sweden - III_Palsa_N3_1 | ecosystem: Environmental > Terrestrial > Soil > Palsa > Peat permafrost | place: Sweden... | reverse complement strand
CTTCGTCCAGTTTGGTGCTTGCAGCGATTGTGATGATTGATAGATGATGCGGCTGTTGTTGTTTTCAAGGTTCAATATTTGAATATCGCTGCCGATGTATTTTTGATAGCCGTTTTCGCCATTTGCGGGAACAACAATACGCACATTGTTAAATACGGCGGTTTCGGAAACATTTGGATTGTGCGAGCAGACAAATAAACCTACATATACTTCATCGCCCAAATCAAGGTCTTCAACTTTTTCGGTAACAAATGTTTCGCCATTACGCGCTACGGACATGGTGTAGGTGTTGCCTTTTCTTTCGATCTGGATAACATCCGCATGCGTAATAGATGATTTTATTTCATCAGTTTGCGCACCAACGGTACGCCTGAATTGTAATGAAGTTAAGCCATCGCCATGCACCACCGCATTAACATGTTTTGAATTGGAATCGAGCGATGTACGTATCATCCAGCCTAGCTTGCGGTGCATCTCTACTCCTTTACCTAAAAAAGCGGCACTGGTGGTTAATATAAAATCGCCTTTTATACGTTTATAAACATAATGAAAGGCATCATGATCAAACCAGATGTTATAGCCTGAACCGGTAATTTTATATTGTTGGGATTCGGGCTCGTATAATGCTGAACCGGTAAGCTTTACATTGCCGACATCGGTTTGCTTATCAAATATTCCTAAATTTTGAGCTGAAACGGTTTGGCTGAAGAACACAGCACATAAAAAACACATCAATAGCGATGACTTTGCATTCATAATACAGGTAGTGTAATGGTTAATTGGTAAGCTAAGGTAATTAATCCTTACAGAAAAAGGTAGTGTTTTTTTAGCGAAAAGTTTTCTTTTTGGTATAGTATCAGCTTAAATACACAAACAAACATTATTGCGAGGAACCAAGCAATGACGTTTGTTTCATGACTGCTTTTCTACGTGCGATTGCTTCGTTCCTCAATGACAATTTATTTTTGGCAACAAAAAAGGGAGATACAAATTGCATCTCCCTTTTTATTTTTTTACCGGTTACTATTTCCTAACCTTAGTTTTTACTTTGTAACCGTTATAATGTTTCTTTTTGTGAAAAGTGTTATGTACTTTTTGGCCAAAAGTACTGGTATGTTTTACCTTAACAGTTTTCTTTTCTACCCTGTGTTGTTGTGCGAATGATGAGAAACCTATGGCTAACACCATCAAGATTGATAAAATTATTTTTTTCATTGGTTGAGTTTTTATAAACCTTACAACTACTAAGTATTATAAAAGTTTCAACCGCTGGAATATTAATTAACAAAAGCCTCCTCGGGTTCTTGTGCGTAAACATTAGGTGTTATAGTATTAACTAATACTGCTGCTTTAACAGGTTTTTGACAATAAGCCAGTTTAAATTCCTTTTTAGAATCGCGGTAGCTACTTACAGCACCTAACATGCTCAATAGCTTTATATAACACCATGCCAAATCAAGCTGGTATGGTTTAAAGCCAGAGCGTGCGCTTTTTGGATACAAATGGTGGTTATTATGCCATTCGCCTGCAACATAGCCAGGCCATATTTGGTTTATAGACATATCATCGCGATTGTGATCAACACCATCACGGCGTTTATCTTCGCCCTTGCCATGGCCTTCATAATTGTAAGTACGTACACCAACAGCCCAAAAACCAGCTGCACCAAATATGGCGCATACCAAGCCGAAACCACCTATTAAATAAAATGCCGCAAACCAAAACGCCCAGTTAAGCAATACCGCGGTAATGGTGCGAACAGGTGCCGCCAATGTACCCCACTTGTTATATTTAGCATAGGTATTTGTTTTAACACCAGTATGGCGCATTAAATTAACGCATTTGTCATAGTCTTTTTCGGACAGGCTACGTGAAATAGGCTGGTGATTTACATCGGCCAAAAAACAATATAAAAAACCGCCTTGGGCGTTATACGGATCGCCGGGTTGATCAGAAAGCGCGTGGTGTACGTGGTGCGATACCGCGTAAATCTCTTCCGGAATAATTTTTAAAGTAAGATTTTGAGTGAAAAAACGCCAAAAATCATTTTTGAATGTATAAGCGCCATGTGTACAGTAACGATGCAACCAAATGGTACCATGCGTACCCATCACAATCATGCTATATATAAAGGCAACAATCAATAATTTGATGGAGAAGTATTTGAATATGAATAAAAACAAGAACGGCGCTAAGCAGCATACCATAAACCAGCTCATGAACGAGAGCCAATTTTTTTTGTTTTTAAATACATTTAAACGGGAAAAGAACTCTTTGAAAATTTGACCTGTTTTAGGTCTTGAAAGCTCACCAAACTCATTCTTCCACCCATATGAAGGTGGTTCCAACACACTTTCTAAGAAAGCCATAGCACAAAAATTTAAGTTTATAGTTTATAATTTTAATTTGGGACAGCGAATGAAAGGTATGTATAATATAATGAAACTAAGAATTAATCTTAGAGCCTTAGCGCATACAGTTTATAAACTACCGGATTTTATTTTAATAAGAAATATTTTATCTAACATAAATAGTACCACATGGCACTATTGCCTGAATTACAGGATACACTTGGTTAGCGTTTACTTATCAAACGTTTAATGTTTAACAAAAGTGTATCAGATAAAACAATTGTGCTGTTATACGTAATTACTTGATAATAGTTAGATTAAAAAACCATGTAAATGCATTATAGGTATATCGCTTTAAAACGCTACCCTACCCTCCTCCTTTCGCTATACCAGGGAAAGGTATCGCACGGAGCTTGCGCTTATCTTTTGGAGATAAAGTATTATTTTTAAAATATGTATCGTATTATTGCAAACCCCACAAGCTGATTAGCACAATAGTTGTTACCCAATAATATTATTTAATACTACCGTGAAGAAAGTAATACTACTTATTGTTATACATTTTTTTGTAAGCCGTGCTGTGGCTCAGGATTCGGTAATGCGGAAAAACAGGCTAACCCAATCGGTTATTGAGCAGTTTTTGGTATTGAAAAGCAATAAGGAAATAAAACAGGGCTTATACCAGGCCATATACCGCCGCCGGGTTGCGCTGGCAAGCGGGAATTATGCTGATAATAAAAGGATTGGTGCCTGGCATTTTTATGATAAACATGGACGTTTAGTAGAAAATTTTAATTACGAAACGAACACCATTACCTGGGAACTACCCGATGACAGTCTTTCGGCTACGCATATCAGGTATGGTTTTGATAATAATATCACCGACTCGGACCGGGTAACCAAGCCGATGAAAGCTGGTGGCATTTATTATGGTTATATCCCTTATTTAAAAATCTTCAGGTTGTCTGATGATTATATGGGGACAGACCTGTCGCAGTTTACCGCTATCCTGGAAATATTGGTTAGCCCTGGTGGCAGATTGGCTGACTTTAAGGTTCATATTAAATCGCCGGTTGATGAACGTATAACTACTTTCAGTCCTGATTTAATTGATGAGGATGACAGGCTTTTTGTGCCGGCAACTATAAATTATAAACCGGTACTGTGCAGGGTATTTGTGAAGTGCCGGATAACCGATGACGGCGAATTGGATATTGACTAATTATGATTCAGAACGAAAAACATTTCCGTTCTAAACCATAAATTGATTCAATATTAGTGGGCGTGATGACCATCTGCGCCATGCGCGTGGCCATGTGATAATTCTTCAGGTGTTGCAGGGCGAACATTCAGGATGTTGCCTTTGAAATGTAGTTCCTGACCTGCCATTGGGTGGTTAAGGTCAACAATAACCGCATCTTCAGCAACAGAAACAACCTGCCCCTGGAAACGGTTGCCATTGTTATCCTGTAAAGGCAAAATACTGCCGATTTCAGGCACATCGGTACCGTTAAACATTTCTTTTGGAAGATTAGCTACCGCTTCATCGTCATACTCTCCGTATGCATCTTGTGCCGACAAGTGAAAATCATAATTATCACCGGTTGACAAAGTGCTTAGATGTTCTTCGAACTTAGGCAGCATTTGGCCTGCTCCGTATAAAAAGGTTAAAGGCTGCTCTTGTGTAGCGCTCTCAACTAATGTTTCTGTGCCATTCTGATCAACATACAAATCGTAAGTTAATGACACTACGTGTTGTGGTTCAATTTTCATTCTGAATTCTATTTCTTATAAAAGTATTTTGGAATTAATTTGTTTTACAGCGTCAATGGAATTGTAAACGGGCAGGCTACAGGTTTTATCCTTGCAGATAAATATTTGTGTCTCGCTGGTGAATTTTTCCTGCAACAAAGGTAAACTTCCTTTTTTACCTCCCAATATTATTTTATTAGGAATGTATTTATTTTCAATTTCGGTGCGTAAGGCATCATAATTCTCCCCAGTTATGGCAACTTCATAGGTACCAAAAACTTCATCAAGCAATAACATACACCAGTTTGAGTAGGATGAACCGTACCTGGCGATGTGCGGCATTACATTGCGTAACAACTGCGCCGAAATTTGATGATATGCCTCATTATCAAACAACAAACCTAATTTTTTAAGGTTGCGGGCCATTACGGAATTTGACGATGGTATTACGCCATCCATAATTTCTGATTTTCGGGCAATTAGTTGTTCGTTGCTATCACCGGTAAAATAAAAAATTCCGCTTGCCGGGTCATAAAAATGAACAATAGCATAGTCAACAAGACCGCGGGCATGTTCCAGCCAGCGTTCATCAAAAGTAACCTCATATAGGGCGATTAAACCATCAACTACATTGGCATAATCATCCAAAAAGGCTATCGAATCATTATCCACGCCTTTGTAGGTGCGCGACAGACGGCCTTCTTTATTTACCATATAATTCACAATGAAATCAGCATTACGCAGGGCCATGTCCAGGTAATCGTGTTCATTAAACGCACGATAAGCATCGCACAGGCCTTTTAGCATTAACCCGTTCCAGGAGGCTAATATTTTATTATCCAAACCGGGACGGACGCGCTGACTACGGGCATAGAAGACTTTCTTGCGTCCATCTTCAATCTTCTCCATCATAGATTCCAACGGCAAGCCGAGTTTATTGGCTAATTGGAGGTCTTTTTCCTGTCTGAAAAAGACATTGGTTTGCTCCTCTTCCCAGTTGCCGTCTTCGGTTATGTGGTAGTAGATGCAGAATAGTTCGGTATCATCACCCAAAATAGTTTCAATTTCGGCTTTGGTGAATGTGTAGAATTTACCTTCGACGCCTTCGCTGTCAGCATCCAGCGCGCTGTAGAAACCGCCCTCAGATGATGAAAGTTCGCGCATGGAAAAATTGATGATCTCATCAACAACCTGTTTATATAGTTGCGAGCTTTTCCAAGTATAAGCTTCTGAATAAAGACTGATCAATTGGGCGTTATCATACAACATCTTTTCAAAATGCGGCACATGCCAGCGGCCATCAACCGAATATCGGGCGAAGCCACCGCCGATGTGATCGTATATACCCCCGAAAGCCATCTTTTTTAAAGTAAGGGTAACGTTTTGGGCGATGCCTGCATCATTTGTTAAATACGCATATCGCATCAGGAATTGCCAATTATTGGGCATAGGGAATTTTGGGGCTGAGCCCATCCCACCCTCTTCGGAATCAAAATATTTTTTCCAATTTTCTACAATTGTTTTCAGATCATCCTGCGAATATTCGGGCTGCTCCTTGACAACGCCAATGGTTTCGAAGTTTTGGATGCCTTCGGTTAGTTTTACCGCGTATTCTTCTGCTTCAACCGGTTTTTGTTTGTAGAAATCGGCCAGGTTAAATAATAGCGAAGCCCAGTCGTTTTTACGAAAATAGGTACCTCCATAGATGGGCCTTTGATCGGGCAGGCAGATACAGTTTAGTGGCCAGCCGCCCCTACCGCTCATGAGTTGTACGGCGCTCATGTATATCTGGTCGATGTCGGGTCGTTCTTCCCTATCTACCTTAATACAAACAAAATACTGGTTCATTACGGCGGCTACACTTTCATCCTCGAAACTTTCGTGCTCCATTACATGGCACCAGTGGCAGGCAGAGTAACCGATGCTTACGATGATCAGTTTGTTTTCGTCCTTAGCTTTTTGCAGTGCTTCGGTACCCCAGGGATACCAGTTTACCGGGTTATTGGCATGCTGCAATAAATATGGCGAGGTAGAATTGGCGAGATGATTCATATATTATTTATTGGCAGCTAAAATGCAATAATTAAGCCGTTTAAATAAAAGCAATTGTAAATAGTAAAAGTTTGATTGGGTAATAATTATGATAATATAGGGTCTTGGCGATTATCCCAGAAGAAATCTATCTCAATATACTTACCACGTACAGTATAAAACATTGAACAGTTTTTATGAAGAATACATTTACGTAATTCTCCATTTTCTTTTGCTACAGGATATATAAACGGTGTTACTGAAATAATATCTAAAGAATCAGATAATTTCTTTTTGAATTTATCAACGATTTTTTCGCCCCATCTCTGGCTAAGTTGAGTAACAACTGCTTCAAAGGTTTCTTCGGCTGTGACAGAGAATTTAACCTCAAAGCTCATTTCTTCAAAAGATGCTTTTCTTTAAACTCTTGAAGAGATATCGTCTGTCCGTTTTGATGCTGTTTCCTGCTTTCTTCTATACCTTTTAAAACATGAGCCGGTAAAATTTCAGGCTGTGGTTCAAATTGCACCTTTAAAGCTTTCAAAACAGCTTTAACAGTTTTCAGTTGCTCTGCATTTTCAGGATGTACCAGGATTGATTCCATATATTCAAAAATACAAAATTCATCTTTAAAAAATGGGTAAATATTTCAACACTACTTCCCTTTTGTATCATCCTTAAAACAAATACTTTATTAAAAAAATATTTTAATTAATTTGCGGCTTTAATTGACTATTGACTATATGCAAACTAAACTAAAACACCTGCTTGGTGTATGTGTGCTGTTCCTGACGGCTGTAAGCGCATCTGCCCAAAGCACCCCCGATTCCATTAAATATGACCACAACGATGTGTTTGGCCCGATTGTTTGGCCAACCACAACCGGTGATACCCGATCAGCAAGCGGACAGCCCGGCCAAAACTACTGGCAAAACCGCGCTAACTATTTAATCCACGCTACTTTAGACGAAGGCAAACAGGATACCACCATTACAGGTGATGTAACTGTTGACTACACCAATAACAGCCCTGATAAACTGGACTATTTATGGTTCCAGCTTGATCAGAATTTATTTAAACCGGATTCACGTGGTGCGGCGGTTACCCCGATAAGCGGCGACCGTTTTGATGTGCGTGGCTTTAGTCGCGGTGGTTATCATATTGAATCGGTAACGGTTACTTACAAAGGTCAAACTTATACTGTTACCCCGGTTATTACCGATGCACGTATGCAGGTACGTTTAAATACACCGCTTGGTGCTAAGGGCGACAAGATCAGCGTTAAAGTAAACTACAATTTTTCTATTCCGTTTTATGGCGCCGACCGTATGGGCCGCAAGAAATTTAAACAGGGTTGGGTTTACGAAATTGCCCAATGGTACCCACGCATGTGTGTGTATGATGACGTTGAAGGATGGAACACCTTACCTTACATGGGTTTAGGCGAATTTTATTGTGATTACGGCGATTTTGATTATTATATTACCACGCCTGCAAACATGACGGTTGTTGGATCTGGTGATTTACAAAATGGGGCGCAAGTACTAACAGCTACACAACAAAGCAGGCTAGCCGAAGCACGAAACAGCGACAAAACAGTTATGCTGATTAAACCTAATGAAGTTGACCAGCCTGCAACACATCCGCAGAAAGGCAACTTAACCTGGCACTTTAAAATGGAGAACAGCCGCGATATATCATGGGCTGCTTCAACCGCGTTTATTTGGGATGCTGCGAAGGTTAATTTCCCTTCGGGGCGTAAAGGTATTGCCATGTCGGCGTACCCGATTGAGAGTTCTGGTAATGATTCATGGAGCCGTTCTACCGAATATTTGAAAAACAGCATGGAGATCTACTCAAATGCTTATTTTGAATATCCATGGAATTCTGCCACAAGTGTATCTGGTGTTGCTTTGGGTATGGAATACCCGGGTATTATATTTTGCTTAAGCAACCTTAAAAACAAAGATCTTTGGGGCGATATTACCCACGAGATCGGTCACAACTGGTTCCCGATGATTGTTGGTACTAATGAGCGCAAGTACATGTGGATGGACGAGGGCTTTAACACCTTTATCAACATATACGCAACGGACCATTTCAATAATGGTGAGTATAAAGACACCGCTAAAATAGCGCAGAAAACATTAAACAGATATAAACGCAGTACCGACCCGCTAATGACTCCTCCGGAAGCCATTGGACTGGGTGATTATGGTCAGTATTATAATAAAACCTCGTTAGGCTTGACAATGCTGCGTAACGACGTATTAGGACCTGAAAGATTTGATTATGCTTTTCGCGAGTATATTAAACACTGGGCATTTAAACATCCATTGCCTTATGACTTTTTCAGGGCGATGAATGATGCATCGGGCGAAGACCTGAACTGGTTCTTTAAACCATGGTTCTTCACTACCTGGAAACTTGACCAGGCTATACAATCGGTAACTTATGTTGATAATGATCCTGCCAATGGCGCAATTATCACATTAGTAAATAAAGATAAAATAGCTATGCCTGTTGAACTGAAAATAACACAAGCAAACGGTACAGTAGAAACATTGCACATGCCGGTAAATATTTGGCAGCGTGGTGGCGTATGGAAATTTAAATATCCATCAACCTCAACTATTACAAACATGGTGCTTGATCCAAATCATGAATTACCTGATTCGGATTTGAGCAATAACGTTTATTACGGGAAGTAATTTTTTAGAATCAAGAGTTAAGAATCAAGAGCCAAGACGTTTGTTTTGGCTCTTTTTTGTTTTACTGTTTTCATCAAGTCTTGATTTTTGGCTCTTGCTTCTCAGCTCTTTTCCAACTATATTAGCTAATCAAATCTTAAACCATGACGATTCCTATATTTCAGGCTGATGCATTTACCAGTAAACTTTTTGGCGGCAACCCGGCTGCTGTTTGTCCGCTTACGGAATGGCTGCCTGATGAGGTAATGCAAAATATCGCCGTTGAAAACAACCTTGCAGAAACCGCTTTTTTTGTAAAGACAGAAAACGGTTACAAGTTAAGATGGTTTACACCTGAGTATGAGATAGACCTTTGCGGCCATGCAACGCTTGCAACGGCACATATATTATTTACAGAACTGGCCTATAGTGAGAATGAAATTCATTTTGAAACCGTAAAAGCGGGTACATTACACGTTAAAAAAAATGGGGATAAATATACCATGGATTTTCCATCGAGGCCACCGATACCTATTGAGACACCCGTGGGTTTGTTGGAAGCCTTAAGCGATAAACAGCCTGTAGAAATTTTAAGGTCGCGGGATTATTTTGTTGTTTATGAATCTGAGGATGATATTAAAGATATATCACCGGATTTTTTCGCTTTATCAAAAATGGATACCGTTGGCGTGATTGTTACCGCGCCGGGTAAGGATGTTGATTTTGTTTCACGCTTTTTCGCGCCGGGTGCCGGTGTTCCTGAAGATCCGGTTACCGGATCGGCGCATTGTAACCTGATACCTTACTGGGCTAAAAAACTGGGTAAAAATAAATTGCATGCCTACCAGCTTTCAGCACGCAAAGGCGAACTTTGGTGCGAATTAAAAGGTGAAAGGGTTTTGATGAGTGGTAAAGCGGTTACTTATTTGAGAGGGGAACTAAGCATCAGCCAGCCCCACCCAACCCTCCCCGGAAGGGAGGGCTAAAAAAACAAATTAAAAGTCTCCCCTTCCGGGGGAGATTTAAAGGGGCCTGGTTAATACCCTATCGTAAACACTTCCCTAATATGCATTGGGTTTTCAATCTCATCGATAATGCCAACCGCATAATCTTCCATGGAAATATGGCTTTTGCCACTTGCATCTACTAACAATTGATTTTTTGCTGTGCGGAATTTTCCGGTACGTTCGCCGGGCATAATTTCTGCCGATGGGCTTGCGAAGGTCCAGTCGAGGTCGGTTGTTTTTTGGTAGATCTTTAGAGCTTCGCGATGGGCCAGTGCAACCGCTTTATAAGCTTCTGGAAAATCAGGGGTGTCAACCAATTGCTTACCTGGTGCTACTTCAAGACTTCCTGCTCCACCAACTACTATAAGGCGCTTGGTATGTGCTTGTTTCAAGCCGTTGACTATTGGTACAACCACTTCGGTAAGTGTTGATGCGGGCGCACCGTTTGTCGGGCTATAGGATACCACAACCGCATCCTGGTTAAACGCCGCTGTTTCCACATCCTGCGAGTTGAACAGGTCGGCTTTGGCTACTTTCAGGTGCTCATGTAATTTGGTATAATTTTCGGGGTGACGAACCGCGGCGGTAACATCATGCCCACGGCGAAGGGCTTCGTCAACTATGCGACTGCCTATGCGGCCTCCGGCTCCAAATACTGCAATTTTCATAAATATGTTGTTGTAAGTGTTTTGATAAAAGTATTGATAGGCAATAAATGTTTCATCAGCATAAAATCATTTTTATATTTTGAAAACGTTGTTCGTAGACTGTGTCTACGAACTCACAAAGCGTGTAGTCTTAGACTACACGCTTTGTCGTCCGAAGTTTGGAAACTTCGGACAGCGGGGAGTTGGCTTCAACAGCCCAACTCGTTCTTAAACTACATGCTTTCGCCAATAGCGATTGTATTGTTTTATTTGTTTTGGGGTAAGTTTATGCTGTATAAACATCCATTTATCAGCGCTATAATATCCAAAGGGGATATTTTTTTCAAAATCATCCTTTAGCTTTTTAAAATCTACAAGTTGTGTCGCCGTATTAATTACAGAGTAAAATTGTGTTTTATTTTCTGGTCTTAATCCAGTTTTAAAAACATAATATTTTTCATCAGCATATTCAATTGTGTACGGAAAGCTATCAAGGGTGCTATAAATACGGACACTGCCATAAACTTTATTATTAGCAGGTTTCAGCGTATCCTTTCTGGCAAACCTGCCGACATCCACGCGGGTTGCAGCCTGATAAAGCGCTCGCGCTACAGCAGAGTCAAGGTTAATATGTTCATGATATACTTTGCCAAACTTGTCCTTTTCGTTTAATATAACGTCGCCAAAAGTGTAAACAGTAATAAAGGCTTTGCAATTTACACTGTCAGTCCCCAATATATCTATCACGAAGGAATTAGAAACATACTTATCGTACCAAAAACGCCAATGTTTACCATCTTTTATAACAGTCATGTCGGGTAAATGCATTTTCTTTTCCGCATCAGATCGGAGCTCATAAAACCCACGATCATCAGGATCGATATTGATTATCTTACTCTGGCCATATACAGCGTTTACAGATGTTGAAATCAACAAAGCGATACAGACTAATCTGAATACGTTCATCTTGTAGGTTTTTTGGAGTTAAGCTAATATAGTGGCATAAATGAGTTTCTTAAAAAAATTTCTATTAAGTTATGGCACATGTGCTACCCCACTGGCTTCAGTTTATAACTGAAGCCCACAGATAAAGTCAGTCTGTGACTGACAACACCCAACTTGCGCAAGTTTTTAGGAGAATGCTATCAAAAGAAAGTTATAAACTTTCCTGATCTGTAAGCTTCAGTCACAGACTGAAGCCAGTAGTAGTTGGGAACTTCGGACAGCGGGTTTGTTTGGAATATTTTCCATTATATATACCTCTTTTTTTGTCTAATTATCATTTCGACCGGAGGGAGAAATTTTATACATTTTGCATTACGGCCTTTGCATGCGAAGAGGATTTCTCCCTCCGGTCGAAATGACAAATGGCTATGTATGATGCTGAGAAATATTTTCAGAAAACAAATTTTTATAGCTACTTTAAAGGTCGGATTTTTTGTGTCCTATATTAATTTAAATGCAGCTTACCAGTTTAGAAATCAAGGGGTTTAAAAGCTTTGGCGATAAGATCACCATTAATTTTAATGAGGGTGTTACGGCCATTGTGGGCCCTAATGGCTGCGGTAAATCAAATGTAGTGGACTCGATACGTTGGGTGTTGGGCGAGCAAAGTACCCGGATGCTGCGATCGGAGAAAATGGATAACATCATTTTCAATGGTTCCAAAAGTCGTAAGCCGGCTAATCTGGCCGAGGTTTCCCTTACATTCGATAATACTAAGAATATTCTTCCTGTTGAGTTTTCGCAGGTTACCATCACCCGTAAGCTATACCGTAGCGGCGATAGCGAATATCGCTTGAATGATGTACAATGCCGATTAAAAGACATTACCGATTTGTTTTTGGATACGGGTATCGGGTCAGATTCTTACGCTATTATTGAGTTGAGGATGGTTGATGAGATCATCACCAATAAAGAAGGTTCCCGAAGGAATTTGTTTGAAGAGGCATCGGGTATATCAAAATACAAACTCCGCAAAAAACAGACTTTCAATAAGCTAAAAGATACTGAAGCAGACCTTGAACGTGTGGAAGATTTGCTTTTCGAGATAGAAAAGAACCTTAAAACGCTGGAAAATCAAGCGAAGAAAACGGAACGCTACTATCGCATACGGGATCAGTACAAATCGCTGAGTATAATGCTGGCTTCGTTCAGGATAGCTCACTTTAGCGAATCGCTGGCTAAAATTGAGGAGAAAGAGCAGGTACAACAGGTTGAGAAGTCGGGTATCTCTGCACAAATCGATACGCTTGAGGCATCATTACAACAGCATAAACTGGATAGTTTAAATAAGGAGAAAAACCTTTCTATCCAGCAAAAAGCTACTAATGAATATGTATCTAAAATAAGGACTTACGAGAGCGAGAAAAAGATAAAGAATGAGCAATTAAAGTTTCAGCAGGATAAGGAAACACGGGTTAGTGAGGAACTGG
>Ga0302315_10004066_pt1 | contig 12914 bp, 11 predicted proteins | sample III_Palsa_N3_1_FD_200532 | JGI IMG/M metagenome (GOLD analysis project Ga0302315, IMG submission 200532) | Peat permafrost microbial communities from Stordalen Mire near Abisko, Sweden - III_Palsa_N3_1 | ecosystem: Environmental > Terrestrial > Soil > Palsa > Peat permafrost | place: Sweden... | reverse complement strand
CTTCAGCCAAACTGTCAAAGAAAAAGAAAGAAGAGCAGAGTTAAGCCGAAAGTCTTTAGTCGAAAGTCGATCTTTTAGATGGGGATCAGTGTTCATGATAGCGATCAGGGTGGCAAAACGTTAAATTACAAATTGCGGCTGATCTGACATCAGGACCTGGTTATTTTTATCGCAAAAGGAATGGAGTAGTTCCCGGAAATAATCCTTTTTGCACTTTTTCAGGAAACAAACAGCGTACAAGTCCCAAAACATCATCTCCCGATCACTACCCCTTCGGCCATCAGGGGTAAACCAGGAACTTCCCGCAATCTACAATTCCGCATTTGGCTCCCGATAGCTTTCGGGGCCGACTTCCGCATTTACCAAACTGCCACTCGCCATTCACCACTCATCACTCACCACCGATACTCCTAATCAATAAAATATATTAAAAATAAAATTTTTAACATATTTGTATCAGATTCCTATTTGAAACATAAATGTTAAAACTCTCGTTCAGGCAGCAGGTGTTTGCCGGCTTTGCCGTATCAGTATTGCTGGTCCTATTGGTGGGCGTATTATCCTATAAAAGCATCAGTGAACTTGAAAACGATTCCGCCTTAGTTGACCATACGCAAAAAGTAATCAAAACCTCCACAAACCTGCTTCAATTGATGATTGATGCGGAGACCGGTGTGCGCGGCTACGTTGCCACCGGCGAGGATGCCTTTCTCGATCCCTATAAACCAGCGCTTCCGGCCATAAGATTCGACCTCGGGCAGCTGCGCGACCTTGTATCCGAAAATCCAGACCAGGTAAAACGGGTTGAAAAATTATCGGCCATGGTGAATGAGCAATTGGGAATATTAAAGGCGAACATTGAGACAAGGCCTGTAAGGGGTTTGGACTACATGGTTCAAAACCATATGCTCAGTAATGGCAAACAGAACATGGACCAGATTCGCGCCATTTTGGATGAAATCCGGAATGCCGATAACAAAATCCTGGTGGCTCGTAAGGCAAGTTCAGAGGCCGCAGCTTCAAGAGCACTGGACATTATTATTATCGGTTCAATTATCTTCCTCGTTATCATCATTGTACTTTTCTTCTATATCCAGGAAACCTTCGAGCAGCAAAAGCGGATCGAAAACAAGATCAGCGCCACCAATTCAGAACTCGAAAAAGTATTAAACGATAACCGTGAGCAAAACTGGCTGCTCACCGGCTCAGGCTTGCTCAACGAAAAAATGCAGGGCCAGCAAAGCGAAAATGAATTATCGGAAAACATCCTCACCGAAATCTGCAACTACGCAAAAGCCTTAACCGGCACCTTTTACTTGTTTAACGAAACAACTGAAAGCCTGGACCTGTACGCCACCTATGCCTTTAATGACCACGACGCAGTAAGGAAAACTATAAAGCTCAATGAAGGCTGGATCGGGCAGGCTGCCAAAAATCAGAAAGCCGAAGTGGTAAAAGGCAGGTTAAATAATAAACTCGAACTCGGGTCTTCTTTGGTACAGCAGCCGTTAGTTGAAAGCTTCATCGTTCCGTTCTTTTTTGACAAGCGGTTAAAGGGCGTTATCGAAGTAGCTTTCAACGATGGAATAACTACTGCCGGCCAGGAATATATTTTGAATGTAGCCGACGATATCGGCATTGCCATAAATACCGCCCAGGCACGCACCATTATGCATGATTTGCTGTTGCAGGTGCAGCAGCAGGCCGAAGAGCTGGAGGCGCAGCAAGAGGAAATGCGTATCACGAACGAAGAACTGCTCAGCAAAACCGAAATGCTGCAGGCATCGGAAGAAGAGCTGATCGTTCAGCAGGAGGAATTGCGCAGCACCAACGCAGAACTGGAGGAAAAAGCAACCCTGCTGGAAGAGAAAAACCAGGCTATAGAAGAAGCCAGAAACGCTATCGGCTTAAAGATAAAGGAGCTCGAGGCTACCGGAAAATATAAATCGGAATTCCTGGCCAACATGAGCCATGAACTTCGGACGCCCTTGAACAGCATCATGGTGCTGGCCCACATTCTGCGGGAAAATAAACCGGCCAACCTATCCGAGGACCAGGTAAAATATGCCGGCGTAATCGTCAATGCGGGAAATGATCTGCTTACCCTGATTAACGACATACTGGACTTGGCAAAGATTGAGTCGGGCAAGGTTGACGTAAAGAACGAAACGGTAAAAATTGCAGATATTATGCAAAACGTTGAAATGCTGTTTGACGAAGTCGCCCGGAATAAGAAAATCAAATATTCGATAAGCTCATCCAAAGAATTACCAAAAACCTTATTTACTGACAAGGTGAAAGTTGAGCAGGTGTTAAAAAACTTGCTTTCCAACGCTTTCAAATTCACTCCCGAAAACGGCACCGTGACTCTCAGCGTAGCGTCCGGTGCGGACGACAAAACCTTAAGTTTTTCTATCAAAGATTCGGGTATCGGCATCCCGAAGGATAAACAGCAAATTATCTTCGAGGCTTTTCAGCAGGCTGACGGCTCAACCAGCCGCAGGTTCGGCGGCACGGGCCTGGGCCTGTCCATCAGCCGTGAATTGGTGAACTTATTGGGCGGTAAAATTACCGTGGTAAGCGAACCCGGCCAGGGTGCGGAATTTATCCTGACCATCCCCCTTAAAGCGAACGCGGCTGCAGCAAATGACGATTCGGTCCTGCCGACTGTGGAAAGTTTTAATGCCGACACCCCCTTCCTCGCGCCGGCAGCAGAGATGCCCCCCAATAATAACAGGGAACCCTTTGTGGTGATTGTGGAGGACGACAAAAATTTTGCCGGCATCCTAAAGGATTATGCCCGCGACCATGGTTACCAATCTCTAATTATCCATGATGGAACGGACGCAGTTATCACGATAAAAGAGAACCAGCCTGACGCGGTAATATTGGATATTATGCTGCCGGTTAAGGACGGCTGGCAGATATTGAAAGAGCTAAAGGAGGACGAGGACACCAGGCACATTCCTGTTCATTTAATGTCAGCGGGTGAGATTCCGGCCAATAGAGTTGATCGCGAAGGCGCGATCAGCTTCCTAAAGAAACCGGTTGATCCGGGGGTGCTCAACCGCCTGTTTAACGACATCATGTCCCAAAGCGGCGAAAAATTCAGAAAGGTGCTGTTGATTGAGGATAATAAAACCCAGAATAATGCGCTCAAAGAATTGATGCAAACCCAGGGCATAACCGTCGACCAGGCATTTGATGGTGCAGGCGCATACACCCTGCTTGATGAAAATGAATACCAGTGCATCATTCTTGATCTCAATCTCCCCGATATTTCAGGCCTCGACTTTCTGGATAAGATCAAGGCGGAAGATCGCTTTAAATCCCTGCCGGTTGTCATCAATACGGCCATGGAGCTGGATAAAACTACGGTAAACAGGCTGATGCAATATGCAAACGCGATGGTGGTAAAAACCACTAAATCGTCAAACCGGCTGATCGACGAAGTGAACCTGTTTTTAAATAAGCTTAGTAAAACATCCACCGACGCTTCAGGAATACTCAAGCTCAGCCAAACCCGGATGAGCGCAAATCGTAAGGATCTGCTAAAGGGACGCAAGGTTTTGGTGGTGGATGATGACATCCGCAATATTTTTGCATTGAGCAGCGCGCTGCAGGGTTACGATATGATTGTTGAGACCGCCAACGATGGACAAGAAGCAATTGAAAAACTGGAAGAATTACCAGATGTAGACCTGGTGCTGATGGACATTATGATGCCCCGTATGGATGGCTATGAGGCTACACGCCAGATACGCCGGCAAAACAAATGGGCCAAATTGCCTGTAATAGCTTTAACGGCCAAAGCAATGAAGGACGATAAGGAAAAATGCATGGCGGCAGGGGCAAATGATTATATTACCAAGCCCGTTGACATGGATCGCCTTGTCGCCTTGATTCACCTGTGGCTGGGCAGCTAATAATGGACGAAGCCTCAAAAACGGTAACAAACGAACAATTGTCGGAGATTATTGACCTGGTAAAGCAGATCCATGGGTTCGATTTTTCCGATTATTCAAAAGCATCGTTTAAAAGGCGTGTGAACCGGGTGCTGATGGTCAAAAAGCTTGATTTTCATGACCTGAAACATTTGCTCGTGAACGACCAGGCATTTTTCCAGCATTTTTTGGAAGAGGTTACCGTCAATGTGACGGAAATGTTCCGGGATCCCACTTTTTTTAAGGCCCTTTGCCATGATGTGGTGCCGTATCTGTCTACCTGGCAGCACATAAAAATATGGTCGGCCGGATGTTCTTCCGGTGAGGAGGCCTACTCGCTGGCGATCTTAATGAACCAGTCCGGTTTAAAAAATAAATCTTTTATTTATGGTACCGATATCAATACCGTCGTTTTAAAAGAGGCAAAAAAAGGCATATACAGCCTGCGAAACGTTAAAAGCTACGCCGAAAATTACCTGCTAAGCGGTTTTAAAGGCTCATTAACGGACAATTTCACCACGCTATACGATGCGGCAACCGTGCATAACGAGCTAAAGACCAATACGCTTTTTTCGGTACATAACCTGATATCCGATACTGCCTTTAACGAGTTTCAGCTGATCTGCTGCCGGAACGTTTTTATTTACTTCGAGACGGCCCTCCAGGAGCGCGTGCTCGACCTTTTTTATAAAAGCTTATCGCCGCACGGGTTTTTATGCCTTGGCAGTAAGGAAACCATCAGGTCGGATAAATTCAAAAAGAAATTTAAGCCGGTAAACGCCAAGGAAAATATATACCAAAAAATTGAAAGCTGATAAGTCCCTTATCGACCGCTGGAAGACGTCGGAGATTTTGCTGTTTGGCGGTTCGGCCGGCGCCTTTAAAATATTGTTTAAGGCAGTAAGCATTTTGCAACCCGACCTCAACAAAGCGGTGGTGATTGTAATGCACCGAAAAAAGAACTATCAGAGTGAGATTGAAAAATTGTTTTCGCTCAACAGCCGCCTCCCGCTAAAGGAAATAAGCGACAAAGACGAAATAAGCCCGAACGCCATCTATATTGCTCCGGCAAATTATCATACGCTTATTGAAAAGAACGGTCATTTTGGCCTCGACGTTTCCGAGGCCATGTGGTATTCAAAGCCATCTATTGATGTGACGTTTGAAAGCGCGGCCGACATTTACCAGGGTAAAGCTACAGCAATTTTACTGTCCGGAGCAAATCCCGACGGCGCCCGGGGAATGCTCAAATTAAAACATGCAGGCGCACTAACTATTGCCCAAGACCCCGCCGAAGCCGAAATGCCCGAAATGCCACTGGCCGCTATAAACGCGGGTGCGGTCGACTACATCCTCAACACGGACGAAATTTTTGATTTACTGCAAAACTAGGAACTACTTTGTCCGCAACTACATAAAAAACTTTGTCATTTCGACCGTAGGGAGAAAACTTATACGCCAAGCAAGTGGACGTTGCGGGCGGTACCGTCAGATGTATAAGATTTTTCGCTGAGCTCAAGAGGTAGTTTCTCCCTCGTACCTCGGTCGAAATGACAAAGTTATAATGACTCAAAACCCCAATTCCATCTGTCCCTGGCCCATCACCCTTGCCTCGTGCTCCAAAAGCCATTTTTTTCGCCAGATACCGCAGCCAAAACCGGTTAAACTGCCATCCGACCCGATAACCCGGTGGCAGGGAACTACAATTACGAGGTGGTTTTTCCCGTTGGCTGATGCAATAGCCCGAATTCCCAGGGGGTTACCCATTAACTTGGATTGCTGCAGGTAACTGATTGTTTTTCCATATTCAATTTTTGACAATTGATCCCAAACCTGCTGCTGAAATGGCGATCCCTGCTGTTTAAGCGGCAGATCGAACGTTCTTCTTTCGCCCCTGAAATATTCATTCAGCTGTTCAATTGCATTGGCCAAAAGTTCAGTTTCAGGCGGCGCAACCTCAAACTCACCGTCCAGCAGGTAAATGGAGGTAATAAAACCATCCTCCTCCGTTATCCGCACATAGCCAATAGGGGTATTAAAATATGCAACAGGCATGAATGATAAATTATACCCGCTAAATTAACATTTGAATCCAAATAAACATCTACCGATAATAAGCTAAACTCAATTATCCAGTTCAACCTCTTGACCAAATGACACGAACTAATGAACCAGATGAGATATGAGATATGAGATATGAGATATGAGATATGAGATATGAGATGTGAGATGTGAGATGTGAGATATGAAGAAGGGCATTCACTAATGAACCAATGAACCAATGAACTAATGAACCAATGAACTAATGAACCAATGAACTAATGAACCAATGCACCAATGCACCAATGAACCAATGAACTAGTGAACCAATAAACCAATAAACATTACCTTTGCTTAATGAATCTGCTCAACCAAACCTGGTGCCTGTTAAAGAAAGAGATACTCCTCGAATGGCGGTCAAAATACGCCTTTAACGGCGTGCTGCTTTATGTGGTGTCGACCGTGTTTGTTTGTTACATCTCTTTTAACCTGTCGGGCGGTTTTACAGGTACGCAGGGGTACCCGATCGTATGGAACGTTTTGTTTTGGATCATCATGCTTTTCGCGGCCGTAAATGCCATCGCCAAAAGTTTCCTGCAGGAAGGGAAGGGGCGGCTGTTATATTACTATTCTATCGCCAGTCCACAGGCTATCATCCTGTCAAAAACTATTTATAATGTATTATTAATGTCCTTGCTTAGCGTACTGGCCCTGTTGGTTTACCTTGTATTTTTCACCAATACCATCGGCGACCCCTTATTTTATTTCATTGCCGTTTTGTTGGGCAGTATGAGTTTTTCCACCGTTTTTACCATGATATCCGCCATCGCTTCGAAAGCCGGTAATAACGGTACGCTGATGGCCATACTAAGTTTCCCGGTTGTAATCCCGGTCATATTACTGCTCATCCGGCTCAGCAAAAATGCAATGGACGGCATCAGCCGCAGTTTTAGTTACGGGGGCATGGGTGTGCTCCTTGCCATCAACGCAATCGTCATCACCACCGCGTTATTATTATTTCCATTTCTTTGGAGGGACTGATTTGTCGGCACGAATTATGAACATATCTCTCTCCAAAGGCTATCGTAGAGACGCGATACTTCGCGTCTCGGACTTCGCGTCTCGCACTTCGCGTCTCGGACCAATAATTTGTTTGCGAAATAGCGGCTAAACGACACGATTTATCTCCGAGACGCAAAGTATTGCGTCTCTACGTCCCGGCGATAAAATCCCTGTATTTTTTGACCAAAGAGGTATAGATATTACCCAGCGCTGTCCAATCCTGTGCGGCGATGATATCTTTTGGAAACAGGTAGCTGCCCATGCCGACGGCCTTTGCACCATGCGCAAACCAGTCGATGAAATTGTCAGGCGTTACGCCCCCTGTCGGCATCAGGCTCACAAAGTTTAAGGGGGCTAATATTTCCTTAAGGCGGTTCGGTTTCATATCGCCTGCCGGAAACAGCTTTATTAGGGTAGCCCCGAGTGACCAGGCTTTATATATTTCAGAAGGCGTATTGGCTCCCGGGAATATCGGAATATGCTGTCCCACACAATGTCTGATCACCTCTTCGTTTATAATTGGGGTTACGATAAACCCGGCCCCGGCCGATATGGCTTTTTCAAGATCAGCCAGGCTGCACACTGTGCCAGCGCCAATGTTCAGGCTATCGGCGAAAACTTCAGAAAGCAGCATGATAGCCTCTTCGGCGCCCGCCGAATTCATCGTGATCTCCAGGCATGTTAAGCCGGAGCGTTGATACACGCCGGCGATGGATTGTATATGCTCCAAAGGCACATTCCGCATGATGCCCACTATGGGCATTTGCTCAAAAAGATCGAAAGAAAATTTATTCATTCAAAAAACTTTAAACACGTTGCTATCTTTAGGTGGCCATCCACCACGGTGTTATCGGCTCGTTCTGCGAATAAAACAGCGATGTTCGCCTTTGGCAGAAACTCTTTTAACGCCGCCAGGTAATATGCTGCCAAAACGCCGCCGGCAACCAGGCAAATGGATAGCTCACCGGATTCGGCCAAATCTATCAACTCCCGGCCGATCAGCAATCCACTCAGGTAATGATAATTTTCGGCTTTTGTGTTAATATTAAATAATTGATTCGTCCGGACATGAAAAATGGCATGTAACAGGTTAGAAGTTTCTGAATCACGTACTCCTTTCAGGAAATCCGGCAAAGACCACATCCCCTCAGGATCGACCGATGCTTTCAAAATGCTGTGGTTCGCGAGTAAATTAAAAACCTCACCGGTCATATAGGTTTTAATGCCGGTTAACAAATTGTCAGTTACCCGGAGGTGTTTCGAATGCGTGCCGGGAAAGATAAAGAGCCCAACATTTGCAACGCCATCTTTGGCTAAAGCGGCTATAGCCCCTATCAGCTGCGTCTCTTCTCCGCGGATAACATCGGATTCAGTCTTAACGCCGCCGATGACCAATGTCTCAAATGGGTGATTTTGGCCGGCGCTTATTACAGCAGTTTTGACGCCTGACCCATCCAGCGCCAAAGGAACGTCGCTGTAGGGCACATCGACAAAGCCGATGGACGACGACGCCATTCCTGAAATAACAAGCTTTACACCCTGCAAAGGCATGTGCGTTTTGCTTTTTATCGCCTGGATATGCCTGTTTAGCTTACCGAGATAATAGGCCGGCTTGTTTTCCTCGGGTTCGCCGCTTTTTTGCCATTCGTCAAATGTGGCAGCAATACCTTCGGCGGACGATTCTTCAGCCAAAACCTTACCGCTGCCAACTTCGGCGAGACGCAGCCTTAGGGAGGACGTACCCCAATCGCAGCTTAAAAAGTATTTCATCGATCCCATTTGATTCAGTGGTTGAAATTACGGAAAATGCCCTTGAGATTTTAGAGGTGAGATATGAGATTTGATATATGAGGTTAGTGGTTATATGGTAGCCGAAAATCGTCTTATTTCGTGGAATTCGATTAAATTCGTAGTCATTAGTGTCCATTTAATTCGTGAAATTCGCCTAAATTCGTGATAATTAGTGTCTATTAATTAGTGTTAATCATTTTTCAGGTCATGGAGCAATGGGCCAACTACTTTATAGCCACAGCGAGCGCAGCGGCAGCACTAACCGGGCTTATTTTCGTTAGCGTTTCGCTTAACCTGAAGCAAATACTGGCGGGCAGGCAGTTGCCTGGCCGGGCATTGGGCTCGCTTATCCTATTGGGTAATATCCTGATCAGTAGCTCTTTTTGCCTCATACCGCATCAATCGCTCTTCCTGCTTGGCTGCGAGTTGCTGGGTATGTCGGTAACCGTATGGTTTGTAAACTTCCGGATGGACATTGCTATGTACCGTATGGTAGAGAAACTGTATAAAAGGCTTTATTTGCAAAACACCATATTTACACAATTAGCTGTTCTGCCGTATATTGTCGGGGGCATATTTTTACTAAACGGGTCGGACATTGGTTTTTATTTCATTATTCCTGGTATTACCTTTTCGTTCATCAAAGCGCTGCTGGATTCCTGGGTGTTGTTGATCGAGATCAATCGATAATACTTATAATTCAACACCCTCAATCAGGACTATCTTTTCCACCGATCTGTTTTTCATATCCATAAATTCCAGCCGCTTGGGGTCGGTTTTATAGCCTTTAAAATCAGCCTGGCTGCCGAATGTTACTAAATGTATCTCGTAGGGTAATTCGCGGCTGCTTTCCAAAAAAGCGCTTTTTGGAGGCCTCACACGGTAAACCAGCTCACCATTATGGTTCTGCAAAAGCGGGAGCACCTTGTCCTCGAAAGCATGGAATTCCTGCTCACATCCTGGTTTGATATAGATCAGTTGTGTATAATAGATCATTTGGATCGATCGATTTTGGCCAAACGAAAATAGCGGTTTTGAATGTATGTTCCCTTGTTATTTTTATTAAAAATACCATCCCGGCTTACTGCCTGTATTTGGAGGAGCGGGTTGTCGCAGATACGGGTTAAATTATTGAAAGACAGCGAGGTTTGTTTATTTCCATATTAAGCATTAATTTGCTTCGTGTTTTCAAAACCAACCATTATCAAAGGCGCCCTTATCGGCCTGTCGCAAGCCGTCGTCCTGACGATTTTATTTATCTATTGCCATAACTACATCAAGCAAATTATCGCAGAGAATCAACAGCGGAAGGAGGCTGAATTAAGCCCCGTAAAAAATGATGTGGGGCTCACAAAGATAGATTGGGCCCAGGTAAAACAGTCGAAGCCCGAGCATGTGACCAGCGGCATCTATTTAGACCGGATCCAGGATTTTGATATCGTTCACGCCCGGTGGAGCTATGAGTTTTATGCCTGGTTTAAATGGAACCCAAAGAAGATTGATTTTATCGATCTAAAAGATTCGGTTAAAGGGGCGATAAGACTCGAAAACGCGCCCGTAAGAATTGTAAATGGCTCCATTGACCACATTGAAACGCGCACTTTTTACGTGAATAATAAAGGCGATTCCGCTTATGTGCTACTGCACATGGTGGGCTCAACCACCAAATTTTTCGATATTGCGCTATATCCCCTTGACAATTACCTGTTGATGATACAATTGGAAAGCACGGCATATGATATACACCAGCTTGCTTTTGTGCCCGATTCGGCCAATTCAAACGTCAGCAGCCGCGTGTCGGTCACCGGTTTCGAATTGGACAGAAATTTTATACTGTCAAAGCCCCATACCATAAAATCGTCGCTGGGCGATCCCCGTACAAATCAAAATCAGCGCAATACTTCTTCCCAATTAAGGTTCGCGCTATTTATAAAAAGAGGTGGCATCAGTATTTACCTGAAAGCATTCGTAACACTCTATATAGCCGCCCTGCTGGGTTTCTTATCTTTTTTTGCTGCTGAGAACGACAAAATGAGGGTGATAGTAGGCAGTTTGTTCTTTGCCGCCGCAACCTTAAATATTATTATGTCGAGGATTCCGTCAACAACCGGCATTTCGGTCGCCGAAATTGTAAACGACATCAGCCTGATAACGGTTTTATTAATTGCCGGAAGAGAAACGGCTATTAGATATATTTTAAGGAATAACCCGGAACTAAATTCATTAAATAAATGGATCACGTTTGTGATCACGTTTATTTTCTATGTCACCATTAATATTGCGATACCGGTTATTTGCCTCCATTCGTTAGATCGGCTGTGAGATGTCAGAGCGGCTTAGCGATTTGAAGTTAGGTAGCCTCTCAGTCAATAATACCGGTTTATCGAAACCCCTCACGACCAAAACCCCTTTACCTTTATGTGTCCGGAATGAAATCCCTGGTGACGCAACGATCGCTGGAGCCCGCTTACCAGGTTATTATTGCCCGCCAGGTAAAAGTGAGTATGATCGGCACAAAAGGCCTGCTCCCCAACCCAATTCATCAGGCGTTCGTGGCCTGTGCTATCGGTATCAGCTATCGGCTGCAACGGCGACCGGAAATATTCAGCAAACAAACCGGGATGATTTCTATCGGTCATGGTCACAGCGCCGGTAAAACGTGTAACCGGGTACACCAGTTGCTGAAGCCCGAAAAAATGCCCGAGGCTGCTTTGATCGCCTAAGCCAACCACCAAATTGGTGGGATCGGGCATGTGGTGGGTTGTATCTATCTTCAGGTATTGAACCATGTCATTCTTCTGAAGGGAGCGCGCCCAATTGGTGCCCGGTCCCCGATGTGAAGCATCGACGTAAAGAGTGCAGGTATGAGTATCGGCATCCCAGCCGGATGGCGTATAATCCCGGAAAGTGAGCTCATCCACCCTGAATTTGATATAAGGCACATCCGCCCAATGGCTCATATCGGCAGTTGGCAGGTGCAGGTCGATCTCGATCAGGGTCGAAGGCTCCCATGACCGGACCTCCAGTACGCTGCCCTGCTTTAATAAAGCCGGTTCGATCAGCTTGCCGGCGCGTTTTTTTATCTGTTGCAAAAAAGTCGTTTCCATCGGGTTTGTTTAACGGTTAAGACGACCAACCGAGGGAAACATTTTAAGAATTGGCAAATTTTGAACGAGTTGCGAGTACCTGCTATTTCTCCGATTGATTTTTTTATTTGTTATTGCGTCCCTTCATTCCAAATATCCTGACACAAAAGAGGCTCAGGTACCAATTGTTAATGACAGCCGCCATCTTTGGTTTTCCCGTCAGCGTTGGTCCCCAGGTCGTCCGAACGCCCTGCCTCCAGGCGCGACCACTGGGCGATGGGGCGTCCGCCAGGCCAGGCCGGTTGCCAGGTCGGCGGCCCGCTTTTGGTCCGGGTGTAGGTGCATTGTTGCGGCCAGCCCGGGGGCGAGTCCTCCCAGGGCTCCTGGCGTCCGTACACCGTGAGGTCCATGAGCGCATAGCTGTAGTCCATCGCCTCTGCGCCGCGGCGGGTCGTCCAGTAGGTCTCGAAGACTTTGGATCCTTGTCGCAGGTAGCAAACAAGATGAAACAGACCCACCTGGCGTCCAACGAGGAGAGTCTCGAGCGAGTCGTGGGGGGCCGAGTACCAGGGCATCTCCCAGCCCATGAATTCGCGGTACCTGGCGCTTTCCGGATAGGGACCCTGCGCGAAGACCGCGTACGTGATGTCGCGGGAATGAAAGTAGGACAACTCAGCTACCTGGGTGGTAATCCAGGTGCAGCCTTCGCACTGCTCCGGCGCTGGATGGCCGGCGTGCCACATGAAGTAATAGACAATGAGCATCCGCCGACCCTCAAACGCGTCCAGTAGTGTCACCGGGCCATGTTCACCAATGATAGGCGTGGAACTGTCCACCTGGACCATGGGCAACCGGCGGCGGGCAGCTGCAATGGCATCGCCTTCCCGTGTGTGCGCCTTCTCCCGAATCCGCAATGCGTCAAGCTCCGCCTGGAACGTCTTCCGATCGACCGCGTCAGGCGCTGCGGGGTCATCGCTCAAAAAGTATTTCA
>Ga0302315_10004065_pt1 | contig 12915 bp, 8 predicted proteins | sample III_Palsa_N3_1_FD_200532 | JGI IMG/M metagenome (GOLD analysis project Ga0302315, IMG submission 200532) | Peat permafrost microbial communities from Stordalen Mire near Abisko, Sweden - III_Palsa_N3_1 | ecosystem: Environmental > Terrestrial > Soil > Palsa > Peat permafrost | place: Sweden... | reverse complement strand
AAATGGCAAATCGGCGTAGTGCCGGCACCGGTGTCGATCGCCTATCGCTTCTGGATCGCTGCAGCGGTATTAATGCTATCGCTGATCATCGCGCGCAAGTCGATTTGGCCGCCGGCAAAGGCATGGCGTTATCTATTTGCGCAGGGTCTCGCCCTGTTCTGCTGCAATTTCCTTTGCTTTTACTACGCCAGCCAGTATGTGCCGAGTGGTTTGGTTGCCGTCGTATTTTCAACCGCGCCGCTTTGGAACGCCATCAACGGCCGACTATTCCTTGGCCGAACGATCCAGGCGCCGGTAGTGGTCGGCACGCTGTTTGGCTTGGCGGGCATCGCCCTATTATTCCTGCCGCAAATGCAGGGACATTGGGAAAATGCCGGCATGGCCTGGGGCTTGGCACTGGCGCTGCTGGGAACACTCTTTTTCTCGTGCGGAAACCTGCTCTCCAGCCGCATGCAAGCGCTTGGATTGACCCCTTGGCTGACCAATACCTGGGCGATGTTGATTGGCGCTTCCGTACTCACTATTGCGAGTCTGATTCTTGGCATGCCGTTTTCCCTGGAGCCTGGAGTACGGTACATCAGTGGCTTGCTATACCTCGCGATTCCCGGCTCGGTTATCGGCTTTACCGCCTACCTGCTTCTGGTCGGCCGAATGGGGCCGGAACGTGCGGCCTATTGCACGCTGCTGTTTCCGGTCGTTGCATTAAGCATTTCCACAATCTACGAAGGTTATCACTGGGTGCCATTGAGTCTGTTTGGTCTGGCGCTAGTGTTAACAGGTAACCTGTTGGCCTTTGTTCCGATGGGTAGCCGCAAACTGCTCCGTGCGACCTAGTCGCATTCAAATTTCGGGGAAAAAAGCTGCTCAGATCGGCGCCCCGAATGTCGAGATTTCCAAAAAAATTATCTTCATGCCATTAAATTGCCGCACAATGTCAGCTGCATTGTGCGCATAAAAACCGTGGCGTACGCCGCCGTCCGGCGTTGCCAGGCCGTCATGTTCATAAACGGAAGGGAACAAAACCTGGATTTTGCTATCTATTCAGCTTGAGGTCACTGGCGCGCAGATCATTGATCTCATCTTATCTCGGAGAAGACATTGGCTGATTCAGCATATTCGGCAGGTTCGCCTGCACGACAAAAAATTGATGTCGGCTCATATAAGGATTCAATTATGTTGCAACGCAAATGGTCGATCACCAGGGTGTTTATCTACGGTTTTGCGCTTGCTAGCTTCGCTGCGGTTCTGCTGATATGGTCGATCTATCAAGTGACCACCACGATCATGTCGACCGCGACCTCGGTATCCCAAACCTACGAAGTCATTTCGGCCATTAAAAACCTGCAGTCCCATCTGATCGACGCCGAAACCGGCGAGCGCGGCTATGTCATCACGGGCGACGCCGCCGGTTATTTCCCGGCATATCGCGATACGTTGCAAAAAATTCAATGGGAAAGCGATTTGATCGCGGCATTGACCGCCGACAATCCGGTCCAAAAAGCCAATTACGCCGCATTGCAACAATCGATTGCGTATCGTCTGAAAACAATCCAGATGATCGTCGAAACACGCAAGGCAGGAGGCGTTGACGCGGCGCATCAATTGGTATCGATCGATGAAGACAAGCTGGAAATGGGTCGCATACAAGCTGTGTTGAACCGGATCGAGGAGGAAGAAAACAATCAACTGAATGTTCGAATCCATGCTCGCGATGTCGCTTATCAACTTTTTTGGTGGGATTTTGGCGCGCTGATCGCGATGATGGCAGCAGGCGCTGTGTGGCAATACTTGCAAGTCCGACGCATCGTGCAACTGGAATCGCAAGCCAAACAACGCATTCGTCATATGGCCGAACATGACCCGTTGACCGATCTTCCGAACCGGCGGCAACTGCAAGCCAAATTGGACTTGGCCATTGCATTTGCCAAGCGCAGTGGAAAAATGGTCGCCGTCATGTTCATCGACCTTGACGGATTCAAGGCCGTCAATGACACGCTGGGGCATCAAGTCGGCGATGATCTACTGAAAGAAGTGGCGAAAAGATTGCGCCACGGGACGCGCAGCAGCGATCTGGTTGCGCGCCTCGGCGGGGATGAATTCGTGGTCGTTCTGTCTGAACTTGACCGACCCGATGACGCCACGATCCTGGCAAGCAAGCTCAATGAATTAATTGCGCGACCGATCTCGATTGCAAGCAAGAGTATTCGTATCTCAACCAGCATCGGCATCAGCATCTATCCAAGCAATGGGCACTCGGGCGAAGATCTGCTTGGAAAAGCCGATGACGCAGTTTACCAAGCCAAGGCGGCAGGAAAAAATCAATACCAATGGGCCGCCCCTTCGCAATCCTGCGCGGAGCCGGGCCGCATGGCATCTGACGAGGATGATCTGACAAACGTCTTCAAATGAGCTAAATCGGAACATTTTCACGCCATTTTCCCATTCATGATGAGAGTTGCTTAACTTTTCCAGTCCGCCATGTTTAAATAAGCAATTAAGTTGCAATTTAATCGGCTAATTGACGCCTATACTGGAATTGGACACATTCATGGCTGGTTGGCTCTCTCGTCTTTTTTCGTCAAAGCCTGCCCCCGTCAAGCAGCCCGAGCCCCAGGTCGCTATCGCTGCGCCGGAACCGGAGGAAGCTGAGCCGGAAATCCCGGAAGAACCCGTCTCCCCTTCTGCAGCATTCCCGCGAATTTCATGGATGCAAAACGATACGCTCAATGCGAATTTCATGCATTGGCTGTTCGAGGGCAATGACGAATCTGACCTGTTCGCCAATCAGTTGGAGAAGGAAATCCTCGCTGCGCTGGATAAAATTGTCAGCTCAAATCAAGCCGGCTCCGACCTCGTTCGCAGGATGCCTGGCGTCATTCCTCAACTGATGCAAAGTTTGCGTACCGATGATTTTTCGGGCGCCGAGCTGGCGCGAAAAATCTCGAATGACGTGGTGCTTGTCGCGGCCATTATTCGTATCGCCAATAGTTCGCTGTACAAATCCACCGAGGCGATCGACAGCATCGAACATGCCGTTCTCGTGCTTGGCCAAGCCGGGCTGCGCCAGTTGATTACCAGTGTGGCGTTCAAACCGATCATCGATTTGAAATCCGGTCACTTTACCAAATCAATCGCACCGAAAATATGGGAGCTGTCAGAACAATGCGCCGTCGCCAATCGCATGCTGGCGGAGGGCGAGACCGTGGTGGCGTTTGAGGCTTTTCTAGTTGGATTGATTCAAAACGTCGGACTGATTGTCTCCTTGCGCGTCATCGATCAATTATTCGACCAAAAGCAAAGCATCGGCTCGTCCAGCTTTTGCAGTTCGCTGGTTACTTATGGACGCAGGATTTCCGCCAGCATCAGCCGCGAATGGAATTTTCCGGATTCGGTGGTGCAAGCGATCGAGGAGCAAGGAAGCATTCCCCAACAAATGGAAATGTCACCCTTGGGGTCATTGCTTGAGACCGGCGACTACATCAGCAAGATAAAAATCTTAGCGGATCAACAGCGCCTGCGCATGGATGATCCCGATTTAACCAGAGGCCTGTCCGAAAAAGCGCTGGCCTGCCTGAATGAAATGAATGCACTATCCGGGCCTCCAGCGACTTCGCCGCTCGAATAATGCACTCTCTGCTCTTGTGCGACCGGCATCGGCGCGCTAAAGTCGTGTCATTTCTTCATAATCAAACGCAACGGTCCGAGCCCACCAGAAAAAATGGGCCCGAAACTAGGAGAACCCATACCCATGCATCGGATTCATGTTCGCTTGGTCGTGATGTTTGTGGTAATCGTTACAGTCATACTGTCCTTGTCAGGCACGTATTCGCAATATCAACTCAGCAAGGAACTGGATCAGCGCGACGTTCAATTGCGTCAAGGGGCCATCACCCGGCTGCAAATCAGTTTGCCGGCTGCTCTTTGGAATCTGGACAAACCAAAAGTAGATAGTTTACTGGAAGCAGAAATGCTACCCGCGGAAGTACTGGGAATTCGCGTGTACGACACGACGACCATCGGCTTGTTCAGCGGGAAAATGCGTAACGCTTCGGGACAAATCGTCAGCGCCGATGCCAGCAGCGATATTGCCGGGACTGGAGTCGATGCCAAGTTGACTTTTCGGGGCGCAGAACCGGACCATGATGCAGACAGCCCGGTTCCGGTCGGCCGGGTCGTGATCTATTTCAGTCGCGAACAGATCAAGGCCGCGTTGGCTTCCGAATTGATTCGAAAAGCGCTGGAAATTCTGGTGTTGGACACTATTCTCGTGCTGGCCTTGTCAACCAGCTTGAATCTGGTGTTCGAACCGCTGAAACAATTGCGTGATGGCTTGTTTGATCTTGCCACCCGCGAAACCGAGGAAGTGGTCGAGTTGCCGGAAGGTCGGCGCGACGAATTCGGTGAAGTTGTGCGCGGATTCAATCGCATTCAACGAAAGCTGAAATCAATTATTGAACGCACCAGAGAGGCAGAAGACCAGGCCATCCACGCGTCGGCAAAAACGGCGCAAGCCTTGCGGGATCTGCAACAGGCGCAAGATTCACTGATCCAGGCCGAACGTCTAGCTTCACTGGGCGGATTGGTGGCGGGAGTCGCCCATGAAATCAATACGCCGGTCGGAATTACGCTGACCAGCGCCTCTGTTCTGCTGGAGGCTACCGACCACATCCAACAGGCAATGAGTAGCGGAGGTGTCAAAAAATCCGAGATCCTGAGCTATCTGGAAACCGCCAGTGAAGGTTCCCGTTTGATTATGGCGAACGCCGATCGGGCCGCACACCTGATTCAAAGTTTCAAGCAAATTGCCGTTGATCAGACTAACGAGATGAGACGTCCGTTCAAGTTAAGGGAATATATTGACGAAATCATCATGAGTCTGCATCCGAGGTTAAAACATACCAATATCCAGGTGAAGGTTAGCTGCGCCGCAACAATCGAACTCGATAGTTATCCGGGGGCGTTTGCGCAAGTCCTTACCAATTTGACCCTCAATGCATTGACGCACGCGTACGACGCGAATAGTGTCGGTACGATTCATATTGATGCAATACAATGTGAAGACAGGATCGATATGTCTTTCCGTGATGATGGCAAGGGAATACCGGCAGAATACGTGGACAAAATCTTCGACCCCTTTTTTACAACACAACGCGGACGCGGAGGTACCGGACTGGGACTCAATATTGTTTACAATTTGATCGTCAAACGGTTCGGTGGAACAATCAGTGTGGAAAGCGCACTCGAACAAGGCACGACTTTCACTATACAACTCCCCCGAGTGGCCCCGTTACAGGAGAATGCATGAATGCTCAAGATCCTTCGAGTGAAGACGTTGGCAATCAGGACGACTGGCTGATTGATGATGAACCTGAAACTGCAGTGAACAAGACCGGCCCCGATGAAAGGCCGATGCGTATCCTGATTGTCGACGACGAACTTGACGTGCACTCTGTTACTCGGCTGGCGCTGCGTAATGTGACATTCAAGGGCAGGCCGCTGGAATTGCTCAGTGCCTATAGCGGCGTCGAGGCATTTGAGTTGCTCAGCCAATACTCCGACATCGCCCTGGTGCTGCTCGACGTGGTGATGGAGAGCGAAGACGCCGGCTTGCGCCTGGTCGGCCGCATCCGTGGCGAGCTCAACAATCAATTAATACGGATCGTCTTGCGCACCGGGCAACCGGGGCAAGCGCCCGAACAGCAGGTCATCATTGATTACGATATCAATGACTACAAGGCAAAGACCGAACTGACGACGCAAAAACTGTTTACTACGGTGGTGGCCTCGCTGCGTGCCTACGAGAGTCTTTTGATGATCGAGCGCAGTCGTGTCGGCTTAAGCAAAATACTGGAAGGTGCCACCAATCTCTACCAGATTCATTCCTTGCGCGAGTTTGCATCAGGCGTCTTGAACCAGATCAGCGCCATCCTCGATGTCGGCGCCGATGGCGTGCTATGTTTATTACACGGTGGCTCGAGCGGTGAAAATATCAACCCAACTGTCGTGGCCGCAACCGGATCTTATGCAGCCTTGAACAATTGCGAATTTCTACCGGTTGATCATGCATTATCAGGTGCAGTGGCCAAGGCCTTTCGCGAAAAATGCAGTCAATTCGAACATCCGGTCGACGTTTTATTCATTCATACGCAACAAGGTCATGAGTTTGCCATCTCGGTGACGCCGCCTTGGCCGTTGGCAGGTATCCAGCGGGAGCTACTGGAAGTATTCTGTTCGCGCATTGCGGCGGCGTTCGATAACCTGTATTTGTTCGGCCAATTGCGAAAAGCACAAGAAGCCACGGTGGTGGCCCTTGCCGATCTCGCCGAATTCCGCGACGAAGGAACCGGCGGCCATGTGCGAAGAGTCCAGATGCTGACTGATGCGATCGCGATCAAGCTCAAGGAGACTGGAGTTTACGCCGATGAACTCACGCCCCAGTTGCTGGAAATGATCGGTCTCGCAAGCATTCTGCATGACGTCGGCAAAGTGTCGACTCCTGACCACATTTTGCTCAAGCCAGGCATCCATACTCCCGAAGAGCGGACCGTGATGCAATCCCATGCGAGCGTTGGCGAGACCATACTCAAACATGCATCGAGCATGGTCGACGGCAAAAGCTACCTGACTTTTGGCGCTCAAATTGCCGGCGCGCATCATGAACATTTTGATGGTGCCGGTTATCCGCGCGGGCTCAAGGGCAAGGAAATTCCTTTGGCGGCCCGTATCGTTGCGGTGGTCGACGTATTTGACGCGCTGCTGCATAAGAGGCCGTACAAGGAAGCCTGGCCGTTCCCCGATATGATCGCCTACATTCGGGAACGCAGAGGATCGCAATTCGACCCTGAAGTAGTCGACGCGCTATTCAATATCGTCGAAAACGGCGCGCAGGACTGGATGGTAGCCGGAGATTAGCCGCCGACGTTTCTACCCTACCCCGGAAGTTATTTGGAGCAGCCTCTAAGGCTTGACAACGCCACCGGCGTGCTTGCAGGCACTAGGGCGGACCAATGCATGGCGGCCATTGCGGCAACGGACAAACACATGATTTTTCACGCTTTTTGCCCCGGAAGCAACAGCGTGCGCTCCGCTTTTGACGCCTTCGCCAACCGCGTGTGCGGCATGTTTGACCCCTTCTGCAGTGTCATGGGCAGCATCGTGAACCTTGTCACCCACATCTTCCTGCGCTCGCGCAACTGAATTAAAGGCAAGCAATAAACTGATAACGGTGAGAGTTTTTTTCATGACGTTGGTGATGTTGTAGTCGAACGATAAGCGCAAGTGTATCGCCGGACAGTCAATTCATCTGTATCCTGGCGCACCTTGTTACAATTTCTTGAATGATAATTCATTTGCATGATGAATTGAACCTATTGAATACGAATAACGACGCATGACGCCTACCGCCACCCGTGAAATAATTGTCCTCGATACCAATGTCTGTCTCGACCTGTTTGTCTTCCATGATCCACGTTGGAGCTTATTGCTCAAAGCGATGAAAGAGGGCAAAGTGCAAGCGGTGACGCGCGCCGACTGTCACAAGGAATGGAATATCGTTCTTACCTACCCGCACCTGCCGCTGGATGCCGATACACGTTCACACAGTGCGGCAGAGTTCGATGCTCTGATCACTCTTTTGCCTGATGCGCCTATACGGGAAGAAGCCCTACGATTGCCGGTTTGCAGCGATCCCGACGACCAGAAATTTCTGGAGTTGGCGCGTGATGCCGGCGCGCGGGTATTAATCACCAAAGACAAGGCATTACTCAAACTGGCAAGGAAAACCGCCCGTGCTGGGCTATTTTCCATCATGCTGCCCGAGGCTTGGCTGCGTGAATGGCAAGCCCGGATCGGTGCACAATAGCCTCCGGAGCCGGGTTGCTGGAGCGTACGACCATCTCTTTCTCAAGTTGCCGTTACAATATCGGTTCGACTTATTTTTTCTATTCACTATTCCATCCAGCATGAATCCGTCTCAATCTTCAACCCTGCCTGTCATTTCTACATCCGATACCATTCGTCTGGAATCAAAATTGCCGGCGGTCGGCACGACAATTTTTACCGTCATGTCCAACTTGGCTGCAGAAAAGAAAGCAGTCAATCTCGGCCAGGGCTTCCCGGATTTTGGCTGCGACCCAGCCCTGATCGACATGGTCAACGCCGCCATGAAGGATGGCTTAAACCAATATCCGCCGATGGCCGGCACGGCGCCATTACGGGCCGCAATCAGCGCCAAGATCGACAGCCTTTACGGCCATCGATACCGCGCAGACAGCGAGATCACCATCACCGCTGGCGCAACGCAAGCCATCTTTACGACTATTCAGTGCTGCGTCCATGCCGGCGATGAAGTGCTCATCATTGAACCGGCGTTCGATTGTTATGTGCCTGCGATACGATTGGCTGGCGGTGTCCCCGTCTTCGTCCAGATGGATATCGGCGTGGATGGCTACAGCGTGCCCTGGCATAAGGTTGCCGCTGCCATCACGCCCAAGACTCGCTTGATCATTATCAATACGCCGCACAATCCCAGTGGATCGACGTTGCAAGAAGCCGATATGTTGGCGCTGGCCGACATCGTGCGCGGCACCGATATTCTGATTTTGGCTGATGAAGTCTATGAACACATGGTATATGACGGCGCGCTGCATGAATCGGTGTGCCGCTACCCGGACTTGGCGATGCGCAGCTTCCTGGTTTCCAGCTTCGGCAAGACGTATCACGTGACTGGATGGAAGGTTGGATTCGTCGCCGCACCGGCAGCCCTCACCGCGGAATTTCGCAAAGTGCATCAGTTCAATGTGTTCACCGTGAATACGCCGATGCAGCATGGTATTGCTGCCTACATGGCAAACCCAGCGCCCTACCGCGAACTTTCCGCCTTCTATGAACGAAAAAGAAATCTGTTCCGAGCTGGACTGGCAAAAACTAGGCTCAAATTGCTGCCGTCCCAAGGCACGTATTTTCAATGCGTCGACTACAGCGCCATCTCGGATTTGCCGGAAGCGGAATTTGCCAAGTGGCTGACGGCAGAAATCGGGGTCGCGGCAATCCCGGTATCGGCGTTTTACGATCAACCCAAGGAATCGGGAATTGTGCGCTTTTGTTTTGCCAAGAAAGACGAAACGCTGGAATTGGCGCTCAATCGGCTAAAAGGAATTTGAGGATTGGATTTGAGGATTAGATTTGAGGATTAGAACAGCCCCGTGACATCGTCACGGGGACAATTAATGGAGTTGCGCTATTTTCTGATTGACGTAAGCCAGCAATTCCGGCGTCAGCGTATTCGAGGTCTTGGCGCGGCGAAACGCCTCCTTGGCTTCCGGCAAGCGATTTTCCGCCTGTAGCGAAATACCCAAACCCATCCACCAGACGCCATTCTGCGGCGATTTTCCGAGGGCCACAACGTAATGGTCGATTGCTTCCTTATTGCGCTTGTCCCGTTGTAACAACGCCGCCAGAAAAGCTTGATAATCGGCGCGGTCAAGCGCATACGGCAAGCCGTGCTCAAGCGTCGCCAAGGCCGATTTCAAATCGTTCTGCTCGACTTGAACGCGCGCGAGTATCATCGCCAGGCCAAACTGCGCAGGATCGAGCGACAAACCCTCTTGTGCCTTGCGCATCGCCTCATCCGTGCGCTTTTCCTGCAATAAAACACCGACCAGCATCTGACGCGCAGCGGCATGTTGCGGATCAAGTTGCAAAGCCTGCTCCAAGTCAGTAATCGCATCGGCACTGCGACCCAGCTGTACTGCAATGCCGGCCTGGCGATAATCGTTTTCGGCGAGCTGTTGCGGTGTGAGTTCCTTGACTTGCTTGGTCAGCTTGACAGCCTTCACCGGCTCTTCGCTGACAGTATCGGATGCTGGAGCCTTGACCACGGCAGCCGGCGATTTGAGTATCGGCGCAAGCTCCAGCTTGGGTTCCGGCGAATTCGGGTTATCCGCTTTCTTTGTGTTATTGGCAGCGATATCGCTGTGCGAAGCTTCCGTTGGCGCGATTGAAGCGGGAGCAATGTCAGGCTTCGCCGCCGGCACGGTAGCAGGCGGAATTTCTTGATCGAGTTGTATCGGTGCTTGCGCAGCTGGTGAAGGCAGCGCGCTCAAATCCGACGCAATCTTCAACGCGAAAGGGGGTGTCGCCGCGGGCGGCGCTGGCCGCAGCCAGAACCACAACACAACGCCGACCAATACCAGCGTCAGCAGCAATACCAGCCACCACGCGGGATGCACGCCACGGCGATCGGGCACCGCCCTCACCTGCTGTTGCATGCCGCCGCCGATAAGATTGCCAGAACTGCGCAACTCCAGATCCTGCAACATTTGATTGATCAGACTCATTGGAAATAGGCCCATACGACACTGCTTCCGGCCAATAATGTCGCCAGCGGCACACCCCACCACCACCAACGCCAGCTTCCTTTCGCCGCAATCGTATCTTTGGCGGCCGCCCTGACGTGACGCGCGGTCACTTCGCGCCGTCCCTCGCCATACGCCACCATCAATGCCTTATGCGCGAGTATATTGACCAGCCGCGGAATGCCGCCGCTGCAGACATTCAAGACCTGCACCGCGCGACGGTTGAACAATCTGCCACCCTGGAATCCGGCGACCCCAAGGCGATGGGATATGTAAAAATCAAGGTCATCTTTGGTAAGCGGCTCCAGCTTATAGTGAAAGGTAATTCGTTGTGCAAGCTGGCGAATGGCTTCATTTTGCAAATTCCGATTCAGCTCAGGCTGACCGAACAAGACAATTTGCAGCAATTTGCGTTTCTCGGTTTCCAGGTTGGTCAATAGGCGCAAGGCTTCCAGACTCTCCAGTGGAATTGCTTGCGCTTCGTCCAGGCAAACCAGTACCCGCTTGCCCTCACGTGCCAAAATCAGCAGCCGATGATTGATGGACTTCAACAGGTTATGCTGATCGACATTCTTGTCGAGATGAATTTCCAACTCATCAGCCAACGCCATCAACAAGGTGCGCGGTTCAAGAAATGGATTGGGAATGTAGGCAGTGACGAAGCTGTCGTCCAGTGTCGCCATGAATTTGCGACAAAGCAAAGTCTTGCCGGTGCCGACCTCGCCGGTGATTTTGATGAACCCTTCACCATTGCGAGCGGCAATCAACAGCGTGTTCAATGCTTCTTGCGAACTGGGGCACAAAAAGAAAAAACTGGTGTCCGGCGTAATGCCAAACGGTAGTTCGGTTAAACCGAAATGTGCCTTGTACATAAAATACTCCTAGCGATCGCCGCTTGCTTCCGCGGCGTCGCTATCCTGACGAAATGCGATACTGCCGATCGTGCGACCAGCTATCATGCTCATTTCAACTGCATGTTGTGCGGATCGAGATCGAGCATGTGGCGCTGGCTTTCCAGAATGTTTTGATCCCATGCGCTATCGTCTTTCACGATGGTCGGCTTGATCAGGATCACCAATTCGCTCTTGGCGGTTGTTTGATCGGTATTACGGAACAGCGAACCCAGCAACGGCACATCGCTGATGCCGGGAAGATCGGAACGATCCGACGTCGTGTTCTGCTTCATCAAGCCGCCAATGGCAACGATATGTCCATCCATTCCGCGCACTACGCTATCCGTTTCCTGTGTGGCGCTTGATGCCAATGGCAGAATCAAGGTGCCGCCAATGCCCAAGTTGATGGTTTGGGTCACCGTCGTGACTTGCGTCACCGATGGATGCACATGAAGAATGACATTGCCGTCGGCATCGATTTGTGGCGTCACGTCCAACACCACGCCAGAAAAGAACGGTTCCAGAGTAACGTTCGGTGTGGTGGTATTGGTGGTGCCGCCGCTGGTCGTGGTGGTGCTGACATTGGTAACGAAGAAATCGTCGGTACCGACCTTCAGCACGGCTTTTTGATTATTCAATGTGGAAATGCGCGGATTCGACAGCACATGCACCGTACCTTGCGATTCGAGCAGGGAAATCAAGGCTGCGAAGTTGTTTGTTTGCAAAGCCAAACCGAAAATCGACCCACCATTGGTCGACGCCGGGCTGAAAGATTGGCCGGTCAATGCCGTCACCGCTGCCGCGCCGATCGACGCCAGCGGCGTTGTCGGCAATGTACCATTGGCCGGCAAGGCACTCAGGGTCGTGCCTGCCTGCCCAAATCCGCTGGCAACGCGATTGGTCGTGCTGCCTGCGATAGAAGCAAAGGTCGACCAGTTGATGCCGGTCTGGTAACTGCTATTGAGCTGAACTTCCAGTATCTTGGCTTCCAGTATGACCTGGCGATCAACCGATAATTGCGACGCCTTCAGGTAAGCGGCGACATTGTGTAATTCTTCCGGCATGGCACGCACTACCACGACACCGGATTGCGGGCTGATCACGACACTGTGCCCATCCTGTTTGCCGACAATCGCTTCCAGCGCGACACGCAAGTCGGACCAAAAATCGCTATTGGACGAGGTACTGATCTTGCTGCTGTCAACCAGCGAGCCAGCAGGTGCACCGTTGGTTTGCGTGCCTGGCGCAGTTGGAATAGGCGTTTGGCCGGGTGTGGTAGTGGCGCCCGGCGTCGTGCCCGAGCTAGGCTGGGTCACTGCCGAATTGGAAATGACACGAATGTCTGAACTGCCGCGCCGGCTTCCGGTAAGGTAGTTGACCTGGAACACCCGCGTCTGCATGGTCAACGGCTTGATCGTAATGCGGTTGCCGTCCACTTTGTAATCATAGCCATACAGGTCGCGAATCGCATCCAGTGCTTCAAACAGCGTCACATCTTTCAAATTAGCGGAAATATTGCCGGATACATCAGGATGCACCAACATGTTGTAATGGGTACCGGACACGATCGCGGTAAAAAACTGGTTGGCCGGGACGTTGCTGAAGCTCAAACTGAAGCGTTCTTCCAAGGGAGCGCGCGCTTGCGGCACTTCAATGTTGAGCGGCGG
>Ga0302315_10004063_pt1 | contig 12920 bp, 9 predicted proteins | sample III_Palsa_N3_1_FD_200532 | JGI IMG/M metagenome (GOLD analysis project Ga0302315, IMG submission 200532) | Peat permafrost microbial communities from Stordalen Mire near Abisko, Sweden - III_Palsa_N3_1 | ecosystem: Environmental > Terrestrial > Soil > Palsa > Peat permafrost | place: Sweden... | reverse complement strand
GATGCACGTCAATACGGCCTTGCGAATCTTTCAGCAAGGCTACCGCCAGCTTGACGGGTAGATGGCTGATGCCTTTGCCCTCGATACGATCGCCAAAGGTCAACTGGTCGATGAAGATATGGTTGTCAGCCGATAGCTTGCGCTGATCCAGTTTGTAATGAACATCGGCATTGAGCCGGCCCTTGGTAATCGGATAGCCGGTGTACTTGCCGGAGTAGGCGCTTAGGTTGGTCAGCTCGATTTCTTCCGCCTTGCCACTGATGTCGAGAAAGGCCACCGGCGCCAGCGGATTGATCGAGCCCTCAATATCCACCGGTGAGTTGTCGTCGAGTTCACCCTGCAGGCTCAGGTCGGCCGGCGGCCCGGCGTCGGTGCCGAAACCGCCGATCTTGCCGGTGAGCTGCGTGATGTTCGCGGTGTAGTTGGGCTTGATGAAGTTGTCGGTGTAATTGAGCTGGCTATTGGTGACCGTGATGGCGCCGATGTGTATCTGAGGTGCTGGCAAATTGCTCACAATGGCGGGCGCGGGCGCGGGCGCGCTCGCTGCCGGTGCTGGCGTGGTCTCGGCGCGGGTTACCGAGACCGGCGCCGCAGCGGCGGGATTGGCCACAACATCCTGGGTATTCAGCCGTCCATTCGCGTTGATGATCAGCCGCGCATAGATTTGATCGAGGGCTAGTGTGCCAATCGAAACCCTGGGTGCACCATCACCGAGCCGCACGCTCAAGCCACTGAGCGTGAGCGCCTGCCAACGAAGAAAGTCATCGCCACTCACCTTGTCCTGCACGCGTACGCGCCCCAGCGTCACTCGGCCGCGATAATCCACCTTCGATTGGTCGGCGTGTTGCAGATAATGCACACGCCCATCGCTGGTCAGGAGCGCGCTGCTGACCAGCACGTTGAGCGGAACGCTGCCATAGTTTTCGAACGGCGCAAGGTTGAGTCGAGTCGTCTTGATCTGCAGCTGTGCGTCCAGCGGCTGCGGCGTGAGCTTGCCGCTGACCTGATAGCTGCCGTTTTTTCCGATCGTGCCTGATGTGTCGAGCTTCAACGACTGATGCATATCGTCAGACAGGCCATCGGCCTTCAGGCTTATCTTGCTGACTCTGAAGGTATACGGCTTGCCCGGTGTTTTGCGGTCGGTCAGGGCTACTGCACCATCATCGAGAGCGAAGTGGTCGATATGCCAATGCCATAGACTGGCGGGTGGTGCCGTCTTCCGCGCATGTTTTCCGCCAGGGGGCGCAGGTGCTGACGAACGAGGTGCCACTGGGGCGAGCTCGGCCAGATCTATGTTGCCATTGACCAATCGTTGCGCACCAACGCTCAGCCCTTGCAGATTCACCGTACCCAGCTGCGCCCGCTGCTTGATCAGATCAAACTGGTTGAGATCGAGCTGCAGGCTTTTCCATCTCACATGGGAATCCTTTTGCTTTGTCGGTGCCAGCGTGACATCGCTCAGCGTGATCTTCGTACTGCTGAGCTGCGCATTGAATGGGCCGTTCCACTGCGCTTGCAATTGCCCATGTGCGGCAAGCTTGCCGCTGAGGTTGGCTGCAAGCGTGGGATAGCCGATGGCCTGCAGCGGGGCAATATCCACACCATCCAGACTCACGTTGCCGCGGAACTGACTTGCGGCGATGTCCACGGTGCCTTTGGCTGTCAGATGGCCGTCATTGAGCTGCGCGGCCATGTTGAGGCTGGCCGGCGGCGCGGTGACCGTCGACAGCCCACTGATGCTGCCATGCAAATTTTCCAGGCTGAGTTGCGCCGGCGATGCTCCTGTTTTATCGACATAAACCAGATGGCCGCTGGCGAGATCCAGTCGCGCGATGCGAACCGCTGTCTTCGGGCCCGCGCTGGGTTTGCCGTCGCCCAGTAGTGGATCGAAGTTGCTGTGTCCACCGGCAAGGCTGACATAGTGCAGCTCCGGCTGATCGAGCCGCAGCGTACCAAGCGTGTAGCGTGACTGCAGTGGCTGGACGTCGGCCAGCTGCACCAGCATCTGTTGAAGACTGAGCAGGGGCGTCGAGTCCTTGCTGTTCACAGCCAGCTGATCGAGCTGCAAGGTTCCCGTGACGCTGAGTTGTGGCGTCTTCGGGTCGGCGATGAAGTGCAGATCGAGTTCGCCCGACAGTTGCCCCTTGACGACCGATACGGGTAGCGGGGCAGGCGCGTAGCCCAGGTAGCGGGGCAGGTCGAGATGATCGAGGTGAAAATGCATCACCGACTCCCGCGTGCTGGCGAACGGCTTGATCTGGCCGGCGAGCCTTACGGCGCTGCCATCCACCGTCATCGCCAGCAATGGCTGCACGAAAATGTCTGTATCGCTGGGCAGGCTGGCGATAAACGGGATGCCCAGTTCGAGCTGAGCGACCTCGTGATGAGCTTTCTGCACGCCGTCGTCGAAAACGATATCGCCTTGATGCACGCTGATGTTGTAGATCGCGAAGCGTGCCGGTGACGCATCCGGCTTTGCCGGGCCGCCGGCGAACTTCTCGATCAGATCGGAAAAATTGAAATGCTGCGGTCCATCGCGTGAGAGCAGAATTCGTGGCCGATCAAGCTGCAGCTGGTCGAGAATGGGCGCCCACCGGAACAGCGAGCTCCACGAGGTGTTGATGATCAGATGATCGACATCGACGAAGCGGGTGTGGCCGTCGCGATCGCCGATATGCAGGTGGTCCACATCGAGCTTCAACGTGTACGGATTGAGATGAACTGCGCCCAGCGTGACCGGGCGATTGAGCATGATACCCAGACGGCTCTGCAACTGGCTCTTGATGATGGGCGGCGCGACAAGGAAGCCGAGCAAGCTGAACATGACCAGCACGATGGCAATGATCAGCGCGGTTTTGCGTGTGCGCCGCGAGTGATACAGCCGTTCGGCGCGGTCGCGCGCCATAGCCAGACGGGAAGCTGCTGGGCGAGAATCGTTCATGATCACGGTATCCCGTTGCGCGTTGACCGTGAAAGTTTACGTGAAAGGGAAGTCAGAGGGCGGAATCCACTTTCTTTGGGCCGACCGCTGTCCGTGCGGCATGTTACATGGAGGGAAAATCCAGACCAAACGCGAGAAATTGCACCAATTGACGGCTTCAATTCCCGGGAGTAGAAGTCATGGGCATCCACAACAACGCAGCATTCGCAGGAGCGAAGTCATGAAACGTGCAAATATGGTGGTGCTTGGCCTTGCTATAGCGATGCTGTTCGGAACGAATGTCGCCGCTCATGAAGCTTCGTCGGGAAACCTTCCCAGCCCCCCTCAATCGGCCGTCAGTGGCGCAACCCAGGCTGAGTCGGGCACTGTCACGAATATTCCCCTGCTGGCGATCGTGACTAACAAAGGACAGGTTCGCGATATCCAGCACTCGCAGCGCTTGCCCAGCAATGTGAACAACTTGCTGTGGAGCAGTGTACAGAGTTGGATCAAAGGACCCGCCCACGTCAATGGCGCACGTGTTGGGTCTCAGGTTTTCATGGATGTGGCCTTGCATGCGGAGCCACGGGCCGACGGCACGTCCAACGTCTATTTCACCCTGGCCTCCATCGGCCCCGTCATGCGCGGCTACTGGAAAATGCGTGGCGACCGCATCAACGGCCCGTGCTCGCTGACGACGGGTAATATGACCGCTGGTGTTGGTGGAATTGGCGCGAGGTGTACCTTCAAGCTCATTGCGGGAGTTGCGCCAACGGCAACTGGGGCACTCCCCGTTCAATGATGGCCATGAAAACGAGGTCGGCCTCACTTGCCCATGAGCACATGGAGGCAAGTGAAGCCGCCCTCGCTTCGGTCGCGCCAATGCCTCAGTTCCAGGAACAAACCACTTTGCCACATACGCCCGCATCCATCAGGTCGAAGCCCCTCTGGAAATCGTCGATCGCGATCTGATGGGTCAGCACCTTCTGCAGCGGAAAACCGGTCAGCACCATCTGGGTCATCTTGTACCATGTCTCGTACATCCGGCGACCGTAGATGCCTTGCAAGGTGAGGCCCTTGAAAATCACCTTGTCCCAGTCGATACCGGCACCGCGCGGCATGATGCCAAGCATGGCGATCTTGCCACCGTGGTACATGCAGTCGAGCATGTCGCCGAAAGCACGCGGGTTGCCGCTCATCTCCATACCGACATCGAAACCCTCGATGTGCAGATCGGCGATCGCTTCCTTCAGCGACTGCTTGGAGACGTTGACCACCCGCGTGGCGCCCATGTCGGCGGCGAGCTTCAGGCGGTAATCATTGACGTCGGTCACCACGACATTGCGCGCACCCACGTGCTTGGCGATGCCGGCGGCGATGATGCCGATCGGGCCGGCGCCGGTAATCAACACGTCCTCGCCGATCAGGTCGAACTCCAGCGCGCAATGTGCGGCATTGCCGTAGGGATCGAAGAACGCCGCCAGTTCGGACGGAATCTGATCGGGGATCGGCCACAGGTTGGACGCCGGCATCGCCATGTATTCGGCGAATGCGCCGTTGCGATTCACGCCAATGCCGACGGTGTTCGGGCAAAGGTGCGTGCGGCCACCGCGGCAGTTGCGGCAATGGCCGCAAACGATGTGGCCTTCGGCCGAGACGCGGTCGCCAATCTTGTAGCCGGTGACGCCGGGGCCCATCTCGACGATGCGACCAACGAATTCATGGCCGATGGTCAGGCCCGGCGTGATCGTGCGCTGCGACCACTCGTCCCACTTGTAGATGTGCAGATCGGTACCGCAGATCGCGGTCTTTTCCATCTTGATCAGCACTTCGTTCGGTCCGATCTCGGGGATCGGCACCTCTTCCATCCAGATGCCCTGTTCGGGCTTGCGCTTGACCAGGGCTTTCATTGTCTGCTGCTGCATGGGATATCCGGGGACGAGTGGAGGCAATCCGTAATTATAGATCGCCTCGCCCCGTTGGCGCCCTGATGCGCTGCGTCATTGGCGATCAGGCCCGGCGAAGGTTCAGATATCCAGCCGGTCGTAGCTGCGCTTGAACACGATAGGCTGCCGCGCTGTTGGCGTGGTCCATTGCTCGGTTACCGTCAAGTGGTGGCCATCGGCCGATCTCACCCAAAACTCATCCAGATGTGTGCCGCCGTCGAACTGCATGCTGATGGACAGGCCGGCGGTATATGTCCGCGTCTGCACCACCGCGCTGCCATTGAGTGACTGCTGGGCAATGCCATCCAGTCGAGCGGTCAGCTTATCGCTGTCGCTCAATGCGACCTGCAAGTGTTTGGTGTCCTGTTGCACGTTGAGTATCGAATCGTTCGCCAGCAAGGGCGGTGGCGTGTCGACGATCGGTGACGTGCCGTCGCTGCTGGTCTTGCTCTGATTGCGGTTACCGCCGTGACCGTGACCACCTCCGCTACCCATACCATGACTACCGCCGTGGCCGCCGTGTGAATTGGATGCGCTGCTCGCCGCAGGCGTGCTGCTAGTCGAGGCGCTGGCCGGCAGTTGGGCCGCGGCTTCTTCGCGCTTTCGCTCGGTGCGCAGTCGTGCGGCAATGTCATCCGGGCTGTCACTCTGTTGATCATTCAAGCGCCAGATGCCGCTGAAATCCGGCAGCGTGGGCGTAGCGGCGGTAGCTTCCTCACCCCCTGCGGCTGACAAGGCAACGATAACGACAAGGAACCGCGTGAGAGTGGCGAGCAGTTTCATAAGCGGCTTCGTGCATGGGCGACAGAACTGGCGCGGGTTGCTCTGGCAACGTATTCGCGGCCCCTTTGGTTGACAGCCGGCAATGGCCGCTGATGGACTAGAAGATCCCGCGCTGCGTCTGGCGTTTTTCTGGTTACGATACCCATGCGTTCCTTTTCCAAAACCTGCGTCTGAAACGGAGGCTCGCCATGAAAGATCACGATGGTTGCTGCTCATTTGACGAAACGCACGACGGCACGCGTCGCACCCTTTTCAAATCCGTCGCTGGCATGGCGGCAATCGGGTTGCTCGGCGGCCTGACGCTGGCATCACCTTTCCCGGCGCTCGCTGCGGCCATGACCAAGGATGATCGCGACAAGCTCACGCCCGACCAGATCATCGATGCTTTCAAGCAGGGCAATGAACGATTCCGCAGCGGCAAAATGCACCCACACGACTACCTGGCCCAGAAACGCGCCAGCGCTTCCGGACAATACCCGGCGGCGGTGATCCTCAGCTGCATCGATTCGCGCGCGCCGGCGGAGATCATCCTGGACGCCGGCATTGGTGACACCTTCAACGCCCGCGTGGCCGGCAATGTTGTCAACGACGACGTGCTGGGCAGTCTGGAATTTGCGTGTGCGCTTTCCGGCGCCAAGCTCGTGGTGGTGATGGGGCACTCGGCCTGTGGTGCGATCAAGGGCGCCATCGACGATGCCGAACTCGGTAATCTCACCGGGCTGCTCGACAAGATCAAACCAGCTGTCAAAGCCACACAGTACGCGGGTGAGCGCAGCAGTAAAAATGCGGCTTTTGTGGATGAGGTCGCCAAGAGCAACGTGCGCCTTGCCATCGACGAGATACGCAAGCGTAGCGACGTGCTGGAAAAAATGGAGAAGGACGGCAAGATAAAAATTGTCGGCGCGATGTATCAGCTAGTCGGTGGGCGAGTCGAATTTTTTAGCTGACTTCCAGCTCGTGGCGGTACTTGACTGCTACGAGACAACACCGTGGCGTAGATGGCGATTGGTACCTATACCCGATCCAGTTCTCGTATCAATAGCTAGCAGCCATACCCCATGCCGCGAGTATCGATACGAAACGAGGTGCGGATACATCGGCCGCGGCAGATAAACTACCGCGATGCCGACTGACCAACGCCCGCTTGCCATCTTCCTGATGGGTCCCACCGCCTCGGGAAAAACCGCGTTGGCGTGCGAGCTGAGCGAACAGTTTCCACTCGACCTGATCAGTGTGGATTCCGTGCTGGTCTATCGCGGCATGGATATCGGCACGGCAAAACCGGATGTCGCCACGCTAGCGCGCTATCCGCATGCACTGATCGATATCCGCGATCCATTGCAGCCATATTCCGCGGCGGACTTTGCCGCCGATGCCTTGCCATTGATGCAGCACATCAGCGCACAGGGCAGGGTGCCGTTGCTGGTTGGTGGTACGGGGCTTTATTTTCGCGCGCTGCAGCAGGGGTTGTCCGATCTGCCTGATGCGAATCCGGCCGTTCGCCAACGGTTGTTTGCCGAAGCGCAGCAGATCGGCTGGCCGATGATGCATGAGCGCCTGGCCATGCTCGATCCGGCGGCTGCGACGCGTATCGGGCCCAACGATGCCCAGCGCCTGCAGCGCGCGCTGGAAGTGATCGAGCTTACCGGCCGCCCGCTGTCCGAACTTCAACAGCGCGGGCACAAGTGCTTTCCCTGGCGTGTACTCAAGCTGGCACTGTTGCCCGAGGATAGAAGCGTTTTGCACGCGCGCATTGCCCGCCGTTTCGACACCATGCTCGCCGAGGGCTTTCTCGATGAGATGCAAACCCTGCGTGCCCGCGGTGACCTGCATGCCGATCTGCCGGCCATCCGTGCGGTAGGCTACCGGCAGGCGTGGGAGCATTTGGACGGCAAAACCGATGCCGCCGAATTCCGCGATCGCGCGATTTTCGCCACCCGCCAGCTGGCCAAGCGGCAGATCACCTGGCTACGCAGCGATGTGGGCGCGCGCGTATTTGATCCGGATAAAACGCCTTTGTTGGCGCGCGTGGCCGACGCTGCCCGACTTTTTCTGGATTAGTTCAATCGCTGCCGGGCGCGAAACGGGTGTCTCCTGAAAGCAGTCCATGTTTCCGGACGGCCAGGATGCGCTTCGCCGCTCAAAAATGCCCCTTTCATCAGGCATTTAAAAGCGGTTAAGATCAAGCCCATGTTGGGCCGAGGCGCCTTTGGCGTTTTTTCTCGGACCGGGTCGCACCAAGGGGAGAATAAGAAATGTCCAAGGGACAATCATTGCAAGATCCATTTTTGAACGCGTTGCGTCGCGAGCGTGTGCCCGTGGCTATCTATCTGGTCAACGGCATCAAGCTGCAGGGCACGGTCGAATCGTTTGACCAGTTCGTGGTGCTGCTGCGCAATCAGGTCAGCCAGATGGTCTACAAGCATGCTATCTCCACCGTGGTGCCAAGCCGCAACGTCAAGATCGGCAATGGCCACGATGGCCCGGATGGTCACGACGGTCATGGCGATGCGTCCTCGGCTGATACCGATGCTTGATTGACGCGGCGTCAGCCCGCATGAAGAGGGTAGGTTTCCACCAGGCCACACTCACACGTGTTTGATAGAAAGGAAAGAGGCGATCGCGCCTTGCTTGTGCTGCCACATTCTCGTGCCGAGCACGATACGGTGCGCCGCGGTGAAGAATTTGCCGAACTGGTCAAGTCCGCCGGTGCCGAGGTACTCGGCACCATCGCGGCGCGCGTGGAGAATCCCAACCCGCGCTATTTCATCGGCACCGGCAAGGCCGACGAGGTCGGCGAAGCCGCGCGGGCTGTCGGTGCTGACCTGGTGTTGGTGGATCATGAGCTGACGCCGGTGCAGGAGCGCAACCTCGAAGAACACCTGGGCATTCGCGTGGTCGATCGTGCGGGCCTGATCCTCGACATCTTTGCCCAGCGCGCCCGTTCGCACGAAGGCAAGCTGGAAGTAGAGCTGGCTCAGCTCAAGCACATCGCGACTCGGCTCGTGCGAGGCTGGACCCATCTGGACGCCCAGCGCGGCGGCGCCATCGGCAACCGTGGCCCGGGTGAAACGCAGCTCGAGCTCGATCGCCGGTTGCTCGCCGAGCGGGTCAAGATGCTCACCAAGCGGCTGGAAAAAGTGCAGACCCAACGCACTCAGCAGCGCCGTGCGCGGCTGCGCAACACCGTGCCGCGCGTCGCCCTGGTCGGTTACACCAATGCCGGCAAGTCCACCTTGTTCAATGCATTGACCACCGGCGAGGTCTACGCCGCCGATCAGCTATTCGCCACGCTTGACCCCACCGTGCGCAAGCTCGAAAACCTGGCCTGCGGCCCCGCCGTGCTGGCCGATACGGTCGGTTTTATCCGCGAGCTGCCGCACGATCTGGTTGCGGCATTCCGCGCCACCCTGGCCGAGGCGCGCGATGCCGATCTGCTGCTGCACGTGTGCGACGCCTCCGATGACGAGCGCGATCGCCTGCATCACGTGGTCGACACCGTGCTCGAAGAAATCGATGCCGGCGGCCTGCCGCAGCTGCAGGTGATGAACAAGATCGACCTAGTGCAAGGTCAGCCCGGCGACTCCGTAGGCGACGATCAGACGCTGTCTCGCCCATCGCCATCAAGCATCATTCCGCGCATCGATCGCGACGCCGCCGGCAAGCCGACGCGGGTGTGGCTGTCGGCCGCCACGGGCGAGGGCCTCGAACTGCTACGTCAGGCGCTGGGCGAACTGCTCGGTGGCGAGCGCATCCAGTCCGGCCTGCAGCTGCCGCTATCGGCTGGTCGTCTGCATGCCCGGCTCAAGGCGGCCGGTGCGATCACCGGTGAAACGGTGGACGAGCATGGCTGGCAGCTGCTCATCGACGCCCCGCGCAGTGTCATTGCCCCGCTCAGTGGCGGCGACGCCACTGAAACGCTGCTGCTGCGCGAGCTGCTGGCCGAGGCGCCGTTACCCTGAACCTGCCTGCGGAACCGGGGACGATTGCGGCACTCTCTGTTAGAATCTGCGGTGTTTGTGCGGCCAAAAGCCTTTCGGGCAGCACGTCGCTTCAACTGTATTGGTTACCTCGCATGCGCTATTCCCCTCAACGTGTGTTCCGGCCGTGGTTGCCGGCCTCCCGACCCCAAGGAGACTGACAGTGGCATGGAATGAACCCGGCGACGGGCAGAAGCGTGACCCATGGGGCAAGAACAGCCGCAAGCCGGATGGCAAGTCGCCGCTGGACGATTTGCTCAAGCAGGCCAAAAAGCTGCTCGGTTCGCCCAAAAAGATGTCACGCAACCTGCTCACTGGCGTCATCGTGCTGCTGGTCGCGGGTCTGCTGCTGAGCAGCTACACCGTTATCGAGGCGCGTCAGGTCGGCGTGGTGCTGCGCTTCGGCGGCTATGCGCGCACGCTCGGCCCCGGTTTCCATCTCAAGCTGCCGCAACCGTTCGAGTCGGTCGAAAAGGTCGATGCCGCTCGCGTGCGCTCGGTCAATGACAAGGTCACTTTGCTGACACGCGACGAGAACATCATCGCGGTGGATTTCACCGTGCAGTACCAGGTCACCGATGCGCAGAAATACCTGTTCTCGCTCAACGATCCCGACGGCACCGTGCAAGCGGCAGCCGAAGCGGCCGTGCGCAGCGTGATCGGCAGCAGCACCATGGACCAGATCCTTTCCGGCGGCGGCACGCCGCTGGTGGGGCAGGCCAAGCAGAGCGTGCAGCAGGCGCTGGATGCTTATAACGCCGGTGTGCAGATCAACGACGTCAGCTTCCAGAGCGTGGCGCCGCCGAAGGAAGTGAAAGACGCCTTCGACGACGTCAACAACGCCCGCGAAGACAAGCAGAGCAGCGAGAACGCCGCGCAGGCCTACACCAGCAAAGTGTTGCCCATCGCCCGCGGTGATGCCTCACGCATTGCCGCTGACGCGGAGGGCTACAAGGCCGAACGCATCGCCCGCGCCGAGGGTGATACCACGCGCTTCAACCTGATCCTGAAGGAATACAAAGGCGCGCCCGAAGTCACTCGCCGCCGTCTGTATCTGGAGACCATGGAGCAGGTGATGGCCAACAACACCAAGGTCATCGACGGCTCCGGCGGTCGCAATATCATCAACCTGCCGGCAACCAGCGGCGACGCGTCCAGCAACGTTCCGGCGACATCGGCCACTGTCAACGCGGCCGTGCCGGCATCCATCGATGCACCGGTGACCGACGACAAGGGCAAGCAGCCATGAACAGGATCATTATCGCTGCTGTCGTTGCACTGCTGATCATCCTCGGCCTCAACAGTCTGTTCGTGGTGAATCAGGGCCATAGCGCGCTGCTGCTGCAGTTTGGCCGGGTAGTGCGTACGGATTACCAGCCCGGTCTGCACGCCAAGATTCCGCTACTGCAGCAGGTCGCGGAGTTCGACGACCGTATCCAGTCGCTCGATGCGCAGCCGCAGCCGTACATCACGGCAGAAAAGAAGAGCGTCAACGTCAACTTCTACGTGAAGTGGCGCATCGCTGACACCACTGCTTTTTACAATGCCACCGGCGGTGATGCGCTGCAGGCAGCGCAGCGGTTGATGCCACTGATCAACGACGCACTGCGTGCACAGTTCAACACACACAAGCTGGACGAGATCATTGCCGGCGGTAGCCAGCAGATCACCGAGCAGTCGCGTGCCGTGGCCGACGCCGCGGCGCGCAAGAGCCTGGGCATGGAAGTGATCGACGTGCGCATCAAGGGCATCGATTTGCCCGACGAAGTGAGCGCCGCCGTCTACAAGCGCATGCGCGCCGAACAGGTGCAGGTGGCCAACGAGTTGCGTTCGTCCGGCCAGGAAGCCAAAGCCAGGATTCAGGCCGATGCCGATCGCCAGGTCGTGGTGCTGAAAGCCGATGCCGAACGCGACGCCGAAAAAGTGCGCGGCGACGGTGACGCCCAGGCCGCGGCCATCTACGCGCAGTCATACGGCCAGGACCCGGAGTTCTACAACTTCTATCGAAGCCTGATTGCGTACAGCACCGCGTTCAAAAACGGCAGAGGCGTGCTGATCCTCAAGCCCGATTCTGAATTTCTGCATTACTTCGACGATCCGTCGCCGAAGCGCTAAATATCAGTCAACGCCGGCGTAATTTGCCGGGCTGCAAACGTATCAATGACGTTGCCCCTCCAGCGGGCAACACCAACATGAGCGAGAACATCATGGGTAAGTCAGTAGTCATTCTTGGTGCCCAGTGGGGCGACGAAGGCAAGGGCAAGATCGTCGACCTGCTGACCGAGCGGGTCAGCGCGGTGGCACGTTTCCAGGGCGGTCACAACGCCGGCCACACACTGGTGATCAAGGGCAAGAAGACCGTGTTGCACCTCATCCCCTCGGGCATCCTGCGCGACGACGCGCTGTGCCTGATCGGCAATGGCGTGGTGCTGTCGCCCGCCGCGCTGATGGAAGAGATCGCCGAGCTCGAAGGCAACGGCGTCGAAGTACGCTCGCGCCTCAAGATCAGCCCGGCCACGCCGCTGATCATGCCGTACCACATCGCCGTGGATAAGGCGCGCGAGATCGCCGCCGGCGGCAAGGCCATCGGCACCACTGGCCGCGGCATCGGCCCGGCATACGAGGACAAGGTCGCCCGCCGCAGCGTGCGCGTGGCCGACCTCATGTACCCGCATGAATTGCCGACGCTGCTGAAAACCGCCGTCGACTATCACAACTTCATCCTCACCCAGTGGCTCAAGGCCGAGCCGGTCGACTACGACACCGTGCTCAAGGACGCACTCGCCTGGGGCGAATACATACGCCCGATGGTCGACGACGTCGCCACCATCCTGCACGACGTGCGCAAGAGCGGCGGCAACATCCTGTTCGAGGGCGCGCAGGGCGCGCTGCTTGATATCGATCACGGCACCTATCCGTACGTGACCTCCAGCAACACCACCATCGGTGGCGCGCTGGCTGGCACCGGCGTGGGCGCCAGCGACATCGACTATGTGCTGGGCATCTGCAAGGCCTACGCCACGCGCGTCGGCAGCGGTCCGTTCCCGACCGAATTGAACGACGAGATGGGTGAGCGCCTGCGCAAGGTCGGCAACGAGTTCGGCGCCAGCACCGGCCGTCCGCGCCGCTGCGGCTGGATCGATCTGGTCGCGCTCAAGCGCGCGACCCAGATCAACGGCATCAACGGCCTGGCCATCACCAAGCTCGACGTGCTCGACGGTCTGGACACCATCAAGGTCTGCATCGCGTACGAGTACCGCGGCAAGCGCCGTGAGCTGGCCCCGCTCGACG
>Ga0302315_10004060_pt1 | contig 12922 bp, 12 predicted proteins | sample III_Palsa_N3_1_FD_200532 | JGI IMG/M metagenome (GOLD analysis project Ga0302315, IMG submission 200532) | Peat permafrost microbial communities from Stordalen Mire near Abisko, Sweden - III_Palsa_N3_1 | ecosystem: Environmental > Terrestrial > Soil > Palsa > Peat permafrost | place: Sweden... | reverse complement strand
TTCGATCGGTATGTACTGTCGTCGCTGGAAGAGCTCTATCAGGAAATCAACGACGAGCTGGTTGATGCCGGCGTGCTGCCGCAGCTGCGACATGAGCTTGTGCGCGGCAACAGCCATGGCCGCACCAGCACGGCGAAAGCCTCGGGCGATGAGGCCGCGGCCAGATCAGTCGCCACGACGGAAGAGTCCGGTGAAATACCGAACGACCTGCTGCAAACCCTCCACGCCTTGTTCAGTGCACGCCGCGCACCAGCCACCGGTGCCGGATTCGGCAACGGAACCAGCGGCGTTGGCGGCGCAGGCTCCACGCCAACCGGACCGTTGCCTTCAGCCCATGAATTGCTTGGCGCGCTGAGCGTGCTGCAGAGCCAGATCGCCAGCGCCGGTCCGTTGCCGCAGACAATGTCTGATCATGACGCCGCCGATCTCAGCCGCGAAGTGATGCAACTGAAGGCACAGCTCCTGAACCAGGTGGGTGCGCTGCGCGGCGAGCGCCCCAGCCATGTTGCCACCATCGATGAGGACACCATCGACCTGGTCGGCATGCTGTTCGAATTCATTCTGGAAGACCGCAACCTGCCCGCCGAGATGCAGGTAATGCTGGCGCGTCTGCAAATTCCCTACCTCAAGGCCGCCATTCTCGACCGCAAGATGTTCGCCCATCGTCAGCATCCGGCGCGTCGACTGCTTGACGGATTGGCCGAACAGGCCAAGGGCTGGTCGGAAGAGTCCGATCGCGATCGCCGCCTGCATGAAAAAGTCAAAGTGATCGTCGAGAAGCTGCTGCACGAGTTCGACGATGACATGAGCATCTTCGACCGGCTGCTGGTCGATTTGCAGCAATTCCACGACGTCAACAAGCGCCGCTCCGAACTCGCCGAGCAGCGCGTTGCCGAGTCCACCCGCGGCCGCGAAAAACTCGAGCAGGCCCGTCGACGTGCGGCGCGTGAAATCATCGATCGCATCGGCCAGCACCAGCTACCACCGCTGGTGCATGGCGTGCTCGCACGGGCTTGGGCCAATCATCTGGTGCTGACCCTGCTGCGACAGGGCGAAGCATCGAACGAGTTCAGGAGTGCGCTGCATTTTGTCGATGACTTCATCGCCAGCACGCGGCTTGCAAACGATGCTGAAAGCCGAAAGCTGCTCCGTGAGATGCTGCCAGGGATAGAGCGCTCGCTGCGTCTTGGCCTGGCCAACGTGGCCTTTCAGGAACAGGACATCGAGCGATTGCTCGGCCAGCTGCACGCCTATTACCGCCAGCAGCTCGGTGAAACGCTCGACGAGCCTGAAGGCGTACCCGTGGAAGAGGACACCGTCATGCGGACGATGCCCGATACGATCCAACCCATCGTCGATCAGGACGCCAAGGTAGGTACCAGTCACGACGTCGATTCGGTGATGGTGCCGCTAGACAGCCCGGAGTGGCATCAGGTACAGGCGCTTCAGCCGGGTACCTGGCTGGAATTCAGCAACACCGACCAGGCAATGGAACGCGCCAAGCTCTCGTGGATCAGCCCGATGACCGGCCGCTATCTTTTCGTCAATCGCCGCGGTCTGAAAGTGGCAGACTATGCGCCAGAGGAACTGGCGGTATTGCTGGCCGATGGCCACGCCATAGTGCTCGCGGCCAATGCCTTGTTCGACCGCGCCATGAGCTCGATTGTCGGCCGCCTGAGTCAGCCAGAGAACCCCGCCCAGTGAGTTCAGCACCATCGTTCGACCCGCCCTCTGCTGCCCAAATTTCCGCCGACATCGAACGCGCCTTCGCCGAAGATCTAGGGCCCGGCGACGCTACCGCTGAATTACTACCGGCCGGCGCGCAGGCCCAGGCCGAGTTGACCTGCCGCGAAAGCGCCTTCATTGCGGGCATCCCTTGGTTCGAGGCCTGCTTCCGCCGGATGGACCCCTCCGTGCAGATCGACTGGCATACGGCCGACGGCCAGCGCGTTGCACCCGGCGCCGTGATCTGCCGCTTGTCCGGAAAAGCGCGGGCCCTGGTCAGTGCCGAGCGCACGGCGCTGAACTTCCTCCAGTTGCTGTCCGGTACTGCCACGCAAGCCGCCGCTTATGTCGCCGCACTGGCAAGCACGACAACACGCTTGCTGGACACCCGGAAAACCGTACCCGGTATGCGCCTTGCGCAGAAATACGCGGTGCGCTGCGGCGGTGGCTACAACCAGCGCATGGGTTTGTACGACGCCATTCTGGTCAAGGAAAACCACATCATTGCCGCTGGCAGCATTGCCGCCGCGGTAGATGCAGCGCGCCAGCTTCATCCGACGTTGATGCTGGAAGTCGAGGTGGAAAATCTCGACGAGCTGGCGCAAGCGATCGACGCGCGCGTGGACCGGATCATGCTGGACAATTTCCCGCTGCCGCTGATGGCCGAAGCCGTGCAGTTCACGGCCGGGCGCGTGCCGCTTGAAGTGTCCGGCAATGTCGGACTCGAAACGATCGCAGCATTTGCTCATACCGGCGTGGATTTCATTTCCGTCGGCGCGCTGACCAAACATGTCCGGGCGATCGACCTGTCCTTGCGGCTGCGCCTGGACTGATCTCCAGCCGTCGCCTTGCGCGCAGCTCACCACGCCCACACACTGCAGGCATGAGCGACGTCGAAAACATGTTGGCGCTGTTGGCGTTTTGCGCCATCGTTGTGCTGTGGCTGAAGTTGACCGCCGCCCGCGAGCGAGCGGTGAAAGAAGCACGCCGGCAATGCCAGCAACATGGACTGCAGTTGCTCGATGAAAGCGTCGGTCTGCGGGCTGTGCGCCTGCGTCGCGTCAATGGGCTGCGCAGGGTCGAACGCGGCTATGCCTTTGAAGTCAGCATCGATGGGGATGACCGCGAGCCGGGCCGACTCTGGATGATCGGTGATGCCTTGAGCGGCCTCAGCCTCCCAACGATCGAACTGGCTTCTGCCGAATCGATCGTGGCATCCGCGCTGGTCAAGGCATCGAGCAATGTCGTGCCACTGCATCCTGGCCGTCGACCGGACGACCGACTTCATTAGCGCTGTCTGCGGCGACTACGCAAGACTCCAGACCGAAGTACTCCGCAGACAGCGTGTTCTCCGCGGATATTATTTGACCACGCGTAAATGCGGTGCACCGCGCTTGGGCTTGTCGCCGCCCTGCTGCTCTGCACTTGGCGCCGGCGGTGCGTCATCGGGAACATCCGGCGGCGGATTATCGCCACCCTCCTCGGCCGGAAACATCATGCCCTGCCCATTTTCCTGGGCATAGAGTGCCAACACGGCTTGCACTGGAATATTGATGGTCTGGCTGACGCCGGAGAATCGCGCCGAGAAGCTGATCCACTCGTTGCCCAGATCCAGATTGGCCACCGCACGCATCGCCAGGTTCAGCACAACCTGCCCGTTCTTGATCACCTGCGGCGGCACGCGTACGCCTTCGACGGCGGCATCGACCAGTACGTAGGGAGTGAGATCGTTATCGCTGATCCAGTCGTAGATCGCCCGCAGCAAGTACGGACGATTCGAGCTCATCGATGTGGGTTCATTCTTGCTCATGGAGTTGCCGCATGCCTTTTTCCTGATCGGTCATGCTGCGCGCAAAACCCTGACTATGAAACAAACGCTCGCCGTAATCGATGATCGGCTTGCCTTCACGACCCAGCTCGACGCCGAGCCACGACAGTCGCCAGATCACCGGCGCCACCAGGCAATCGACCAGGCTCATTTCCGGATTGAGAAAGAATTTCGATGCCTTGAACAGCGGCAGGCTGGCCAGCAAATGTTGGCGCAACCGTTTGCGCGCTGCATCCGCTGGACGCCCGCCGGCACGGATAACATCCACTTCGCTCAACCAATCCTTCTCGATGCGCACCGCGGCCACGCGCAGGCGCGCGCGCGACAGCGGGTCAATCGGCATCAGTGGCGGGTGCGGATAACGCTCGTCCAGGTATTCGCACACCACCGACGTGTCAAACAGGGTCAGATCGCGATCGACCAGCGTCGGCGTGGTGACATACGGATTCAGATCGATCAGATCTTCCGGCGGCTTGGCATGATCCACCAGCACACGTTCATAGCTCACGCCTTTGGCGGCCAGTACGAGCCTTGCCCGATGACACTGGATGTCATCGGCGGTGGTGTAAAGCGTCAATACGTTACGCGAGCGGGCGCTCTGAACCATGCGCGTTTCCCTATCGGTTAGACGACTACGGCGGCTCGTGGCCGCCGCAATCGGATGATGCCCATCCGGTTTAATGGACGTCTTTCCAGTATTCCTTGTTGAGCACGTATGCCAGCAGTGTGAAGAACGCCAGGAACAGCACCACCCAGATGCCGTAGTGGGCACGCTGCAAAGCGGCTGGCTCCGAGGCGTACTCCAGGAAGCTGGTCAGATCGCGCATCGACTGCTGGTACTGCGCCGGCGTCATCGTACCCGGGTGCGAGATCTCCAGCTTTTCCACCACGTCGGTGGTACCCGGCTTCATCACCGCGGTCTGCAGACCCTGCAATTCGGCCAGCGGAAACGGCATGGCGGCGTTAGGCAGTACCGTATTGTTCCAGCCGATCGGGCTATGCGGATCGAGGTAGAACGAATTGAGGTAGGTATAAACCCAGTCCTCGCCCTTGGCACTGACTTCCAGCGACAGATCCGGTGGCGCCTTGCCGAACCACTTGGTGGCCGAGTCGGCCGGCATGTGCGAGATCACCTGGTCGTCGAACTTGCCACCGGTGAAATTGAGGTTCTGCATCACGTCCTGCTCGGACAGATTCAAATCCTCGGCGATACGTGAATAGCGCACGTACTTCAGCGAGTGGCAGCCGACGCAGTAGTTGAAGAACAGCTTTGCACCGCGCTGCAGCGACGCCTGATCGCGCACACTGGCACCGGACGACATCAGGGCGGATTCTTCCGCCGCCTGCGCCGACACGCTGCCGAGCAGCAGTCCGAACGCCATGGCCACCGCAGACAAAAAACGCTTGCTCAGGTACCGCTGCTTCATCAGGGGCCGCCGCTTCATGAGGATCGTTGGATTAGTCATGCCCGGTCACCCGCTCCGGCACCGGCTTGGTCTTTTCCCAGCCGAAGTGCGTGTAAGCCCACAGGAACGGGAAGAAGCCGAAGTAGATAAACGTCATCACGCGGCCAAACAGATTTTCCCAGGTGGTGAGGTCGACGTTGCCGAACCACTCCGGGATCACTTCGGCCGTTATACCTGTGCCGACTGCACCCAACCCCAGGAAAGCGACCACAAACAAGCCCAGTGCGACCTTGTAACCGATGCCGCGATAGCGGATCGAGCGAACCTGGCCACGATCGAACCACGGCAGGAAGAACAGCACCGCAATCGCACCGAACATCGCCAGCACACCCCATACGGCGGTGCCGAAGAATGACGGAATCATCCGCACGATCGCGTAGAACGGCGTGAAGTACCAAACCGGCTTGATCTCGGCCGGCGTGACCAGATTGTTGGCCATGATCGAGTTGTCGTGCTCGAGGAACCAGCCACCGAAGGTCGGCGCAAAGAAGATGATGAAGGCCGCGATCAGCAACAGGAAGCCGATGCCGACCAGATCGTGCACCGTGTAATACGGGTGGAACGGAACACCGTCAGCCGGCTTGGTCGCATCCCAGCGATTGCCCTTCGGGCCATGCTTGATGTCCACACCGTCGGGATTGTTCGAACCCACTTCGTGCAGCGCAAAGATGTGCAACACAACCAAAAGCAGCAGCACGATCGGCAGCGCGATCACATGCAATGCAAAGAAGCGGTTGAGCGTGGCATCAGCCGGCAGGAAGTCGCCCATGATCCACTCGACCAAGGTACTGCCGATTACCGGAATGGTGCCGAACAGCGAGATGATCACCTTGGCGCCCCAGAACGACATGTTGCCCCACGGCAGCACGTAGCCCATGAAGGCCTCGGCCATCAGCACCAGGAAGATCAGCATGCCGAGCAGCCAGACCATCTCGCGCGGCTTCTTGTACGAGCCGTACATGAGACCGCGGAACATGTGCAGAAAAACCACCACAAAGAACAGCGACGCGCCGGTGGAGTGCATGTAGCGGATCAGCCAGCCCCACTCCACGTCGCGCATGATGTACTGCACGGAATCGAACGCACCCGCCGCACTCGGGTTGTAGTTCATCGTGAGAAAGATGCCGGTGAGGATCTGGTTGACCAGCACCACGATCGCCAGCACGCCGAAGTAGTACCAAAGATTGAAATTCTTCGGTGCGTAGTATTCGGTCATGTGCTTGCGATAGAACGGTGCAAGCCCGGGCGCCCGATCGCCGACCCAGTCGCCGATGTTGGTGAACACGTTGGCCATTACGCAGCCCCCTTGGGATCGACGCCAATCTGGATGGTCGTATCGTCAATGAAGTGATACGGCGGGATCTGCATGTTCTTCGGTGCTGGCACGCCTTGATAGACGCGGCCGGCCATGTCGTAGCGCGAATGATGGCAGGGGCAGTAGTAGCCGCCCTTCCAGTTTGGATCGAATGGCTCGGGTTTCATCTCGCCCACATAACCCGGCACGCAGCCCAGGTGGGTGCAGATGCCGATCATCACCAGCCACTCGGGCTTGATCGAGCGGGACTCATTCTGTGCGTACTTGGGTTGCTGCTGCGCCGAGCTGCCGTCCGACTTGGGATCGACCAGGCGCGAATCCTGCGTCGGCAGGGTCGCCAGCTGATCCTTGGTGCGATTGACGATGAATACAGGCAAGCTGCGCCAGCCGACGATCAGCTGCTGACCACTTTCGATCTTGGCGAGCGACTGGGTGACCGGAGCACCGGCAGCCTTGGCGCGAGCGCTGGGTTCCCATGACTTGATGAAGGGTACTGCCACCGAGACGACCCCAACACCCCCGACCACCGCGGTGGCTGCTGTCAGGAAACGGCGGCGGCCGTGGTCGACAACTTCATTCGCCATCAGGCTCTCCGGAAGTGTTCTAAGGATGGGGTTTGGGACCCCTCAAAAATCGCGTTAGTGTAGCGTCAGGCCTTCACCCATACAATAAAACCGCACACCCGGCGACGTCGATCCGCCGTGAACATTCGCCACGACTCGCCGGGAATCTCTTTTCGACATGAAACATGCCGCCGGCACACTCGCCTTCATCGCTCGCTTCGTCATCCTGGGGCTGGCGGTAGCGTTTGTCATCGGGCTGTTCTGGCCCGGTAGCGGCGAGCGCCTGCGCACACGCTTTGGTTTGTCCACGACGGCGCCGGTGCAGCAGGCCAGTCCGGCGCGTTCCGGCATGGGTCCGGTCTCGTATGCCGATGCCGTGGCGGTCGCCGCGCCGTCGGTGGTGAACATCTACGCCAACAAGATCGTCACCGAGCAGGCGTTGAAGATGTACAACAACCCTGTGCTGCAACAGCTTTTCGGCGGGATGCCCACGACTTACCAGCACCGCGAACAGACGCTGGGTTCGGGAGTCATCGTCAATGCCCAAGGCCAGGGTTACGTGCTGACCAATAATCACGTGATTGCCCAGGCGGCGGATATCCAGGTGTTGCTCTACGACGGCCGCATCGCCAAGGCCACCCTCGTCGGCGCTGACGAGGAAACCGATCTGGCCGTGCTGAAGATCGATGCCAGCAATCTCCCGGTGATCCAGATGGCCAGCAAGCAAGATCTGCGCGCCGGCGATGTGGTGCTGGCGATCGGCAACCCGCTCGGTCTCGGCCAGACCGTGACCATGGGCATCGTCAGCGCGGTCAGCCGCCAGCTCAACAGCTCCAGCGCCGAGGATTTCATCCAGACCGATGCAGCCATCAACCTGGGCAACTCGGGCGGCGCGCTGATCAACACCGAAGGCCAGCTGATCGGCATCAACACCCTGCTGATCGGCGAAGCCGCTGGCGCCGAGGGCATCGGTTTCGCCATTCCCGTCACCACTGCCCGCAAGGTGCTGGATCAGATCATCGCCAGCGGTCACGTGGTGCGCGGCTGGATCGGTGCCAATTACGTATCCGTCCCGGTGGCTGCCGATAGCGGGCTGCCTTCCGCTGCGCGCGGTGTGCAGGTGACCGATGTCACGCCCGGTGGCCCTGCCGCGCTCGCCGGCATCCAGCCGCGGGATATCCTGCTGAAAATCGGCAACGACGACATCCTCGACCCCACCGATCTGCGCCGCCACGAAGCAGCACTGAAGCCTGGCAGCAAGGCTGAAGTTTCCGGCCTGCGCAACGGCAGTCCCTTCCATCTCGACGTCACTCTGGCGCAGCGTCCGCCAATGAGCGCCACACCCGTGGTTACCAACTGATTCGATCGCGCTAGCTCACACTGACAGCGCTATCAGCGCATGACTAACCCTGACCGTTCGACGCCAGCGGCGGATGAATCGCCACACCGTAGCGTTTGCGCAGAGTGCCAACGCGCTCCACGTAGACCTGCGTTTCCGCATACGGCGGCACGCCGCTGTAACGCACTACCGCGTTCGGCCCCGCATTGTAGGCCGCCGCCGCCAGCTCTTCGTTGCCATTGAAGTCACGCAACAGCAGGCCGAGATAACGCGCGCCGCCGCGGATGTTCTGGCTGGTGTCAAAGGCATCCAGCACACCCATATCGCTAGCCGTCGCCGGCATCAGCTGCATCAATCCCTGCGCACCCTTGATGGACAATGCGCGCGGATTGAACGCACTTTCAGCATGGATGATCGCGCGCAAAAACGCCTCGTCCACCCCATACTCGATACTTGCCGCGCGGATCACATCGGCATAGGCGGTGAGATTGAGCGCCGTCGTACCCCAGTGAATCGGCGAATGCAGGTTGCAGGCCATGCATGTGTCGATTTCGGTGTAACTGAAAAGCATGGTGACCGTGTTGCCTTTCAGGTGCACTGGCGGAACGTTGGTGTACTCCACGACGCCATCGGAGCGCACGACGCGATAAGTCGAACCCCGTCGCACGCGGTTTCCGTTTTTATCAATCTCCAACTGCGGCGCCATGGCCTCCTTGGATTCGTGATAACCCGGCTGAATGGCAACGACAGCGGCAAGCGCTGGGCTGGGCACCGCTGCGAGTAGAAGTTTGGCGGTGGTTTCCACTGAGCCCTGCACTCCAACGAGCGATGGACGTTGCGCCGACACGTCGCCATCGAGGTGACTGCTGTTTTCGACTCTCGCCAATACTCGATCGAACGAGGCGGAATCAGCGCCATTGGCCGCAATGCTTCGGGCCGAGGTAGTAACGGAGCCACCGACCAGATTCAGCGAAGTTGGAAGATTCCTTGCCTTCTGGCGTGTTGTCGGTGATGCCGAGGCAAAGCTGGCGATCTTCTTGCACCCGCGATACCCGGTCGTGCTGCTGCTGAATACGGTTTCGCCACTGACACCAGTACAGCGATAGAGCGTGCCCGCGTGTGCCATCGAGAATGGCTGCCGGCAAAAACAGCCTCCCGTCCACAGCATGAAGCCGATCAGGGCGGCAACAAACAAGCGGTTTGGGCGGGAGCGGAAACCGGCGCGCTCCCCTGTACGGACGACGGCATTCATGGCGACGAGTCTGACGAAAGGCATCGGGCAAGCCAAGTCGTCAGTGCGGCGCCGCAAAATACTTATTGCGAATGATTCGTAATAAATATTTAATAGGCCCCAGGTTTCCAACGCAACGAGCCATTCGCCACACAGCCTTTTGCGGTTGCGGTCAGGCCTTCGCCTCCAGGAAAACCCAATGGCAGCCATGGCATCGCTTCGTCATACCGGAGTGCGCCACAGCGCGCAGCAGCACCGGCGTCGGGCAAGTCACAGACCCGCTAGTTCGTCTGCAGCGCCGGTTGCGATGACGCCAGGAATAGGCCCAGACACACCTCTTACGCGTCGAGCAAATACATGTCCGAAACATCTAGTGGCCACTTGAAAAGACGCACGGCGGTTACCCCCATCTATCGACTCGCGGTGGCATCGAGGATTATCGCGGCGCTGGTCGGCGGCTACCTGGTCGCCTATGCCAGCGCGGCGCTGCTCACCGTGGTGCTGCCGATGAGCCGAATCAATCGCGTCGTGACTGCCAGTCTTCTCAGCTTCGTGGTGTGGACGGTCGTGGCAATAGGCGTATTTGCTGCGCGCAATGCGTGGCGCAGCTGGTGGCCGCTGCTCGCCGGTGGCGGCGTGATGCTGGTTCTTGCTTTCGTATTCCGCAATTACGGCATGCGCCCATGAGAAACACGTTTCGGCAATCGATGGCCTGGCTGCATACCTGGGCAGGCCTGATCGTCAGCTGGGTGCTGTTTGCGATTTTTCTTGGCGGCACGCTGGCCTGCTTCGACAAGGAGCTGGATTACTGGATGCGTCCGGCCCTGCATCAGCTCAAACCGGGGCCGCCCTCGATGGATGCCGCTGCGAAGACCTTGCGCGGCATGGCTCCGAATGCCGAGACGCTATATCTCAGACCACCCAGCGACCGCGATCCATCGATTCGCGGCTTCGCCTTCGAACCCGGCAAACCGTATATCGATGTCGCGCTGAATCCACGCGATGGAGCGCTGATTCCGCCCACGGTCGGCGGCAACTTCTTTTTCGTCCTGCACTACAACCTGCAGGCGGGCACGCTCGGCATCTATCTGGTCGGGCTGGCCGGCATGTTGATGTTGCTGGCACTGATCAGCGGCGTGATCATTCATCGCCGCGTGTTCAAGGATTTTTTTGTGTTCCGGCCGCGCCCCGGTGGCCAGCGTGCGTGGCTGGACGGGCACAATCTCACCGGCGTGCTGGGCCTGCCGTTTCATCTGATGATCGCCTACACCGGCGTGATCATCATGATGTCCAGCTACATGACGGCCGGTGTGCAGATCGGTTATCGCGGCGACATGGCGCGCTACTACGAAGCGCTATCCGGCACGTCGCATCCGGTCGAGCAGCACCGACCACCACGCCGGGTGGCCTCGCTGGACAAGATTCTGGGCGATGCGGTGCAACGACTTGGCGGTGCGGTGGAGTATCTGGAGATTGAACATATCCACGATGCTTCGATCACGATCAGCGCGCTGTCGGCCGGCAACGATGAAGTCGCCGGTGGCCGCCGCAACCTGATCTATGACGGCACCGAGGGCAGCTTCCGCGGCGAGAACGAGGGTCCGCCGACCGCCTATCGCACCTATCAATTCTTGAGCGGACTGCACCGCGTGCAATTTGGCGGCGCGGCAATTCGCTGGTTGTATTTTCTGCTCGGCGCCACCGGCTGCGTGATGCTTGCCACTGCAGCGCAGGTATGGATCGAAAAACGCACACGACAAGTCGAGGCCGCCGGATTGCGCTCCGGCTACGGGCTGGTGCGCGCGCTGAACGTCGGCGTGATTGCCGGCATGCCGCTGGCAAGCGTTTCCCTGCTCTGGGCAAACCGTCTGCTGCCGTATGAACTAGCCGGGCGCGCGGGCATGGAGGCGCAAAGCTTCTGCGCGATCTGGTTGCTCGCGACGATCTGGGGTGTGCTGCGCCTGCGCCACGGCAAGCCATGGCGCGATCTGTTCGGCACCACCGCCGCACTGTTGTTCGCGTTGCCGCTGATGAACGCTTTGACCCAGCCCCACAGCAGCCTGCTGGCCAGCATTATCGCTCGCGACTGGGTGCTTGCCGGCATCGATGCAATGGCTTTGCCCTTCGGCTTGGGTTTCGCGTGGCTGGCCTGGATCAGCACGCGTCCACCCCAGCTCGCCAGACGTGATCCACGCGCGGCACCGCCTCGATCAGAAGCGGTGCTTCCAGCAGTGGAAACGCCATGACGATGTGGCTGTCGTTGTTGGCACTGAATTACCTGAGCTGGGCATGCTTATGCCTCGCTGTCGCGCGGCACTACCGGCAGCACTTCGGCGTCCACCCATCGCCCGTGCGTAGTCGCGTGCTGCGAATCATCGGCTGGCTGACGACGCTGCTTGCCTACGCCATCAGCGTGCGCTGGCGCGACTGGGACATCGGCAGCGTCGACTGGTGTGCGAGCTGGATGCTGGCCGCCATCGCCTGGGTCCTGCTGCAACCGTATCGCCCCCGCTTCGCGCGCTGGCTTGCCTTCGTCGGCGGCGCCGCGAGCCTTTTCGCTTTGATCTTTTATCCATCACCAACGCTCTTTTGAGGAACTCCATGAACACTTCGACCCAGTCGCCGGCTCCAAGTCGTCAGTATGTCGGCCTGCGCCGCGCCGCATTGCCCTGCCTGCTGGCAGCGGCACTGGCAGGCAGTTTTGCAGCGCACGCGCAAACCCAGCCGACCGATGCAACCAGTACCAACGACGCGAGCAATACCAAGGAAATCCGCAAGGCGAAAACCATGGACACGGTGAATGTACAGGGCGTCGGCTTGCCGACCTTCGGTGGCGGAGAAATCGCCCGCCGCGGCAATCTGGGCGTGCTGGGCGAACAGGACCTGATGGACACACCGTTTGCGATGACCAGCTACACCGAGAACTACATCGCCAGCCATCAGGCGTACACCATTGCCGACGTGGTTGCCGATGATCCGGCCGTGCGCGTCGCCGATGGCTTCGGCAATTTCGCCGAAACATTCGTACTGCGTGGCTTTCCTCTTGATGGCGATGACATTACGTTCGGCGGTCTGTACGGCATCATTCCGCGACAGATGGTGGACGCCGACGCGATCGGCCGACTCGACGTACTGCGCGGCGCCAGTGCGTTTCTCTACGGCGTATCGCCCGGTGGCAGCGGCATCGGCGGCTCGATCAACGTGGAACCGAAATGGGCGCTGGACACGCCGCTGACGCGTGCCACAGTCGACTACGGCAGCGACAGCCAGGCCGGCGCGCAGTTCGATTTCAGCCGGCGCTTCGGCACCAATGACGAATACGGTATCCGCGTCAATCTCGGCGGCCGTGATGGCGATACGTCGATCGATCGCGAAAGCCGCAAGTCGAATGAACAGTCCATCGCGTTCGATTACCGAGGCGACAAATTCCGCATCAAGGCCGACATCAGCCATCA
>Ga0302315_10004059_pt1 | contig 12927 bp, 10 predicted proteins | sample III_Palsa_N3_1_FD_200532 | JGI IMG/M metagenome (GOLD analysis project Ga0302315, IMG submission 200532) | Peat permafrost microbial communities from Stordalen Mire near Abisko, Sweden - III_Palsa_N3_1 | ecosystem: Environmental > Terrestrial > Soil > Palsa > Peat permafrost | place: Sweden... | reverse complement strand
ATGGGCAGGGGGCCTTTACTAACCAATTATAAACCTAAATTATGAGAAGAGCTGTAGGAGAAGGAGTCGAACCTTCACGAAGTGGTTATTCTCATTGCTGAAAGTTTCCCAATATCTTCGCCACCGCGACAAGGAGGTGTGTCTGCCTAAAATTTCACCATCCTACATTATATTTATTTATCCGTTTCTCAGGCGGATAGCTGTTGGGGAAGGATTCGAACCTCCACAGAGTAGTTAGCCCGCTTCGGGTTTTCTATGATCTCCGCCACCGCGACAAGGAGGTGTGTCTGCCAAAAATTTCACCACCCAACAATGTTTTTTTTTAAAGAACGGTCTGCAATTGGTCGTTTTGCTTGTTACAAATCTAATAGACCTCCCTATTCCTTGCAAATATTTCAACAAAATAATTTTATTTTTAGTTTTATTTTAATTAAACTTGTATATTAGTATAGAATTTAAAATTTATGTCCCACAGAAAAGCCCAAAATTTAGAAATTGATAATCTTGATATACAGATTTTATCAATTTTAATGAAAAATGCAACAACTCCGTACACCGAGATTGCCAAAGAACTGATCGTTTCGGGCGGAACCATACACGTGAGGATGAAAAAGTTAGAGGAGATGGGTGTAATAAAAGGTGCCACGCTCGAAGTTGACCCTCAAAAATTAGGTTATGACATAACCGCTTTCCTGGGTATTTACCTGGAAAAGGGCTCGCAGTACAACGAAGCCGTTAAACAATTAAAAAATGTTAAGGAAATTGTTGAATTGCACTATACCACCGGCAGCTGGAGTATTTTTGCCAAAATTGTATGTCACGATACCAGCCACCTGCGCGAAATATTGAACGAGCATATACAAGGCATAACGGGTGTTCAGCGCACGGAAACTTTCATTTCGTTAGAAGAGAGTATTAAAAGGCAGATAACTTTGGAATAATAGTTTAGCCTGATTGCCCACATATTGTCCACACCTAAAATAAAACGCAGGGCACTCAATTGAGTAACCTGCGTTTTATTTTGTTTTTTGCCCACAGGGACACCCTGTGCACGATGCTTCTCCCTATTTAAACTTACTTTTTAAAGCAGCGAGCTTGGCCTGCATATCCATCTCCGGCTCGCGCGGGGCAGCTGGTTTATTGGCGAATGGCTTGGCACTGGTAACGGGCTTTGCTACCGGCCGACTCACCGGCTCGCGTTTTTCATTATCTTTCATAGTTAAGGAGATGCGTTTGCGGTTCACATCCACTTCGGTAACTGTTACTTCTACTTTTTGGGCAACTTTTAAAACCTCGTTCGGGTCTTTTATAAAGCGGTTTGTTATCTGGCTCAAATGCACCAGCCCATCCTGGTGAACGCCAATATCCACAAACGCGCCAAAATTGGTAATATTGGTAACAATGCCCGGCAGTTTCATACCAATCTTCAGGTCGCCTATGGCATTTACGCCATCGGTAAAGCTAAATGTTTCAAATTGCTCGCGCGGGTCGCGGCCGGGTTTGGCCAGTTCGGCCATAATATCGTTCAGCGTAGGCAGCCCCACCGTTTCCGAAATATATTTTTGCAGCGGGATGCTTTTGCGCAATTGTGCATCGCCCATCAAATCCTTAACGGTGCATTTTATATCATCGGCCATTTGTTTTACCAGGGTATATCTTTCCGGATGCACGCCGCTGGTATCAAGCGGGTTAACGGCATGGTGTATGCGTAAAAACCCGGCGGCTTGTTCAAATGCCTTATCGCCCAGGCGTGGCACTTTCTTTAATTGCTCCCTTTGTTTAAAGGCCCCGTTTGCATCGCGGTAATCCACAATATTTTGCGCCAGTTGCGGCCCAAGGCCCGATACATAGGCAAGTATCTGCTTAGATGCCGTATTCAGTTCAACCCCTACCGAGTTTACACAATTAATAACGGTATCATCCAGCGAGGTTTGCAATTTATTCTGATCCACATCATGCTGGTACTGCCCCACCCCGATCGATTTCGGATCGATCTTTACCAGTTCGGCCAATGGGTCCATCAACCTGCGACCAATAGATACCGCACCCCTAACCGTGATATCTTTATCCGGAAACTCTTCCCGTGCAACTTCGGATGCGGAATAGATGGATGCACCGCTTTCGTTCACCATCACAATTACCGCACCCGGCAGGTTCAGATTACGGATAAACACTTCCGTTTCGCGCCCTGCGGTGCCGTTACCTATGGCTATGGCTTCTATTTTATGCTTCTCAAACAAATATTTGGCAGTTTTTTCGGCCTGCACTGCCTGACCTGCGCCGGTATGCGGATAGATGGCGGTATCTTCCAATAATTTACCCTGCTCATCTAAACAGGCCACTTTGCAGCCGGTACGAAAACCCGGATCAATCGCCATTACCCGTTTTTGCCCAAGCGGCGCACCTAATAATAGCTGCCTTGCATTTTCGGCAAACACCCTTATAGCTTCTTCGTCAGCTTTCTTTTTAGTAAGCAAACGCACCTCGGTTTCCATCGATGGTTTCAACAATCTTTTATAGCCATCGGTAATGGCCTGCTGCACTTGCTGGGTTGAGGTATTGTTGCCTTTTACAAATAAATTCTCCAACGCGGCAATGGCTTCTTCTTCCTGAGGTTTTATATCCAGCCACAAAATTTCTTCCTTTTCGCCCCGGCGCATAGCCAACACCCGGTGCGATGGCGCCGATTTCACCGGCTCCGTCCATTCAAAATAATCTTTATATTTAATACCTTCCTGCTCTTTGCCGGGTATAACTTTAGCTTCAAAATTTCCCTTTTCAACAAACAGTTCGCGTATTTTGGTACGCGCTTCGGCGTTCTCACTTACTTGTTCGGCTATAATATCCCTTGCACCGGCCAAGGCTTCTTCAATGGTTTTAACGCCTTTTTCTTCATCAATATATTTCTCCGCTTCTGCTTCAACGTCTATACGGTTTTGGTTGAACAGCGCATCGGCCAATGGCTGCAAGCCCTTCTCTCTGGCGGCTGTGGCGCGGGTTTTTCTTTTTGGGCGATAGGGCAAATAAATATCCTCCAGTGCCACCATCGTTTCAGCGGCGTTCACCTGTGCCTCCAATACGGGCGTTAGCTTACCCATATCGGCAAGCGATTTTAAAATAGCTTCGCGGCGTTTATCCAGTTCGCGCAGTTGTTGCAGGCGGTCGCGTATGGCGGTTACCTGCACCTCGTCAAGCGTGCCAGTAGCTTCCTTGCGATAGCGCGATATAAATGGTATGGTTGCGCCTTCATCCAGCAATGCGGCTGTGGCACTTACCTGTTTTTCGGCAATAGAAAGTTCGTTGGCTATTTTTTTATAATGCGTATTCATTTGTATCGATTCTCCGGGGCTGCGAAGTTGGCACTCTTTAAATGAAAATCAAAAAGGAGTTTTAAACAATTGAGAGAAAAAAAAGAAAGGCTAATATCGAACACCGAATTTTGAATGATGAATATAGAACGGAAAGCGAAAAACGACGAACTATTCTTTCTTCGCCAGTGCTTCCCGAAATCTTCCCCCGTTAGCAGATAAGCTTCGGCCGAAAACGGGCAAAACAATGGTGGCCATGTGCGGGGCATAGGGAATTTTTGCAGCGCATGAGCCAGTGTGCGCAACGTGAAGCTACTAATCTCTAATCACCAATTTCTAACCACTACTTCAGAGAAGGCAACCACCCATTCGCATCCATCCACTCCGTTAACCTGTCAAACCACATATCTTTAGTGGTCCGATTGTGCAGCCCGAAGCCGTGGCCGCCTTTAGGGTAAATATGCAGCTCGCCTTTTACTTTATTTTGCACCATGGCCTCATAAAACAGCAGACTGTTTTGCACCGGCACTATGTCATCATCTTCGGCTTGCACCAAAAAAGTAGGCGGGGTATTGGCAGTAACCTGTTTCTCGTTCGAGTATAGGTCGGCCAGTTGCTGCGATGGGTGTTTGCCCACCAGGTTTTTCTTCGTATCGCTATGCGCCCAGGGCCCAAAGCTGATAACAGGGTATAGCAATATGCCAAAATCGGGGCGCAGGCTGATGTTGTCCTTATTATCTATCACTGCCTTATCAAAATGAGTAATAGCGGTTGATGCCAGATGCCCACCTGCTGAAAACCCGATAATACCTATTTTATCCGGGTTGATACCCCAAGCCGTGGCATTTTGCCTTACGAGTTGTATGGCACGCTGTGCATCCTGTAACGGGCCGATAGTTTTATCAACCATAATGCTGTCGCTTGGCAGGCGGTATTTTAATATAAATGCCGTTACCCCTATTTTATTAAAGGCAGCAGCAATTTCCGAACCCTCATTAACCATCGATAATCCCCAATAACCTCCTCCGGGGCAAATCACCACCGCCGTTCCGTTTGCTATAGCTTTGTCGGCAAAATATGGAATAAGCGTTGGTATAGTTACCTCACTTAAAAATGAATTTGTATCCATTTTCTCTACGTAATCTGCAGGGGCAGGTTTTGAGTTAGGCACCCCGTTAGGGTATAATAAAATGGGCGTAGATTGCTGGGCAAATGCCGCTGTAGTGATAAACATTAGCAAAAATAAAATAGGTTTCATATTTATACAGCCGGATTAGCAGATGATTTTCTTTTTTTATTGTCCTTTTTAGTCATGCTCACTTGATTGTCATCCAGTAATAATTTATCTAAAAAGGCGCGCTCTTCTGCAAAGGTCATATCTTTAATTTCGCTATTTATTTCGTCTCTTATATGCCGTATAGATTGAACCATTTTGGCAATTGGTTTAACAGGTTTTACCATTACATCAAATATAAATGATAAAAAAGGTTATTTGAATATATTCATCAACTCTTCGGGCCGCCAAACTCCATTAGATAGGCTTTCAAAAACTCATCCAGGTCGCCGTCTAAAACAGCGGCTGCGTTTGATGTTTCATGGTCGGTACGCAAATCTTTCACCAGCTTATACGGATGCAGTACATAATTCCGTATCTGCGACCCCCATTCAATCTTTTTCTTATTGCCTTCAATAACGTTGGTTAGTTCCATCCGCTTGCGCATTTCTGCCTCATATAGCTGTGATTTCAATAAGCGTATGGCGTTATCCTTATTCTGCAATTGCGAACGCGATTCCTGGTTTTTGATAATGATTCCCGATGGCTTGTGGTACAAACGCACTGCGGTTTCTACCTTGTTCACATTTTGCCCGCCTGCACCGCCTGACCGGAAGGTTTCAAACTCAATATCGGCTGGGTTGATGTCAATCTCAATGGTATCGTCTACCAGGGGGTAAACATATACCGATGCAAATGAGGTATGCCGCTTAGCGTTTGAGTCGAATGGCGATATCCTTACCAAACGGTGCACGCCGTTTTCACCCTTTAAATAACCGTAGGCAAACTCGCCTTCTATTTGCAGGGTAACGGTTTTCACACCGGCAACATCCCCCTCCTGAAAATCCTGTTCACTTACTTTGTAGCCGTTTTTTTCGGCCCACATCATATACATACGCATCAGCATACCTGCCCAATCGCAGCTTTCGGTACCACCAGCGCCTGCAGTTATTTGCAATACTGCATTCAGCTGATCTTCTTCGGCCGATAGCATGTTTTTAAATTCCAGTTCTTCCACTGCTTTTACCGCGCCGCTATAAGCCTCCTGCATTTCGGCCTCGGTTGCTTCTTTACCCTGGAAAAACTCATACATCACTGTTGCATCTTCCACTATAGTTTCCACTTTCTGGAAAGCATCGGTCCATATTTTTTTAGTTTTGATAGATGCCAGTACCTTTTCAGCTTCTTTCGGCTGGTCCCAAAAATGAGGGCCAACGGTTATATCCTGCTCTATCTTAAGGGCATCTAATTTCTTATCAATGTCAAAGATGCCTCCTCAGGGACGTTACTCTGTCCCTTAAATCCTGTATTTGTTCTTTAGTCATGCAGCAAATATATATATTTCGGATGTTTGTTTTTTTTAACCACAAAAGCTTCGTAACACCTTTACGGTTAAAAAATCAACACCGCGAGTTTTACCACAGTGCACACAGAGAAAAAACACAAAGAGTTTCACAGAGGTTTTTAAAGATTAGATTTCTATCTTGACAATCTTTTATAAAAACTCTTTCTATAACTATCAAGCCTCCTTATAACTCTGTGCAAACCTCCGTGAACTCTGCGGTTAAATAAACAACTAATCCGAAAATAAAAAAGGGCCGCCACAATTGGCAAGCCCCTTATAAGGTAGTTAAAATATTTTTAAGCTACAGTTAGCTGGTTAAGCAGCACGTTCACATCAGTAAAATTGCCGCTTAGTTTTGATAGCATTGTATTTAAAGCAAACTCTTTATTTTGTTCACTTTTCGATTCTTTAATTAACTCCTGCATTACCGGCGGTATCAACGCTTTGGATATAGCTATTGCCGATGCCGTATCGATACCGTAAAAGTTATTCAACTTATTAGCGAATTTTTTTACCGTGCTCGATATTAACGGATTATTATAAACCCCCGTAAACTGAAAATACTTTACAAAGTCCTTTAATTTCCCGCCTTCCGTGTGGCCCTTTAAAACTTCAATAATTGAGCTTGAAGCTTCGTTGATCACCGCTTCGCGGTATTTTTCCGGAATAACCGGATTGTCCATAACAGCCGTCCCGGCGTTATTTTTAACAAGCAGATAGAGTTTTTCGAACATGAAATTATTTATTTAATAGCCGATTAACAAAATGATGACAAAAAAGCGTTTTAATTATCATATAATCAAAGATACATAAAAAAAGTTTTGAAAATGAAAAAATATATTAAATTCTGTTTAAAATATGACAATCGGAGGTGTGTAAAACAAACACTAAGTGGGGTGTGTTATTTTTACACAATTAGCTAACCCATATTTAACTATTTAGCCTTACTCTGCCCTCTCCAAAGGAGAGAGTTTAAAAGAGCGAAGTTTAAGTCCTCTCCTTTGGAGAGGATTTAGGTGAGGCTAATTAGCTAACCGATATTTAATTTACCACCTCAATTTTTAATACTATTTTTGTCCACAAAACAATTCAATTATGCTGCCAAACATTGATTTCACCACCACGCAATCGTACAAATATTTAGCCGACCATTATATTGATGCAACGGCCCAAAACCTTAAAGACCTGTTCAAAACTGACAGTGAACGCTTTGCCAAGTTTTCTACGCAGTTTGAAGATATTTTGTTGGATTATTCCAAAAATCGTATCACCGAAGAAACATTAGCTCTGCTGATGCAACTGGCGCGTGAATGTATGCTAAACAAGGCAATTGAAGCCATGTTTTCGGGCGAAGTGATCAATGCTACTGAGCAACGCCCGGTACTGCATATTGCTTTGCGTAACCGCAGTAACTCGCCCATTTATGTTGATGGTAAAGACGTAATGCCTGATGTTAATAAGGTGCTTGACCAGATGAAGGCTTTTAGCGAAGATATCATATCAGGCAACTGGAAAGGTTATACCGGCAAAGCTATTACTGATGTGGTGAACATTGGCATTGGTGGTTCGGACTTGGGCCCCGTAATGGTTACCGAAGCCCTGCGCCCTTACAAAAACCACCTGAACATGCATTTTGTAAGCAATGTGGATGGCACGCACATTGCCGAAGCGCTCAAAGTGGTTGACCCGGAAACGACCCTGTTCCTGATTGCCTCCAAAACCTTCACCACCCAGGAAACCATGACCAATGCCCAAAGCGCTAAAGACTGGCTGCTGGCAAGCGGCGCCAAACAGGAAGATGTGGCCAAACATTTTGTGGCCCTATCAACCAATACGGCAGGTGTTGAAAAATTTGGCATCGATACCAAAAATATGTTCGAGTTTTGGGATTGGGTAGGCGGCCGATATTCGCTATGGAGCGCAATCGGCCTGTCGATTGTTTTAAGCCTCGGTTTTGAAAACTTTATTGAACTATTAGAAGGCGCCCATGCTTATGATGAGTATTTCAGGACTACCGAATTTGAACAAAACCCATCGGTTATTATGGCTTTGGTAGGCATTTGGTACAATAACTTTTTTGAAAGCGAAACCGAAGCAATATTACCGTACGACCAGTACCTGCACCGTTTTGCCGCCTATTTTCAGCAGGGCGATATGGAAAGCAACGGCAAACATGTTGACCGTAACGGCAACACTGTTGATTACTCTACCGGCCCTATCATTTGGGGCGAACCGGGCACCAACGGGCAGCATGCTTTTTATCAGCTGATACACCAGGGCACTAAACTGATCCCCTGCGATTTTATAGCCCCGGCGCAAAGCCAAAACCCGTTAGGTGAGCACCACATGTTGCTGTTATCAAACTTTTTTGCACAAACAGAAGCGTTGATGAACGGCAAAACAATAGATGAAGTTGTAGCCGAACTGAAAGCATCAGGCAAATCGGAAGCTGAAATTGAAAAACTGGCACCGTTTAAGGAATTTGATGGCAACCGCCCAACTAACTCCATCCTGCTTAAAAAAATAACCCCGCATAGTTTAGGCTCATTAATAGCCATATATGAGCACAAAATATTTGTACAGGGCATTATCTGGAACATCTACAGTTTCGACCAATGGGGCGTTGAGCTGGGCAAACAACTGGCCCAAAGGATACAGCCTGAATTAAGGAATGAAGATGAGATAGCTTCGCACGATTCATCAACCAATGGTTTGATCAATCAGTATAAAGCGTGGAGGTAGGCCAGCCGCCCTCCGCGCCCTTTATTTGTAGAGCGTCATTGCGAGTATCCACCAGGGTTCCCCTGGAAAAAATAGCAATGACGTGTAAAAAAAGTATATTGATTATCAACAACTTACTAATACGTCATTATAAGGTACGAAGCAATCTCTAAACTATGCAGGGCAACCCTACAAGGTCGATTTGCTTATGTAGAGATTGCTTCGTACCTCGCAATGACGCGTTTTTATATCACTAAGTCTCACTTCTTCACAAACTCCACCTGGTACATATAGGGCCATTTTTTCCCGGTTATAAACAGGCGTTTGCCTTTTTCGTCCCAGGCTATGCCGTTCAGCACATTTTCGTTTTCGTCAAAATTTTTCGGGCGGTCGGCCTCCGGCCATAGGTTTTTCATATCGGCCTTTTGCAATACTGCACCTGTTTTGGGGTCAATCACCAGGATATCGTCGTGTTCATAAACGTTACTGTATAGCTTGCCGTCAATATATTCCAGTTCATTAACCGAATCTACAGGCGCTTTATCGGTGTACACATCAATATAGCCTGTCTGATGGTAAGTATTTTTATCTAAAAAGTAAATACGGTTGGTGCTGTCGTCAAAGTAAAGTTTATTGCCGTCAAACGTCATCCCCCAGCCCTCAACGCCAATGGGGTTATTGAAAGTGGCCAATAGCTTAAAGGTATTTTTATCAAAAATAAAAGCTGTTTCGGGCTGCGTGTAGCTAAGCATAATAATTTTATCGCCTACTATCGATATCCCCTCGCCAAAATAATTGGCATCCAGTTTGGCCTTCTGTACCACTTTGCCGGTGTTAACATCAACTTTTCTTAAGGTTGAATGGCCTTTGTTACCCGTGCTTTCATAAAAATAGCCATCCTGGTACAGCAAACCTTCGGTGTAGGCGCTGGTATCATGCGGAAATTTTTTGATCACTTTATATGCAAGTTCTTCCGGCGCTTTGGCAGCCATAATTACAATATTGGTTGATACTTCCTGTGCTTTACCATCTGTATAAACCTTAGCCGTAACTAATTTAATGCCGAGCGGGATGGTATCTGTTTTTAGGCTGATGCCCGATGAATCTTTACGGGAAGCTATCCTTACCGAATCAACCAGATAAACCACCGAATCTATACTTATACCTGATGGCAGGCCTACGCTTATTTTTACCACATCGCCCGCCTTATAATTTGTACCCGCTTCGGGGCTAATAGTGATGTTAGCTTCCTGTTCGTTTTTATGCTTGCAACTATAGGCCAGCAGTAAAGCGCCTGCAAAAAGTATTTTTATTTTGTTATTCATAGCTCTATTAAATGGCATGGGGCCAAAACGCATCTTCAATATGTTTTAGTATGTAATTGTTCTGTTTATCAAATAAAATGGAGATAATATCAAAGCGCACTTCGCCTTCATGTTCCATCAGGTAAATATATTCATCCGCCGCGGTAACCAGTAATTTTTGTTTACGTGCATCCACAAAATCTTCCGGCTCACCGAAACCGTTGCCGGTGCGCGTTTTCACTTCAACAAAAATAATTACTTTTTCTTTATAGGCAATCAGGTCAACCTCGGCCCTGCCATGCGTCCAGTTCTCATCCAATATCTCGTACCCGGTATTTTCCAGGTGGGCTTTTGCCAAAGCTTCGCCTTTGCGGCCCAGGTCAAGGTGTTTGGCCATTATTTTACTATCACTATTCCTAAATAATCGGCTATGCTTTTTTCAATCTTTTTCATATGATTATATTGGCTTAATAATATATCTACTTCATCAGGGATACTACTTTTATTAATCTGTTGTCTCAAATCAGTTAACATCCTGCCAATTTTTTGTTTTTTTAAATGAAAAATCGCACCCAGAACAGTGCCCTTCATATCTTTTGTTTCATCTTTAGTTCCTATTTTATGCAATTCCAACCAGTTCGGACTTAAAACATACATTGAAACAAGTAAGTGAACACATAAATTTGAAATATCAAAACGACTATGGCTTATAAAAAATGATTCATCTGGAATTTGACCATTTGCTATTTCATTTCTATATATTTCAATAAATTCGCTTCTAAGCTTGTTTTCAAACACAACATCACTTATTGATGCTATTATAAAACTTCCTATATACGTATCGGTAATATCATCCCAATTAATTAATTGATTACCGTAAGTAAGTAAAATGCGAATAATTTCTTTTTCCTGGTTTTCATCTTCAATGTAAGTTGGCTCTTTTAATATTTCTTCGGCTAAGATAATTTTTTCCTTTTCAACCTTTTGTTCTTCAAATTTTTGTTGATCATAATGCTTTTTTTGTTTAGCAATTTTGATTTTATTTATTTCGGTTATAAGAAATTTTTCATCAATACCCAAAAGTTGACTACATTCCTTTGCATACACAGACACCTTGAGTAGATCAGGTATTTTAGCAATGCTTTCCACTATATCTCTAATTATTTCAGCCTTTTTTATCGGGTCATTCCCTGTATCTTTAAGTAACAGGTCAGTTTTATAAAGAATAAAGTCCTTCTTGGTATCTTCTATATACTTTTTAAAAGCATTGGTACCTAACAAACGTACATACGAATCCGGGTCGTGACCATCAGGAAAAAGCACTACTCTTACGTTCAGGCCTTCTTCCAAAATCATATCCAACCCGCGCAACGATGCCTTTATACCCGCCGCATCGCCATCATATAATATGGTAATATTTTTGGTGAGGCGGCCGATCAACCTGATTTGCTCAACGGTTAATGAGGTACCGGATGATGCCACCACATTTTCGATACCTGCCTGGTTAACGGATATCACATCAGCGTAACCCTCAACCAAATAACAATTATCTTCCTCGCGTATTGCTTTTTTGGCAAAATAGAGGCCGTATAAAATGCTCGATTTATGGTAGATTTCCGATTCTGGCGAGTTTACATACTTAGGTACATTTTTGTCCGTTTTTAATGTTCTGCCACCAAATCCAACAATCCTTCCCGAAGCCGTATGTATCGGGAACATCACGCGCCCGCGGTAACGGTCGTACAGCGATCCATTATCCCGCTTAACGGAAAGGCCGCTTTCTACCAAAAACTCTTCCTGGTAGCCATCTTTCAAAGCCTGCCCGGTAAACGCTTCCCATTGGTCGGCTGAATAGCCCAATTCAAATTTTTTAATGGTATCGTTATTAAAGCCGCGTTCCTTAAAATAACTCAGGCCAATATTTTTGCCTTCATCGGTATCCAGCAAACTTTCATGAAAAAATTTGGCGGCATAGGCCGTAACAATCATCAGGCTTTCGCGATGGTTCTCTGCTTCGCGATTTTCCGGCGCTTCTACTGTTTCCTCAACCTCAATACCGTATTTTTTAGCCAGCCATTTTAGCGCTTCGGGATAGGTGAATTTTTCATGTTCCATTAAGAAATTTATAGCACTCCCACCTTTTCCTGATGAAAAATCCTTGAAAATTCCTTTAACTAAGGAAACAACAAACGATGGAGTACGCTCATTAGCAAATGGCGACAGGCCGACAAAGTTGGCTCCCCTCTTTTTTAATTGTACAAATTCCCCTATCACCTCCACTATATCAGTGGCTTCCATAATGCGGTCGATGGTGGGTTTTGTTATCATTACTATCGTTAAGGGCTAATCACAAAAGTAGCTTTTTTAAGTCAGCCTAACCTTGAAGTAAGTAAGTTTTTAACAATTTTTAATCCGCTGAGTTAGTTTATTTTAACCGATTTTGTTAATTTTAAAAATTAGAAAGAAAAAATATAACCCTTTACTTTCTGCTACTGTATTAACCACACCTCATGAAAAAACTGGTATATCTTATTGCTGCCGTTATATTGCTTTCGGTTTCCTGTAAACCCGATAGGGACTGTTGCATAGTGGCCAACCCATCTTCGGGCTTAAGTGCGGAAAAGAATGGCGCAGCGTGGAAACCACAATTTTTACTTGGCTCGCTTGGCATCAATACTTTCAGCATATCTGCATCAAGCCTGGTAATAAAAGGCGACTCCGCCATAAAAGCCGACTCACTGCATATACAGGTACCGGATATACAAAGTGTGGAAATTAATAAATTGCAAAGCAGCCAGGTTTTTTATGCTACCTACAGCGGCAATGTGCCAACGGTTTATAAACTGGATACCACCTTTAACAATACATTAAATATTACCAGCTACCAGGTATTAGTGAACAACGCCACTACTAACCCTAACTTAGTAGAGGTAAAAGGCACCTTTAATCTTAAATTTATTGATCCGGCTAATCCGG
>Ga0302315_10004054_pt1 | contig 12943 bp, 11 predicted proteins | sample III_Palsa_N3_1_FD_200532 | JGI IMG/M metagenome (GOLD analysis project Ga0302315, IMG submission 200532) | Peat permafrost microbial communities from Stordalen Mire near Abisko, Sweden - III_Palsa_N3_1 | ecosystem: Environmental > Terrestrial > Soil > Palsa > Peat permafrost | place: Sweden... | reverse complement strand
CATGTATTGGTTGAAAACAGTACGGTAGATGCCGGTGACGATGGTATTTGTATAAAATCGGGCAAGGACGAAGAGGGCCGGAAGGTTGGTAAAGCTTCACAATATATTGTTATTCGTAATAATATAGTGTATAAGGCGCATGGCGGCTTTGTGATTGGTAGTGAAATGTCGGGCGGCGCTCATGATATTTTTGTTTCTGATTGTACTTTTATCGGCACAGATAACGGACTCCGTTTCAAAACGGTTCGCGGCCGCGGCGGTATCGTGGAGAATATATTTATCAGGAATATCACTATGCGCGATATTTTGCATGATGCTATCTTATTTGACATGTACTACTTTGCCAAAGCTCCGACGCTGGCGCAAACAAATGGTAAAGTGGATATCCTAGCTGTTGATGAAGGCACTCCGCAGTTTCGTAAATTTTATATCAGTAATATAGTTTGCGACGGGGCGGAAAGAGCCATGTTTATACGCGGTTTGCCTGAGATGAGTATCAAAGATATCTACCTGGAAAACGTATTTATAAAAGCCAATGTCGGAATTAATATCATGGAGGCACAAAACATTAACTTAAACAACATAACCATGGAATGCGATAATACCGGACCGCTGATTAATATTGAAAATAGCAATCACATCACGTTTAACCAGATAGTTCCCCAAACTAACCCCGATTTATTTTTTAGTATAAATGGAGATCGTTCCGGGCAGATCAGCGTTCAGCATACCGCCGTATCAGCAGCAAAAAACATAATCGAATTTAAATACGGTGCTGATAAATCAGCATTGACAATAGACAAATAGTTTATCGAAAAATTAATCCCTATGCATATAAGATTAAATTTTAGCTGGTTCTTGCTTCTCGTCTTTATTAATTTCCCGGCGAGCGCCAAAGCGGCAATAGCGTATGACGCGTTGGTTGCAAAAGATGGCAGCGGAAAATTCACAAGCATTCAGCAGGCAATAAATAATGCGCCGGATGGCAGAACAATACCCTATAAGATCTTTATCAAGGCAGGTACTTATACTGAGCAGGTCATCATCCCTGCCACAAAACCCTATATAGAATTGATCGGGGAAGATGTAGCGCGAACAACAATAGCCTACGGTGATGGTAAGGGCGGTACATCCGTAGTGGTCATTAATGCCAATGATTGTATGCTGATGAATATCACCATGGAAAACACGCAGGGACGTCTGTTTGACGGGCCACAGTCGCTTGCGGTTAGAACTAATGCTGACCGGATTGTGTTTTTTAATTGCAGGTTTATCAGCGGGCAGGATACCGTTTTAACCAACCGGGAAGCGAACCGGGTGTATTTTAATAATTGCTATATCGACGGGAATACCGATTTTATATACGGCGCAGCAATGGCTGTTTTTGATCGTTGCGTTATCTTTCCACGAGATCGGGTTGATCAAGGTAAAGGGGGCTATGTTACAGCGGCAAGTACCCCGGTTGGACAAAAATACGGCCTGGTCTTCAGAAATTGTATAATGCCAAACAATCATGGCTTAACGAGCTATACACTTGGTCGGCCCTGGCAGAACGATAGCCGCACCGAAACGCAAGGGCGTAAAAGGGCCGAAAATAAGGTGGTATTCTTAAATACCACAATGGGCGCTTCTATTGTTCCCATCGGATGGTCAATATGGGATAATGGTACAAAAACAGCTGTAATAACTTATGCCGAATATAAAACGACTAAGTTTGACGGTACGCCAGTTGATTTAAGCCAAAGGGTGCCATGGTCTGAACAGCTTACCGATAGCGTAGCTAAGTTCTATTACGATAACAAACTGTTATTCGGCGATTGGGACCCTTTTACCATTTGGAAGGATTTACCCCAAAAAACAACTGCGCATTCAATAACCATAGCTAATTTTATGGCGCGAAGCATTAATAATATGGCGGTATTACAGTTTAACAGCAGTTGGCCACAAAACGGGGTTACCTACCAGTTGCTTACAAGTCCTGATAAGCATGCGTCATTTAAAGAAACTAACAGGTTGATTACAAAAACGAATACCATAGCAGCCTACCAATTTAACATAGCTATGCCTGCTGAAAACCAGGTTACCTACTATCTTATCCGGGCATCCAAAGGCAACGCCGTTGAAATGTCCGATACGTTATCGGTTAGCCTTGCCGGTTTAAATAAATCACATAATTTCAGAGAGAAATAAATTTAACAATGAGTATACAACCGACAGCGAACGAAGCTAAGTTATATACCATACCAGGTATATTGGGCAGTATGGATGGAACTCGTTACAATAACCATAAAGAATGAAAAAACAACCGCTGATATTGGTCTTAATGATGTGGTGCTGCAGGGTTGTGGCACAACATACGCCCATTGCGCAAAAGAGCGGACCAAGTTATGTGTCAAAAGTCTGGGTGGCCGATCAGGGGAATGGAATCTATAAAAACCCGATACTGGATGCCGATTATTCCGATCCGGACGCGATAAGGGTAGGTGATGATTTTTACCTCATCTCGTCGAGTTTTGAAGCTATTCCCGGTTTGCCTGTTTTGCACTCAAGGGATCTTATTAACTGGGAAATTATAGGGCATGCGCTATTGAGGCAACCCCCGTTCGATCATTATAATATTCCCCGACATGGTGATGGCGTTTGGGCACCATCTATCCGCTACTTTCACGGTGAGTTTTACATTTATTATCCCGATATTAATTATGGCATATATCTGATAAAAGCCAAAAATCCTGCTGGTCCCTGGAGTAATCCGGTGCTGGTTTACCCGGGCCTAGGCCTTGAAGATCCATGCCCGTTGATAGATGATGACGGCCAAATGTACCTGGTACATGCATTTGCAGGCAGTAAGGCTGGCATAAAAAGCATTCTAGCGGTAAATAAACTTAATACCGATGGAACAAAAGTAATGGATGCGAGTGTAATAGTATATGACGGACATAAAATTGACCCTACCATCGAAGGACCAAAATTTTATAAACGCAATGGCTATTACTACATATTTGCACCCGCAGGCGGAGTGTCGACAGGCTGGCAATTAGTACTCCGCTCAAAAAATATTTATGGACCCTATGAACGCAGGGTCGTGATGGATCAAGGTAAGAGCAGCACAAACGGCCCTCACCAAGGTGCCTGGGTAAGCACCCAAACCGGTCAGGATTGGTTCCTGCATTTCCAGGATAAAGATCCGTACGGAAGGGTGCTTCATCTGCAACCTATGCAATGGAAAGATAACTGGCCCGTTATTGGTATCGATAAAAACGGAAACGGGAAAGGTGAACCAGTTGCAAGCTACAAAAAGCCTGATGTAGGCAGATCGTATCCCATTAATAGCCCTGTCGAAAGTGACGAATTCAACGGCAATACGCTGGGCCTGCAATGGCAATGGATGGCTAATCCCGGTGAAGCCTGGTATTATATGAATCCGGCTAAGGGTGTCGTTAGGCTGTATTCGGTAATGATACCAGACAAACAAAATTTATGGGGTGCCGGGAATGTGCTCTTGCAAAAGTTTCCCGCAGATGAATTTATGGTAACTACTAAGGTAGATTTCGAGCCTAATCCAAAACTGAAAGATGAAAAGGCGGGCTTGACTATTATGGGGTTAGACTATGCTGCGATGGCTGTGGAAAGTTCGGCTGATGGAAATTGCCTGGTTTATGAGGTATGTAAGGACGCAGGTAAAGGCGGGACAGAAGATGAAAAAAAAATAATCAGGTTGTCATCTTCAATAATTTACCTGGGAGTGAAAATTGAGGCCGGCGCGAAGTGCCATTTTGGTTATAGCTTAAATGGTGTAGACTACGTGTGGTTAGCTGATGAATTTCAGGCGAGGGTAGGGCAGTGGATCGGGGCAAAGGTAGGGCTGTTTTGCACTCGCGAAAGCCAGTCGAATGATTCTGGTTATGCGGATTTTGATTGGTTTAGGGTGGGCGCTTTAACAAAATAGGATGACAAATTTTTAAAGATGACATTACTCAGTGTTCAAAAAATACAAGTGCGAATAAGGATATAAGGGTCATGAAAGTATTCCTCGTCTTTTTTATTGTCATGGTTTTAAATACAAGTGCTATTTGTATCTCATCCGCCCAAAGTCAGTGCCTCAACCATAATAATAGTATTTTAACAAATATTAATAGAAATAAGACCTATTCGGTCAATTTTTGTACTCTAAAAACCAATTGCCTTTTTACGTTTGTAACTATAAGACTAATAAATAAACAATTCAAAAAAGTGATTTAGGCAGATTAACAGAATGTAACTATATCCAATAATTATGAAATTTAAAATAACAACTTTTGTCCTTGCCTGTACTGCTTTAGCTATAACAGCTTATACCGCAGCTGCACAGGACGGCAGTGAAAAAGATCTGTCTTATTATATTGCTAATGCCCCGTTTAAAATGACGATAGCCGAACCACATTTTAACAATAAAGTTTTTAATATACAGGACTACGGTGCAATATGCGATGGTCAAACACTCAATACAATCGCCATTGAAAAAGCGATTTCAGCATGTAATGCTGCTGGCGGTGGCGTGGTACAGATTCCCCAGGGTTTATGGCTTACCGGACCTATCGAACTGCAAAGTAATGTGAATCTGCATGCAGATCGCGGCGCGCTGATTATCTTCACTACCGATCATGTTCAATATTCGATTGCCAATGGTAAAGCAAAGTTGCCCTTATCAGGAAATAACCTTCATAATGTCGGAATTACCGGCGAGGGAGTATATGACGGGGGCGGCGACACTTGGCGGCCGCTCAAAAAAAGCAAGGCGGCACCAACTCTTTGGGGAGACCTGGTAAAAGCCGGCGGCACGGTTAGCAAGGATGGCAGCATGTATTATCCTACAGCAGAAAATACCCGCCCGACAATGGTGTCGGTACAAAATAGCACCGGGGTAATCATAGACGGACCCACATTTAAAAATTCACCCCAGTTTGCGCTCAATCCCCGGAATTGTACCGATATGATCATTCGTAATGTGACGATAAACAATGAATATTATGCGCAAAATGGCGATGGTATTGATTTGTCGTCTTGCAAAAATACGGCGGTCTATCACTGTACCGTAAATGCGGGTGATGACGGCATCTGCATGAAATCAAGTGGTAATAAAGGGGATGCCGCTACCGATCCTGCCCTGAAAAATATCATTATTGCCGATTGTATCGTTTACCATGCGCATGGCGGCTTTGTAATAGGCAGCAATACAGATGGTGGCATGCAAAACATATATGTTACCAATTGCGATTTTGTAAATACGGATGTTGGTATACGTGTAAAAAGCAGCCGTGGACGTGGCGGTTTGGTGCATGATGTATTTGTAGATCATATTTATATGCGTGATATTTTAAATGAAGCCATACTTTTTAATACTTATTATGAGGAGAATGGTAAGGGCTCATCATCGGGACCGGTGGCAGTAAACAGCAAAACACCACGTTTTCAGGATTTTCATATTAGCGACATTTTCTGTAACAACGCCAAATCCGCCATTGCTATTACCGGGCTGCCCGAAATGCCGGTGAATCATATATATATGTCGGATATGGTTATATCTGCAAAAACGGCATTCAGTGCGGTAGATGCAGCAGATATTTCTTTGAAAAATGTAAAACTAATTTCGCTGGCATCGACATTGATCGAACTGAACAATGCACAGAATATAACTTTTAACAGTATCGGATTTAACAGCAACACCTCAATATTTATTTCGGCAGGTGGTAATACAAAAGGCATTAAGGTGACAGATACAAACCTGAAAGGTTTGGCTGAACCGCTTAAACTGGAAAAACATCTGGATAAAAGTACCGTAACTATACAATAATAATATACTAATATGTTAAATAAACTTTTTGCAAAAACACACCTGTACCAGCAGATACTAATTGGTATTATGTTTTTAGTCTTAACAGGATTTACGCAATTACAGGATCCTATAACCATTTATATGATTGGCGATTCTACCATGTCGATAAAAGAAAAATCGGCGTACCCCGAAACTGGATGGGGAATGCCCTTCGCTATCTTTTGGGATAAGACGGTAACTGTTGACAACCATGCACAAAACGGGCGGAGCACGAAAACATTTATTAACGAGGGACTGTGGAAACCTGTTGCCGCTGGTATGAAAAAGGGGGATTACCTGTTTATACAATTTGGCCATAATGATGAAGTAAATACCAAAGCCAGCTATGCTACACCTGATGAGTTCCGTAGCAACCTTACCCGTTTTGTAACAGAGGCCAAAAATAGGGAAGTTAATCCTGTGTTAATAACACCAGTTACCCGCAGAAATTTTGACGCTGCCGGTAAAGTAGTGGATACCCATGTGGTATACGCGCAAATAGTAAGGGATGTAGCGGCAAAGAATAATGTGCCTTTAATTGATCTGGACAGTTTAAGCATGCAGTTGCTGCAAACGCTTGGTCCTGATCAATCAAACCTGTTATTTAATCATTTGCTGCCCGGAGAAAATCCTAATTATCCCGAAGGAAAGGAAGATAACACTCATTTTAGTGAGTTAGGCGCCCGTAAAATGGCCGAACTGGTATTAGCCCACATAAGGATTATACAGCCTGAACTTGCTGCCAGAATAATAAAGGGAAAAGATTTACCTATAAAATAGCAATTCAAGGAAATGAAACTGAAAAAGATTTTTACCGCCGGCTTTCTGCTTGTAGTGGTTGCCTTACCGCCCAAACCTATCAAAATTTATATGATAGGCGATTCTACGATGTGTCTTTATACCAAGGACCGGCTACCGCTTACTGGTTGGGGAATGCCTTTTGCCGATTATTTTGATAGTTCGGTAAGTATCAGAAACGAAGCCAGAGGTGGCAGAAGCACCCGCACATTTATAAGCGAAAACCGGTGGGCGCCCATTGTTGACAGCCTGCAGGCCGGTGATTATGTACTGATACAATTTGGCCATAATGACGAGGCAAATCAACCTCAGTTTGCTGACAGGTATACACCGGTAGGCGATTACCGGAAAAATCTGATATTGTTCATTACACAGGCACGCAGCAAAAATGCTATTCCGGTGTTGATTACCCCGGTTACCAGGTGTAATTTTGATAAGAGTGGTAAAATAAAGGAAACACACCTCGAATATTCAAATGCGGTAAGGGCCGTCGGCGATTCACTAAAAGTGCCGGTTATTGATTTGGATGAACGAAGCCGGGAGCTAGTTGGCAAGCTGGGGCCGGAAACAGCTAAAATGATCTACATGCAGGTAGATTCCGGGGAGCATCCTAATTATCCATCAGGAAGGCGCGATAATACCCATTTTAATGAATACGGTGCGAGGTTGATGGCGGAGCTGGTGTTAAACGAAATCAAGCGCTTGCACCTCGACCTGGAAGCCCGGATTGTTAAAAGTAAGCAAACCGCTAAATGAAGAAAGCTTTATTGTTGTTGTGTTTCGAGCTTTTAATGAGCTTTTCTTTTGGTCAGGTCAAACACCTTACTGTGGCTGCAGATGGCAGCGGCAATTATAAAACAGTCCAGGAAGCAATAAATGCGATCCCCCCAAATAATCAAATCCGTGTGGTGATTTTCATTAAGCATGGCATTTACAAGGAAAAACTTCATTTGGATTCAGGTAAAAACTTTGTGGAATTAAGGGGCGAGTCGCGCTTTAATACTATTCTGACTTATGACGACCATTCGGGTAAGGTATCCGCGAGTGGAAATAATATAAGTACGCGTTCCTCTTATAGTTTTCTTATCAATGGCTATAACTTCCAGGCACGTGATATTACCTTTCGCAATGATGCCGGTTTTAGTGCCGGACAGGCTGTGGCAGTTGAGGCGGATGGCGATAAAACTGTTTTTACAGATTGTCGCTTTATCGGCAATCAGGATATTCTATTTCTGAACAACGAAAAAAGCCGTCAGTATTACAAAGATTGTTATATAGAAGGAACAACCGACTTTATTTTTGGCTCCGCTACCGCATGGTTTGAAAACTGCCATATCCACAGCAAGAAAAATTCGCATATTACTGCGGCATCAACACCTCAAAATCATATTTATGGCTTTGTATTTAACAATTGTACCTTAACTGGCGACAGCGACCTGCACATGGTGTCGCTTGGTCGTCCCTGGCGGCCTTATGCTTGTGTAATTTATATGCATTGTTACCTCGGGGAGCAGGTAAAGGCCGAAGGATGGAACAATTGGAATAAAACGGACAGCTATAAAACGGCACGCTATGCGGAGTTCGAAAACTATGGTCCGGGAGCTGGCGTTACTGCCAGGGTGCCCTGGTCAAAACAATTAACACTGGCGCAGGCGGGGCAAATTACGCTCGGGAATGTTTTTGGAGATTGGGATCCGCTTCAAACTATAGCTAATATTGAGTAATCAGAAGAGTCTATAACAGAAAAAATGGCAAACTCATTTAAATACAGCCTTATTATAATCTTAATGTGCTGTTCCCTGGCGGCTTCCGCGCAAGATTTTATACCCATATGGCCCAAAGGCAAGATCCCTAATTCCAGGCACCTGAAATTGAAAGACAGCATAGCTAATGAGCGCATTTTCCGGGTCATGCTACCCGGCATGTACGCTTTTTTTCCGGGTAAACAGGAAAATAAGGGTGCGGCGGTAGTTATTTGCCCGGGCGGAGGGTATGAACACCTGGCATATGTAACCAGTGGTTTGCAGCTGGCTAAATGGTTTAATACCATGGGGATAAGTGCATTTGTGCTTAATTACCGCCTGCCGAATTCACCTGACCTGGAACAGCGGGAAACCGGCCCCCTGATGGATGCCCAACGTGCCATCAGGTATATCAGGGTGAATGCGGCCAATTGGGGCATTAACACTGATAAGATCGGGATTATGGGGTCGTCTTCCGGAGGACACCTTGCGGCATCAGCCGGAACCATCAGCGATGATGTGTCGGCTATAGGTGATAGTCTGGATAAAGTGCCCTTTAAGCCGGATTTTATGATCCTTGTTTCCCCGGTTATAGACATGAGCATGCTTTATGCACATTCCGGCAGTGTTAAAAGTTTACTGGGTCCGGGCGCATCGGATGAGTTAAAGAAAAGATTTTCGCTACAGTTACAGGTAACCCCGGCCACGCCACCGTGCTTTATTGTCGACGCGGTTAACGATAAAACTGTAAACCCGATGAACAGCCTACTGTTTTACCAGGCCTTGCTGCAGAATAAAATACCGGTTAGTTTTCACGCCTTCCCGCAAGGAGGTCACGCTATCGCTTTAAGAAATAATTCTGGTTCTACCGAATTATGGACCCAGCTTTGTGAAATGTGGATGATAGAAACAGGAATTATACCGGAAAAACTTAATACTAAATAAAAAACGATGTTAATGCCCGGTTACTGCTTGGTGTAGTTTAGCGGCACTAATGGGTTTGGATAATTATCGCTTTGATCTTCTGCCACATTATCAAGGCATTTAAAATCCTTTTCAATTAATAAGTATAACGGCCCATGGTTGTTTTCAAACCCCACCCGGTCTGTAGTCGTCCATTCATTAGCTATATAGTCAGGTACATATAAAACAATTTTCAAATCGTTAAAATCAACTGTAAGTTCAACCTTCTGGTAGCTTTGTAGCGCGTATACTAGTTTTTGGGTTCCAAAAGAAATTGCTTCTTCAATATAACCATCTTTTGTAAAATGTTCAATATCTGATTTTGTGAGTCGGTAACGTAATGAATTACCTTTAATCCGGATTTTCATAAATCTATTAGGTGTTTTGAATGAAAATTTACTACTTTGCCAATAATTATTAAAGCAGGGTAGGTTAAGTTGTCCTTTGCCGCCATCTCCGACAGGTTTTCAACAATGCCGGTGGCTATTTTTTGATTAGGTAAGGAGGCATGCTGAATTATTGCTGCGGGCATTGTGCCTTTGCCTTGTTCTATATAGGTTGCGGCAATTACTGCCAGTTGTTTCATTCCCATGTAAATAACAACCGTTGCATTACTTTGCATGGCAAGTTTTAGGTCTGATGAAAGTGTGCCATCCTTTTTGGTGCCGGTTATCATCCATATCCCTTCGCTTATAGCACGGTGGGTAAGCGGAATATCTTCAAGCCCTGAGGCCTGCATACTGGTGACGCCCGGTATAAAGTGGGTTTTAATTCCATGCTCCCTTGCATAAATAATCTCCTCGAATCCTCTGCCGAAAATAAAAGGATCTCCGCCTTTCAATCTCACTACCTTGCCTTTTGTAAAGGCGAAATGTTTTATCATTTCGTGAATGATTTCCTGCGGGGTATAGCTGCCATAAGGTTGTTTGCCCACGTAAATCTTTTCGCAACCATCTTTTGCTAAGTTTAAAAGTTATTTATTGGCTAAATTATCATACAATATAACATCAGCCTCCTTTAAAATATGGTATCCCTTCATGGTAATAAGCTCGGGATCGCCAGGACCTGCGCCTAAAACAAATAATTCAGGGAATATTTTACTGTTGTCCATTATTATTAGTTATTTTTTCAAAAAAATCTATTTACACTTTATCTTTTTTTGTATAAAATCACATATTGGATTGATTTTATCAAATTTAAGTCTTATAAAATGATTTATATCATGAAATTTTGATAAAAATTGATATTAAAATAATTTAAATATTACTAAAATCATAAAAAATGTAAAAATAGGCAATAAATATCTGTTGGAAAATTGATATATATTATATAATTGAGTAGTATTGTTATGTAAATACATTTTGGTCGCAACAAGGATGTGTTTATCGTGATTAATTGCTTTAACATTTAAAATAACCGCATATGTCTCAACCAACAATTGTCGTAGTTGGAAATGGAATGGTTGGATATAAGTTTTGTGAAAAACTGGTATCCAGATCAAATCAATTCAACATTATTGTTTTCGGTGAAGAATCCCGCATAGCTTATGACAGGGTGCATCTAAGTGAATACTTTAATGGCAAATCTGCCGATGATTTGTCGCTTTCCAATTCATCCTGGTATGCCGATAATGGCATTTCTCTTCATTTGGATGATCCTATACAGGAAATTAACCGCATTGATAAAACGGTACACTCTTTTAAAGGAACTGTAATAAAATATGATTACTTGGTAATGGCAACAGGTTCATCTCCTTTCGTTCCAAATATAGAGGGTGTTGAAAAAAAAGGTGTATTTGTTTACCGCACCATTGAAGACCTGGGCCTAATTAGGGATTATGCTGCCAGTGCAAAAGTTGGTGCGGTAATGGGCGGTGGGTTGTTAGGATTGGAGGCTGCGAAAGCGTTAATTGATCTCGGTATTAAAGAAACCCATGTTATTGAGTTTGCACCGCGTTTGATGCCAAGGCAGATCGATTCTGCCGGGAGCGCCATGCTGCAATCAAAGTTAAAGCAATTTGGGTTGAGCATCCATTTGAACAAAAGCACATCTGAGATTGTGGGTGCTGACAAAATAGAGTCCTTGAAATTTAATGATGATACATCGCTAACGGTTGACATGCTGGTTATATCAGCGGGTATACGTCCCCGTGATGAGCTGGCAAAGCTTGCAGGCTTGCAAACAAGCAGTCGCGGCGGTATTATGGTTAATGAAAAAATGCAAACCAGCGACGAATCTATATTCGCGATAGGTGAATGCGCGCTTTATAACAGTATGATATACGGGCTGGTTGCCCCGGGTTATGAAATGGCCGACATTGTAGTAGCGTATTTAACCGGGGGTGATAAATCCTTCTACGGTTATGATATGAGCACTAAGTTAAAGCTGATTGGTGTAGATGTAGCAAGTTTCGGCGATGCCTTTGTTACCGAACCTGAGTGCCGGACTATCGTATTTGAGGATACCCATAAAGGCATATACAAACGCATTAATATTAGTAACGATGGTAAGCATTTATTGGGTGGCATTTTAGTTGGTGAAGCAGAGGCTTACAATATATTATTGCAAACAGTTAATAATAAAATTTTGCTGCCGCCTGATCCCGAAGATTTGATATTGGGATCACGGGGCGGTGAATCTACTGAAGGTGCCGGACTTATGGGTTTGCCTGATGACGCTTTAATATGTTCGTGCGAGGCGGTAAGTAAACTGGCAATATGTTCGGCGGTCAATGATGGTGCATCAAACATTGATGATATAAAGAAATGCACTAAGGCTGGAACCGGCTGCGGTGGCTGTGTTCCGTTGGTTAAAGATTTGATAACCGGCACCTTGAAAGCCAATGGCCAGTACGTTAAAAATGTAATATGCGAGCATTTTGACTATTCGCGGCAAGAGCTGTTTGATATGGTGAAAATAAACAAGCTGAAAAATTATGACCTGGTATTGGATCACTTTGGAAAGGGTGACGGCTGTGAGGTTTGTAAACCTGCGGTAGCAAGCATACTTTCGAGCTTATGGAATGATGTAATTGTAAAGCAGGATACTATACAGGATAGTAATGACCGTTACTTGGCTAATATTCAAAAAGGAGGTACTTACTCGGTAGTGCCTCGTATTCCGGGTGGAGAAATTACACCGGATAAACTGATCGTTATTGGGCAGATTGCAAAAAGATATGGTCTTTATACTAAAATAACGGGAGGTCAACGTATTGATATGTTCGGCGCCCATGTGAATGATTTGCCTGCGATTTGGGAAGAATTAATTGACGCGGGTTTTGAAAGTGGGCATGCATACGGCAAATCATTGCGTACAGTTAAAAGCTGTGTGGGTAGTACCTGGTGCCGGTATGGTTTGCATGATAGTGTTTCATTCGCTATCGAAATAGAAGAGCGTTATAAAGGGGTAAGATCGCCGCATAAGCTAAAGGGCGGTGTTAGTGGATGTGTTCGTGAATGTGCCGAAGCGCAGGCAAAGGATTTTGGTATTATCGCTACCGAAAAGGGATGGAATTTATATGTGTGCGGCAATGGTGGATCGAAGCCACAGCATGCGCAACTATTGGCTACGGATATTGATAGCG
>Ga0302315_10004052_pt1 | contig 12946 bp, 5 predicted proteins | sample III_Palsa_N3_1_FD_200532 | JGI IMG/M metagenome (GOLD analysis project Ga0302315, IMG submission 200532) | Peat permafrost microbial communities from Stordalen Mire near Abisko, Sweden - III_Palsa_N3_1 | ecosystem: Environmental > Terrestrial > Soil > Palsa > Peat permafrost | place: Sweden... | reverse complement strand
CCGCAACCACCTCGAACGTAGCGGCCTGAATCTTTGGAAGCACGGCCGGATCGAGGCTCGCGGCTTGTACGGTAGTCATTGCACAGAGGCCGATCAATGCTGCCATTGCCATCTGCTGAAGCATTAATGCCGAAGCGCCTGCGCGGCGCCGAATTACTCGCAAAACGTGCATGACCATCCTTTGCATTGAATCCGCCTTGACATGAAAGCCGTCGTCGAACTCCCCCGGAATCCTGACTGGCGACGGCCGCTCACGGATATTGACATGCCGGCGCGGCGCTTGCACCGACGCCGATCTGACCATGAACGGGCAGCCAGCTACGCCGGATTGACCAGCCTAAACACATCCCCATATATGATCGGGTGATCAACTTTTCACCACCGCACGGACCTCCGCCGATGCGCCTGGACTCCAACCCATTGGACACTGCCGCATTGGACGCCTTCCACCCCGCCGTTGCGGGCTGGTTCCGTCATGCCTTCGCCTCGCCCACCTCAGCGCAGGCGCAGGCGTGGCCGTCGATCCGCGAAGGCAGACATACGCTGGTGGCCGCACCCACCGGTTCAGGCAAGACGCTTACAGCGTTTCTGGCGGCGATCGATGCACTGGTTTGCGAAGGCGTAGCCAACGGCGGAACGTTGCCGGATACCACACGCGTGCTCTACGTGTCGCCGCTGAAGGCGCTGTCGAACGATATCCAGATCAATCTGGAGCTGCCGCTGCAGGGCATCCGCACCGAACTCGAAAAACTCGGCCTGCCCGATGTGGCGATCCGCACCGCCGTGCGCACCGGCGATACGCCGCAGGTCGAGCGCGCGCTGCTGCGCAAGCAGCCGCCACATATTCTGGTGACCACACCCGAATCGCTTTACGTGCTGTTGGGCTCGGCCTCCGGACGGGCGATGCTGGCTGGCGTGCAATCGGTCATCGTCGACGAGATTCACGCCATCGCGGGCAGCAAGCGCGGCTCGCACCTGGCGCTTTCACTGGAACGGCTGGAGTCGCTGTGCCAGCGGCGCTTGCTGCGCATCGGTTTGTCGGCGACGCAAAAACCTATCGAAGAGGTCGCCAACTTTCTGGTGGGTACTCAAGCTTCGCTGCCGGCAGCGAGCAAAAACGACTGCACGATCATCGACGTCGGCCATACCCGCACGCGTGATCTGGCGATTGCGCTGCCGCCGGTGCCGCTCGAGGCGGTGATGTCCAACGACAGCTGGGAGCTGGTCTACAACCATATTGCGGCGCTGGTACAGACGCATCGCACCACGCTGGTGTTCGTCAACACACGGCGGATGGCTGAACGCGCCGCGCGGCATCTTTCCGAGCGACTCGGCAAGGAGAACGTGGCAGCGCATCACGGCAGTCTCTCGAAGGAGCTGCGGCTGGATGCCGAGCAGCGACTCAAGCGCGGCGAACTATCAGTGTTGGTGGCTACCGCGTCGCTGGAGCTGGGCATCGATATCGGCGACGTCGATCTGGTGTGTCAGCTCGGTTCGCCGCGTTCGATCGCCGCGTTTCTGCAGCGCGCCGGACGCTCCGGCCACAGCATCAGCGGCACGCCGAAGGCTCGGCTGTTTCCCGCCACGCGTGATGATCTGATCGAATGCACGGCACTCCTGGATTGTGTGCGACGCGGCGAGCTTGACGCACTGATTTTGCCGCCACAGCCGCTCGACGTGCTGGCGCAGCAGATCATCGCCGAGGTCGCCTGCCAAGAATGGAGCGAGGACGCGCTGTATGAGCTGGTGCGTCGTGCGTGGCCGTATCGTGCGCTGACCCGCGACGATTTTGATGCGGTGGTGAAGATGCTGGCCGAGGGTTTCACCACGCGCCAGGGGCCGCGTGCGGCTTACCTGCATCGCGATGCAGTACACGGCCAGCTGCGTGCGCGGCGCAACGCGCGACTCACCGCGCTGATGTCTGGCGGCACCATCCCCGATACGGCAGATTACAAGGTCGTGCTGGAACCGCAGACGATCATCGTCGGCACGGTGAACGAGGATTTTGCAGTCGAGAGCATGGCTGGCGATATCTTTCAGCTCGGCAATACCAGCTATCGCATCCAGCGGGTCGAGCGCGACCGTCTGCGCGTGGAGGATGCGCACGGCGCGCCGCCAAGCATCCCGTTCTGGCTCGGTGAGGCACCGGGGCGCAGCAAGGAGCTGTCGTTCGGCGTGTCGCGTTTGCGCGGCGAGATAGAAACACAGCTTGAGGCTGGTGGTGCCACGGCCGCTTTGACGTGGCTGTGCGATGAGCTGCAACTGGATGCCGCCGCCGCACAGCAGCTGGTCGACTATCTGGCCCGCGCCAAGGCCGCACTCGGCGTGCTGCCGACGCAATCCACGCTGATACTGGAACGTTTCTTCGACGAGTCCGGCGGCACCCAGCTGGTGATCCACACACCGTGGGGCAGCCGCATCAATCGCGCGTGGGGGCTGGCGCTGCGCAAGCGCTTCTGCCGCCAGTTCAACTTCGAGTTGCAGGCCGCGGCGACCGAGGATGCGATCGTGCTGTCACTGTCGACCAGCCACAGTTTTCCGCTGGAAGAGGTTGCGCACTACCTGCACTCCAATACGGCCGAGCACGTGCTGATCCAGGCCCTGCTCGACGCCCCGCTGTTCGGTGCTCGCTGGCGCTGGAACGCCGTCACCGCGCTGGCGCTGCCACGCTTTGCTTCCGGCAAGAAGGTGCCACCGCAGATCCAGCGCATGAAAAGCGAAGACCTGCTGGCCGCGGTGTTTCCCGATCAGGTCGCCTGCCTGGAAAACATCGTCGGCGAGCGCGAGGTACCCAAGCATCCGCTGGTCGACCAGACCATGCACGACTGCCTGCGCGAAGCGATGGATACCGATGGCTGGCTGGACGTGCTGCGTTCGATGGAAAGCGGTGCCATCCGCATCGTGGCACGCGACCTCACCGGCCCCAGCCCGTTGGCTGCGGAAGTGTTGAATGCCGCACCGTATGCTTTCCTCGACGATGCGCCGCTGGAAGAACGGCGCACCCAGGCGGTGCAGACGCGCCAATGGAACGGTGCCGACAGCGCCGATGATCTCGGCCGCCTCGACCCGGAAGCCATCGCCGCCGTGCGTGACGAGGCGTGGCCGCAGGTGCGCGACGCCGACGAAATGCACGAGGCATTGAATGTGCTCGGCTTCGTTACCCAGGCCGAAGCGACCGCCAATACCGGCTGGAACGAACGGTTGCAGACCCTGGGCAAGGCCCATCGTGCCACGCGACTGACTCTGCAGCACGGCGACGATATCTGGACCTGCGCCGAGAAATTGCCGCTCTGGCAAACCGTGCATTCGACACTGCCGATGCAACCGGCCATCGATGCGCCGGCCGAGTACGCCGCACAAACATGGACTCGCGACGACGCCCTGCTGGAACTGGTACGTCATCGCCTCGGTGGCCTGGGCCCGGTCACCGTCGCCACGCTGGCGCAGTCGCTCGCCGTTGACAGCGGTGACATCGACGCGGTGCTGCTGCGACTTCAATCCCAGGGCTTTGTGATGCAGGGCCGCTTCAGTGCCGGCGCCATCGACACCGAATGGTGCGAGCGGCATCTGCTGGCGCGCATCCATCGTTACACCCTCGGCCGACTACGTCGTGAGATCGAGCCGGTGAGCCGGCGTGAGCTGATGCGCTTTCTGTTCGACTGGCAGCATGTCTCTGCCGCCACTCGACTGAGCGGGCCGGATGCCTTGCACGCCACGTTGAGTCAGCTCGAAGGCTTCGAGGCTGCGGCCGGTGCATGGGAATCGGAAATCCTGCCGACGCGTATCGGCGACTATTCGATCAGCTGGCTGGATGATCTGTGCCGCGCTGGCCGCATCGGCTGGAGCCGATTGCGCAGTGGTACCGGCGGAGGCGGCGGTCCGGTTCGCAGCACGCCGATCGTGCTTTTGCCACGACGCAGCATGGCCGTCTGGACGTCCATCGCTGCTGGCACGGCGACGCAGGATGTTCTGCTGTCTTCGCGCGCGCAGGCCGTCGTCGATGCGCTGCAGGTACAGGGCGCGCTGTTTTTCGACGAATTGATGAATGCGACGCGCTTGCTGAAAACCGAAATGGAGGATGCCTTGGGCGAGTTGGTGGCCGCCGGTCGTGTCAGCGCGGATAGCTTCGCCGGTATGCGCGCCCTGCTGCTGCCCGCGGCCAAACGCGACGCCCGTCGGCATCAGCGCATGCGCCGGCATGCACTCAACGGCATCGAAGATGCCGGCCGCTGGTCGCTGGCTCGCGGTGCGGGCGACTCGATCTCCAGCGAGCGCGACCCCGAGGCGATCGAACATATCGCGCGCACTCTGCTGCGCCGCTACGGCGTGGTGTTCTGGAAACTGCTGGAGCGCGAGGCGCCGTGGCTGCCGCCGTGGCGCGAACTGCGGCGGGTGTATCAGCGGCTGGAAGCGCGCGGCGAGATTCGCGGTGGCCGTTTCGTCGAAGGCCTGGTCGGCGAACAGTTCGCGCTGCCCGAGGCGATCGCACCACTGCGCGCGGTGCGCAAGCGCGCGGAGACGAATGAGCTGGTCTGCCTCAGTGGCTGCGATCCGCTGAATCTGGTCGGCACGGTGCTGGTCGGTGACAAGGTGCCGTCGCTGGCCGGCTCGCGCGTGCTGTATCGCGACGGCATGGCGATCGCCGCGCTGATTGCCGGCAAGATCGTACCGCTGATCGAGCTGTCGTCGGCCGACACACAGCTCGCGCAACACGCCCTCTTCCGACATGCGATGCCATTGAACGACAGCATGGCCGCACAGCAATAGCCGCAACCTTGCACGATCCCAACGTCAGAGCTTGAGATACCAGCGCCGCCGATCCATCGCACACACGATCAGCCACCACACAGCGACGAAAGCCAGCGCGTAGGCGAGCGACGCGACATACGCACCGGCCAGCGGCGTGATGGGCCTGGCAAACAACCGTTGATAGATGGGCTCTTGCCAGCCGAGTGCGGGCAGTACGATCTGCATCAGCTCCGAGCCTGCGTAAGCAGCGATGGCATTGACGCCGAAGCGCCGGCCCAACGCTGGCCAGCCGTAGCGATCCACCAGCACGTGAAAGGCAAGCAGCGCCAGCATCGACCAGCCCGCGCACCACAGTACGAACGAAGGCGTCCACAGATTCTTGTTGAGCGGCAGCCATAACGACCACAACACGCCAACCACCAGCGCAACCAGGCCCGCTATCAGTAACGTTTTCCTTTGCCCTTGGCGCAGCCAGCATCCCGCCCGCAGGCCAAGCAAGGCTGTGGCCAGGGACGGCAGCGTGCCGAGCAGACCTTCCGGATCGTGCTCGCGGCCGGTCGAGGGATCGATCAAGTAGACGAAGCGACCGAACACCGCGCTGTCCACACGGCTGATGATGTTGATCCAGGGCGCCAGCGAGCCGCCCCACCACAGCAGCGTCGCGTAGCCGATCAGCAACAGCGCAATCGCCGCCCACTGTGTACGTGGTTTGGTATAGATCGCGAACAGCGCTACACCGGCGTAGCACACGCCGATCCGCTGCAACACGCCGGGAAAGCGCAGGTGCGCGCCGGGCATCAGGAACCACGCCAGCAGGTTGATCGCCACGCCGAGCGCGATGATGCGCAGGGCGCGCCAAAGTGCGGTACGCATCAGCAGCGCCGGCGCGGCGCCCTGCTCCAGCCGCGGCAGCATGCCCAATGCCACCGATACGCCGACCACGAACAGAAACAGCGGAAAGATCAAATCCGTCGGCGTACATCCATTCCATGCGGCGTGATCCAGCGGCGCGTAGACGTGACCCCAGTCACCCGGATCATTGACCAGCAACATCGCCGCCACGGTACAGCCGCGCAACGCGTCGACCGAGGCCAGCCGGTGCGGCGCGGCATTCATCAATGCGCCTTGGCCGCTGTTTCGGTGGTGAGCAAGGTCACGCGATCGAGTGCGTAGAGATCACCCTCGATCGGCGCCGTGTAGATCAGGCATAGCGCATGCGAACCATGCGAAGCAGGCATCGCCGCATCGAGCGCAAAACGTCGCGTGCTGCGCGCCGGATCGGGTAGCGGCAGTGAGACAAGCACCGCGCCATCGCAGCGGTCCTGATGCACTACCAGCTCGCCAAAGGGCGTGCTACGCGGATGTGACACCACTAGCTTTGCGTCGTGCGCCAGCTGATAGTTGCGCGGCAGCCGCACGGCATCGACGTGGATGCGCGCGATGCCGTCCATCGGCGTGGAGGGATAGAGCTGGCAACTGTCGAACACGTTGATGCTGTAAACCGGCGCCAGCGACTCGGCATCAGGCATCGGCTGCACGCGCAGGCGGAAGTCGCTGCCCGGGCAGTTCGGCATGGCGTTGCCACTGATGCTGAGCAGGCTGGCGCGATCCAATACGCGCTGACGCGGCGAGGCCAGCAGCATGCCGTCGCTGCTGAAGGTCACGGCGCGCACGGTCAGCGGCAGCTTCACTTCCAACGGCGTGCGATAAAGCGGCGAGGCAACGGTTGGCACGCTGCCATCCAGCGTGTAGCGCAGTTCACCATCGCCCGCCTGATTGCCTAGCGTCAGCGATGCCGCGCCGCTGCTCAGCGCGACAGTCCGGTCGATCGTGATGTCCGCGGCAAACGCGCTGTCCGCATAACCGATCTGCTGCGCTCGATAGCGCGCGAACTGTGCCGGCAGGCGCGCAAGAAAGCCGTGCCAGTCGCGCGCCGCCGCAGGCGACCAGTCCACTTCGCTCAGCGCATCGAGTCGTGGAAACATGGCGTGCTCAACATGCGCGATCGTCGGCATGTGCTCGGTCCACACATTGGCCTGCGCACCGAGTACATGCGTTGCCTGTGACGCATTGAGCGCCTTGGGCACGGGCTCGAACGCATAAATGCTGGCCAGATTGCGGACCGGAAGGCGCCCTGCAATTTCGTCCGCTTGATCGCTCTGCAACTGATCGAAATACAGATCCGGTGACGGCGACAGCACCACGTCATGGCCCTGCTTCGCCGCATCGATCGCACCCTGCATGCCGCGCCACGACATCACCGCAGCATCGGCCGACACCGCACCGGCGAGTATTTCGTCCCAGCCTATCAGCCGACGACCATGCGCAGAGAGGTAACGGCCGAGTCGGCTGATAAACCAGCCCTGCAGCGCGTCTTCATCCTTCAGACCGAGCGCATGCATCTTCGCCTGTACGGATGGCGAGGCTTTCCATTGATCCTTGACCGCCTCGTCGCCACCGATGTGGATGTAGTGCGAAGGAAACAGTGCCATCACTTCGTCGAGCACGTGGTCCATGAAGGTAAATGTCGCGTCGTCGACGTTGTAGAGATACGGATGCACGCCCCAATCCTCGGACACCGGTGGCCGCTTGCCGGTAACGCCAAGGAACGGATAGGAGGCGACCGCGGCCTGCGCGTGGCCGGGCATGTCGATTTCCGGCACCACGGTTATGTAGCGCGCAGCGGCGTAAGCCACCAGCTGGCGAATCTGATCCTGCGTGTAGTAATCACCATAACGCAGCGGCTGGCCGTCGTGTCCTGCATCAACCGGCGTACGCCAGGCGCCGATGCGAGTGAGTTCGGGGTAGCGCTTGATCTCGATGCGCCAGCCCTGGTCGTCGGTGAGGTGCCAGTGGAAGGTGTTGAGTTTGTGCTGGGCCATCTGGTCGAGCACCGTTTCGATCTCGGCGATGCTTTGCATGTGGCGCACCGAGTCGAGCATCAGACCGCGCCAGACGAAGCGTGGCTGATCGCTGATATGCATGGCTGGTACGCGTACGGATCCGTGTTGGTCATCCGGGGAAAGCAGCTGCGCCAGCGTCATTGCGCCGTAGAACAGGCCGGCATCGTCGCGTGCGCTGATGTGGATGCCCTGCGGCGTCACGTCGAGCGTATAGCCTTCGCGATTGTCCACTGCGGCCCGCGGATCGAGCTTCAGCTCGATAGCTCTTGCCGAGGGGAACAGACCCTTGACGCCCAGACGCAGGCCACGTGTCTGCGCGACAAGGCTCGCCAGATACTCCGCGGTCTTGTGCGTCCCTGCACTTCGATCCGCCACCACGATAGGCGTATCGGCGTCGACTTCGAATGCGCCAGCGGCGTAGTTGATTTGAGCCGGCAGCGGTATCAGCGCGGGCGGAGCGGGCGGAGCGGCCGGCGTGGCCGCCTTGGCCAGAACGACTATCGAACAAAGGCTGAGACAGACGGCAAGGCGTGCAAGATTCATGGCGTGTCCCGGCGGCGTAGCGATAACGGCAGCTCCGACGAGCTGCCGTGGCGACATCGATGCTCCCCCCAAAAAAAAGAGACCTGGCAAGCGTGCCAGGTCCGTGGGGGAAGAAAGCCTCAAGAAGAGAACCTGATGGTGAAACGTTGCGGATGGATCAAAACTTGAAGTGCGCGCTCAACATGTACTCGCGACCGCTCACATACTCGTTCGCCAGTTCCTGTTCGTTCTCTCCGTAATACTGCTTATAAACGGAGTTCAGAAGATTCAGCATGTTGAACGAGAGGGTGAAGTTCTGATTGACCTTGTATCCGAGCGATGAGTCCAGTTCCTTGTAGCTGCCCGTGTAGGTATCCGGAGCACCCGCCACGTAGCCACCCGCCAGATACTTGGTACGGTAGTTGTACGAAACGCTCGCGCTATACGCGCCTTGCTCGAAGTACGGCGCAAGGGTGTACGAGCTCTTCGAGTTGTAAGGCAGCGGTCCACCGGCGGCGGTGCTGGAATCGGAGTACGTGTAGTTGGCACGCAGACCGAAACCGCTATCGCCGAAGGCCTGCTGATAGCTGATCGCGGCCCCCTTGACCTTCGCGTGGCCACCGTTGACCGGAGCCGATACGCTGTACTGGCAAAGACCCGCAGTCGTACAGATACCCTGATTGACCAGCAGCTGACCCTGAGCGCCACTGCCGATCGTCGACCACGACGGGTTGATGACGGACTGAACGGTCGAAGCATTGACGACGTAGTTCAAAACATTCTTATAGAAGCCCGAAACCGCGATGACCGACTCCGGGTTGAAGTAGTACTCGGCGGATAGATCGAAGTTGACCGACTTGTACGGCTTCAGGTTCGGATTGCCGGCCGTTGCCGTCAGCGGCGCGATCGTGTCGTTCGATTCGAAGTAAGGCGCGTACTCGTTATACGGTGCATAGGCAATCGTTTCGGACGCTGCGCCACGCAAGATCAGGTCAGGCGTAACGTTCCAGGCAATATTGAACGCGGGCAAGATGTCGTTGCTCTTGTTCTTTGTACCGATGTAGCCGAAACCCGGAGGAAAATCGCATCCGTAGGTGACCTGAGAACATTCGGAGAAACCGGTATAGCCATACGCCGTGATGTCCGTATGGACATAACGGGCGCCGATGTTGCCGTGCACGTTGTCCGTACCAAAATCAACCTGCGCATACAACGAGCTATTCTGCTGCTGCACGTTGAAGGTGTTGTCGTAGGTCGTGAACGGGTTATTCGCGATCAGACCATTGGCTGGGTTGAGCACGGCGTTCATTACCGCCTGATACCCCGAGGTGATCACGTGGGAAACCGTGCTACCTCCCAAACCAATGCTCGATGCACCGTGCAGATTGCTCAGACCACCGAAACCGACATCGGCGAGAGTGCCGTCCGCGAGACCGGAATAGGCAACCAGACTCTGGCTTTCCCAGTGCGACGCGTAACGGGCACCGACTTCGACTTCATTGAAGAAACCGTCAAAATCCTTGGTGAGATCAACCTGCGCGTACGAGTCCTTTGACTTGTACTGCTTGTAATTAATGCCGCTCGCGCTTTCAGGCCAGTAGTTCGGGTTGTCGGCGGTTGCCGGGTCGGTAAAGGTGAAACCTTTGCTCGTATTCCAGTTGAACGGACCGGTGTAGAAGAACTCTTCCAGCGCCTGCGAGATGTCGTCGCTCGAGGTGCTTACGCCTACCTGACCACCCAGGCTCCAGCCATCGCCCCTGTATTTGCCACGCCAATCGACACCTTTGGTCCTGATGTAGGCACCACGCGCGTCGTTGTCTTCATACGTACTTGCTCCGGCGGGGCACGGCGTTACGCCGGGCGCACAGGCTGTGCCACCCACCGTACCGGAATTGATGATGCCGGCGGAATTGGCCGGCCCGAGCGAAGTGATTGGACCAAACGACTGAATCGGGTAAAGCGACGTATTGATGTTGTCCAGACCGTCGGTCATGTACATCAGGCTGAGCGTGCTGTCGAAATTCTCGTTCGGCTTGTACTGCAGGTTGACGAAAATGCTGTTGCGCTTTTCGATCTGCTGAAAGTCAGCGGAATTCAGCTCACTCGGAAAAAACGCGCCACTGGGGGCCGTCGCGTATCCAAAGATTTCCTGGCCCTCGCGGGAGGTATTTTCTTCGTAATGCTGGGCAGAGACATCAACACCGAAGGTTTTGTCGTCGTTGTGCCAGCTGTAGAACACTGACCCGTTCGGGCGAACATTGCGGGTCATGTCATTGTAGTTGGTACCAAACGAACCACTGACCGTGTTGGAAGGCACATCGAGCGGCTGCACCGTATGCATGAACACCGTGCCACCGAGGCTGCCTTCCGGCAGACGCGCTTCAGGGCTTTTGAAGATTTCGAGCTGGCCGAGAATTTCCGGCGGCAGCAGCGAATAGTTGAAACCACGGTTCGGGCTATCGCCATAAAGCCATAGAGCCTGAGCGACGGGGTGGCCGTCGAGGAAGGCATTGTTGAGGCTGGGATCGATACCGTCGATGCTCACGCGCTCTGTCGCACCAAGCAAATGATCAAGTGTCACGCCCGGCACCTGCGCCAGCGCTTCAGCCACGTTGTTGGCAGGGAACTTGCCAATGTCTTCGGCGGTGATCGCATCGATAATCGCGTCGGCGTTGCGCTTGGTATCGATCGACGCCTGCAGGCTTGCGCGAATGCCGGTAACGGTTACGCCGACGAGGTTGGTGACTTTTTTTGCCTGAGCATCGCGCTCTTGCTGCGTAGTGGCGGTCGGCGTGGTCGGTTGCGGCGCAGCGTCCTGTGTGGATGTACTCGGTGCCGGCGTGTCTTGAGCCGAAGAGCCCTGCACCGGCGCACTCGATGTCGGCGTGCCATCGGCAGCAAACGCCGCCGCAGACATACACAAGCTGGCGATGATGCTGGCGGCTAGCAGTGATTTGCGATAATTCATGATGTCCTCCCCTCAGAGGTGATGCGATTCAATGCCGGCGTAGTGCACGGCATTGGGCTGGTTGCGTAAGTCCCTGGTTTACGTAAGTCCTGGTGTGCGTTTGCGGCTTGGCGCCGTGTCACTGGATCGGTGGCATGTCATGTTCCATGTCGCTGCTCTTCATACCCCGTGTCCAGAAACCAGCCTGCGGCACCAATGACACCAAGCTGGCCGTGCTCGATCAGTCGTACGGAAACCTGTTGCAGATAGGCGCGCATCACGCCCTTGTTGAAATAGCGTTCGGCGAAGCTGCTGTCCTGCAGAAAAAACTGGATCTGCGGCAGGATTCCCCCGGCCAGATAAACCGCGCTGGCGCGATACAACAGGGCCAGATCACCGACAAAGCTGCCCAGCAGCCCACAGAAAATGTTGACCGATTCCAGCGCGTCGCCGTCGCTGCCAGCCAGTGCTGCGCCAGTGATCTGGGCCGGTGTTTGCAAACGAGCCGCGCTACCGCGCAGTTCGCACAGCACGAGATAAAGTTTCAGCAGGCCTGGACCGGACAGCACGTCTTCGTAAGAGACGTACGCACGATCGCGACCCAGCAGGCGCAAGACCTGGATCTCGCGTTCGGTACCGGGCGCCAGAGCCACCTGACCCGCTTCGGTGGGAAGCACTTTTGCGCGCGGCTGGCCCGGAAACAGCACGGCCGCACCAAGCCCGGTGCCAGGACCCATGACCAACACCGGACCGGCAGCTATCGGCTGCGCGCTCTCGATGATCGCCCGCGTTTCGGCGGCATGGATAAACTGCGTGGCATAGGCCACCGCCTCGAAATCATTGATGACGGCGAGCCGGTCGATGCCGAGGCCTTGGCGGATCGCGCCAATAGGTACGGACCAAGGCAGATTTTCGTTGATGATGGCGTCGTCCAGCACGTAGCCGGCACAGGCCAGCACGCAGTGATCGATCTGCTGCGCGGCAGCGGCATGCGGCGTGTCCGCCAGCTGCGCCACAAAGTCCTGCAGCAGCACAACCAGGCTGGGCCATTCGGTGCAGTTGTAGCGGTGGTAATGCAGCACCTCGACCGGCGCTTTGTCGGTAGCACCAGCAATCACCAGACCAATGCGTGCATGCGTGCCACCAACGTCAGCAGCAATGAACGGTCGGTTCAACGCACTGACTATCTGGCTCGAACCGGCAGGCACTGATGCATCCGACAGCGCGGCTGTCGGCGACTCCGATGCATGCCGCTGATTAGCGAATTCCCCCACTCCGTTCTCCCGGCAACGGTATGGCCGTGTAGGCCAGCGATGTGTCACCGCTGGCCCATGACAGACCTGATTTGACGGAGTCTGTCGTCAAAATGACAACGTTGTCAACTAGACGTCAATTTTTATTTTCTTGGGCCGTATGGCAGCGCAACATCGGACAGCGAGCCGTCTACGAGGCAACATGAAGTACGCCCTCGAATGGCCATATACATGGCCAAATCGGAGTGAAAACCACTGATGCAGCGGCCTGATGCAACGCCACATGACCCGACTCGATCAGCTTGGCAGTCGTCCCACCTGCCGGATCGGGGTGCGGCTTTTGTGCGACGCGAATTGACAACGATGCACTTTCAGGACAATAAAGAGACATTCGTAATGCATCGATGGGGTTGTCGATGCAGAACGAAACGATCCACACGATCACTCGATCACGTCATTCCGATCAAAGCATCCCGGGGAGAATCATCGATGGCAGCAACACTGACAGCGGCTCCAGCCGCACGCACGAATTTCGGACCGATGATGATCATCGGCATGCTCTTTTTCATTTT
>Ga0302315_10004051_pt1 | contig 12951 bp, 10 predicted proteins | sample III_Palsa_N3_1_FD_200532 | JGI IMG/M metagenome (GOLD analysis project Ga0302315, IMG submission 200532) | Peat permafrost microbial communities from Stordalen Mire near Abisko, Sweden - III_Palsa_N3_1 | ecosystem: Environmental > Terrestrial > Soil > Palsa > Peat permafrost | place: Sweden... | reverse complement strand
AAATCTACAGGTAGTGACAGCTACCCGGCTTCACCTAAATCCGGTGCTGATGGCTGCCGCCAATTCCGCTGGCGGCGTGATGGGAAAGATGATCAGCCTGCAGACCATCGCCGTAGCGACGGTAGCAACGGGGGCCGCAACGTCCCAGCAATCGAAGCTCTTTCGCAAGATGCTTCATCACAGCTTGATTCTTATGGCGCTGGCGGGATTGATCGCTTTTGCGTATGCACGGCTGATGTGAGGTATTGCGAGAGACCGAGGAGTTAAAGAAGTCTCAATCGAGTTGATGACGAGCCGGTGACGGTGCTTTCGCCTTCACCGAGTGTCTCACGTAGAAGACAGATGATGGACTGAGCTCGAAGGGTTCCGCACTAAAACGATCGTCAAATTCGTTTGAATCAAGAGACATAGTTAGACTCGCTGTAGATCAAGGCAACATTTCTGTAGACGCAAAGGCCCCAAAACAGTTCGCTTGATCAAAGTTCAAATGGAGCACGCATGAGGCAGACGTCGGCACTGATTCGGTCGATCTTTACTGAAACTCTGGAACTATTGAATATCAGGGATGTCGTTTCAAACTTGATCCAATGCGATGGTCCCGACTTGATCGTGTGTGATCATCGCTATGATCTTCGCCAAATCAGGCACATCGTTATTGTCGCCGCAGGAAAAGCAGCGACTCCTATGTACGAAGCGGTTGTCGCAGAGCTGGAACGATTTTCACGCACATCGATGAAGGTTACCGTCTTGCTAGTTGCCCCGACCGTACCCCGGCGGGAACGAGCGAACGTCACCTTTTTTCCCGGCGCACATCCCATACCGAACGAAGTTTCCAGAGAGGCGGCTGAATCTACTTTGAAACACCTCAGCAGAGTAGATGGACATACGTTTGTGATGTTCCTCATTAGTGGGGGAGCGTCCTCAATGCTTGAGGCACCGATCGATCCGAACATTTCGATAAGTGAGACAGCGGAGTTCTATCGGGCTCTTGTAGCTTCTGGGCTCCCGATCACCGAGATGAATGTCCTGCGAAAACACTTCTCATTAGTCAAAGGAGGCAGGCTTGCAGTTGCCGCATCTCGCGCTGCTGTTCACTGCACTCTGATCGTCTCAGACGTGCCTTCTCATTCAAGCGACTCGGTCGGTTCCGGCCTGTCGCTACCAGATTTTTCGACAGTTCAAGAGAGTATTAGTCTTTTCGAAAGACTCCAGGATCGTGTACTTCTGCCCGAGAATGTGATCTCTTTTTTCAAAGGGCCTCTATTAAGAGAAACGCCGAAACAAACCGACAAGGCATTTGAACGGTCATTTCATCGAGTAATCTTATCCAGCACCGACCTTGCTGAAGCCGCGACAAGACTTGCGAAAGCGTACGGATTTCATGTGGAGGTCGATTCGACATGCGATGACTGGGAATGCAGAGATGCGGTTAAATATCTTTTAGATAAGACCGAGGCGCTAGCCGCCATCCATCCTAGGGTGTGTCTAATCTCAGTTGGTGAACTTTTGGTGCAAGTCCACGGTGACTCTGGAAAGGGCGGCAGAAATCAGCATTTTGTACTTTCATGCGCGCTGGAACTTCCTCGAATGCATTCGCGCATTACAGTCCTTAGCGCCGGTTCTGACGGAATCGACGGAAATAGTCCTGCAGCGGGAGCGATTGCCGACTGGACGACCTCTGAGCGCGCGCAGTTAAAGGGAATTGATGCTCAGAACTGTCTTGAAGCTTTTGATTCGTTCTCCGTCTTCAATGAGTTGGGAGACGCAATCGTGACAGGGCCAACGGGCAACAATCTTCGAGATATCCGGATCTTGATGAGCGACCGCTCGCATCAGGCCGAATAGTATCGAAACTCTGAAGACAAAATGAGCCAAGCTAAACGGTTATGCATACTACTTACCTCTCTATTCTTGCTGAACCTCAAATTTGTTTTCGCACAAGCCACCGTCCTCGCTCCCTGACATTCAGTCCGCCAGCTCATTGGGCGAAGATCTTTTCGTCCAATCTGGTTCCACCGGTATGGTTACCGTCGAGAGCATGATCAATAACTTTCTGACTAACCTGTGGAAGCAGAGTACCCTTGCCGGAGCCATTCCGAACGAGACATTTCCGCCTCCTGCGGGTTAGACAGGCCCCTGACCGGGAACGACATTCTGGAAGGCATCATGCGCTTCACTGGGCTGGTGGCGATTACGAAGCCGGCCGAATTCTCGTGATTAGCCTTCAGCAGCAGATGCAAAAGCCTTAGGCACCCGAAGGAGTCCTAGACAAATCCCACATAGGGATAATCATCGACTCAGTCCCTAACATTCGGTAATACTTCGCCAAACTCGCCGGATTTTACGGCCTCCAAAAGCTTAGCGTGATCTCTAATGGTCTGATTTCCATATGCTTCAGCCCACTTTGCAAGCGACTGTCTTAAGACTCTTGAAGCTCCGCAGTAGCCAGCAATAGTGGCTGCTTCACTGGTTCTGGCATGAGCTCTAGCGAGCAAAGCGCCACAGGCCCAGCAATAGAAGGTGAAGGCATCTCCGCTCATCCATTCGATTGGAACATCAGCCTTAAGGTTCTTCATTTGCCGGACGTAGTAGGGCCGCCCATCCATTTCCGTCCATCCCAACATCACGTCACTCGAAGCTTGAAGAGCGCGCTGGCCGACGACTACACGTTGACCTTCGTTGACAAACTCTGCGCGGCGCAATGGCAGGTACGGGCCGTGCGCCGGCGTCGAAGCTTCCTTGATTTGCAGGAACAGCGGATCGCCGTCATTTTTCCCGATCAGCAGCGCGAGGTAAGCTCTAGTACCAACCGATCCCACACCGACGACGCGATGCGCCACATCCGCGACCCGATATCGTGAGAGCATATATCGTCGTTCGCGAGAGAGCGTGAGAGAGTAGTCCTCCAGTGCTGTAACCAGCTTGTTTTGAAGCGAAGCACTAATGCGCGTCAAGACGGGAGGATCCTCACGAAACCGCCATTGGCCCTTAGCATCTTTGTCAGCAACTTTCTTCAGAAGGTTGTGATTGTCTGACTGGAGAGCTTTCTCAGTTACCTTTCTCATTACAGCCGAAGCCTTTGGAGGCACTTTGCGAAGAACATCTGCGCGTCCCGGAGAAGCATGAAGATACCAAATATCTAACGTACCCATCGACTCCAGACGCTGCATGTTCTGTTGATATCCTTCGACAGCCTGCATCACAGCACTGCGTCTTTCTTTTTGACTTAGGCCGTTTTCACGACCTGCAACGTTGACACTAGCGGTGAGCCGCTTGAGATCCCACTCCCAAGGCCCGACGATCGTCTCATCAAAATCGTTGATATCGAAAACGAGTTCTCGTTGAGCCGTTCCATAAAATCCAAAGTTGCTGATATGCGCGTCACCAGCAAGGACGACGTTACTTCCCATAACAGGTGTCTGCGCCAGGTCGTAGGCCATCACCGCTGCTGCTCCACGCAGGAACGCGAATGGAGACGATGCCATTCTCTGCATCCTTAGCGGGATGAGGTGCTTTTGTCGTCCTACATTGCTTTTTTTCATCATGGAGATGATGTCTTCCCTGTTTTGCGCGGGTTCCCATTCTCCGTGTGCTTCGCGGGAAACGTGTTCCCGCTGCGCACTTCCCTGCTCGTGCAGTGCATTTACTGTGGCGAGAGGTATACGAAGACTGACTCGCTCGCCTGTCGACGAGACTTTATTTTTTGAGACTATGCGGGATTTCATATCAGCTCCAATTCAAAGCAAACGTTTAAATTACAACCTTGAGCAACATTCTCAGAAGCGAGTCAAGAGGCATCATGGTGAGAAGAAGAGGCGCCATCGGGATGAGGCATGCAAGAGCCAAATGGATTGGCGTACGCGGCCCCATCGGGGCCGGATTCATCTTTTCGATGAATGCGAAACTGTTCCCCAGATCGACAAGAGATTGAATATCTCCAGTGCCAAGCAGGACGTCTTCTGTTGGACGTGGGCTGGAAATCCACTTCTTATGAAAAGATGAGGTGTATTCCGTTGCCAGTGTTCCGTATTGGTGCAAGCCAACTCTCTTCGTTGTGATGAGTCGCCCTGAAAACACGAATAGCGGGAGCAGAACTATAAAGACAGCTAGTGCGACATACGCGGCTATAGATGGCGCAAAGTGTGGAAGAGCAATCCTGTCATAGATCACTCCATTCGCCAGCACTCCGGAGACAGCAACAGAGTAAGCTAAAAGGATAATCCCAAAGAATCGCTGCGATTCGCCGACAAAGGCCAACCCTCCTGCTTCATCTGGATGAGTGGGAATCAACTGTAGATCTAGTCTATTCATCCGCCAGAGAAACTGGCCCCATAAGAACAGACGCCAGAGCCATCGCAAGGTTAGAAACTGAAAGAGGGGTACGCAGAACACAACGAACCACCAGCCTGCACAAGTAAGAGAGGTGCCCGCGCCAGTTCTAACTGCGTACCAAGTGGAGACGTGGACGGCCGTCGACAATAGACTCACGATCGTCAGCAGATAGGCGAGAACGATGAGTACAACTTCGGCTCCTGTAGAGTCGCGCCAGTGGAGACCCTTTTCAATGGCGTTATTGAACTTCGGATAGTCGCTTTGCAGGACTAATCCTGATTCCACAAAGTGATTGGCACAATGAGCGAGTCGCGGGCCCAGCAGTCTTTCTGCCAATAGCAGTAAAGGGACAGCCACTAGGAACCTTGCGTGGACGGCGAAGTCGCGCAGGAAAGGTACGGGAACGAGGTTTCCAGTTGCATTGTGCTGCAGTGCCGAAAGAATGAGCAACGGAACCCAAGTTGCCACGATCGAAAGCAACGCCTTTCGCATTGTGCGCTGTGCGTTCGCGCGGATTAGTCCGACACGCATCTCCAGCCGGTAGGTGGGTCCCCCAGCTGTCAGCAAAAACTGACGATGATTCGCAAGTGCTAAGTCAGTCATAGTCCGCCCTATTGAAACGCGAAGACTACCAAGCGTACTGGACGCCGATGATGGGGCAATCCTATGTAAGACGACCGCCCAATCGATCTGTGGTTCCGTGAATCACGAGCCTATTACCCAATTGATATCCCGCTTTTACATAAAGAGATCGTGTGAGTTTTGCGGCGAGCATACCTTCTACGGGGATGAAGTCGCCATAGCCGAAGAAGTAAAGTCTCTTCACAAATCCCTCGGCGAACAATCGATCAAATCGAGGTGCCAGAATGATCTTCGCCTCCGGTCCGACGACCGGCAACGGCGCAAAGATGGACCCGGAGGGCTGTATGCTTTGTGAGACGTTTTGGCCGTTTCCAAAACTACTCGCCAGCGCCGAGATAGATCCTTTCGTATCTAACAAATTGATTTGCGCTGCGATTCCTAAATGACCACGCTTCCGCCGAATGAAGTCGTACTCATATCCCGGCCCAAACGAGAACGTTCGCAACTGAGTTTTGCCTCCGGAACCCGCCTTAGACATATTGTCCTGAAAAGCAACACTTTCATTCGAGACTTTGTCCCGCGAGACGGTGTTTGGGCTAATGATGAGAAAGAGGTGGTGCTTCCTCTTGAATTGCCAGTCAGCCGTGGCAAGAAATGTCGAGTAATCTCCAAACCCAGTTGAGCTATCAATGGGAAACATTCCAGGCTGCGTGGTGATGCCACTGAGCTTGCCAGTAGGATTCGCACGCCAATAAAGCCCGGATAATCTGAACCTATGGCCGTCCATCTCCTCGTGTGTTTCCGTCTGGGCCTCTGATCTCGAAGTAGAAAGGATCAGGAAGATCAGACTGACACAAAGGAATATCGAACGTGGCCATCTTTCAAAGGTTGTGATGACTCGATGGATCCTGCCGTCAGTCATCCAATGCCCCAAAGGACTGTTGTCCATTCTAGAGGACAACGTACGCCAGTCATGACCATGGCTAAACTGTAAAAACATACAGGTGAGTAAAGCTGCTGATATCGTCTAGTGCTCCGAGATGATGTGTTCCCGAAGAGCGAATCGAACAAGATCGGCATTCGTTTTGAGGCCGAAGTCTTCCATGATCCGGTATTTATGGAACGCGATTGTTCTGACGGCTATGTCGAGCACCGCCGCAGCCTCTTTCATTGAGTGGCCTTCGGCCAAAAGCTGTAGTACTTGTCTTTGTCTCTGAGTCAACTCTTTGGTGGCTTCAGGTGCGGGGCGCGGATCGCGAATCGCGAATGAACTCGTCCATTAATTTCTGAGCAATACTGGGTGTGACGTAAGAGTGCCCATGCAATACTTCGAAGATGGCTTTCTTTAATTCGACGCCAGCCGATTTCTTCAATAGATAACCAGACGCCCACTGTCTAAGGGCCTTCGATGCAATATCAGCATCTTCGTTCATCGTCAGAACGATCAGCTTGATTCGTGGCAGAATTTTTTTAACCTCCAGGCCTGCATCGAGCCCGTTCAGTAACGGCATACCCAAATCTATAAGAACAACGTCTGGTTTCAGCCGCTTTGCGGAGCTTAAGAGATCCCTTCCGTCCGCTACGACCGCCACGACGTCATATTCAGGCTCGAGCGCCTTCTTGAACGCTTCAGCTACGAGCGTGTGGTCGTCTGCAATCAATACTCGCGGCCGGTCCATGCGACCTCCCAACTCGATTGCAACAGCAGATACCGGCTAGAACTAGAGGATCCTAATCTGAGACCGCAATCGCTGCATAAGAGCAAAGTAAGCAATATCTGATTAGAACCGTTCTGACTAGAGTGACGCCACCACCCTCTTTTCTCATCTGCCAAAACTTACAGTTTGTAAGGACTTTCTCAATTCTGCAGTTTCGAGTGACTGGGAATATTAGTAAGGCTCCATTCCAGGGCAATTCTCCCAAAAAGCATCATTGTTCGACGGAATTCGGAAAACTTGATCATATCAACCATCTGCGGCTGCGCAATCGAGAGCCGCTGTAAGAACTGCCAGTACCGGAATCCTCCAACTTGCAATCAGATAAAACCGATACGAGGGTCTAGGGCGAACGATCGACTATATCGCTATATGTCTCCAGTCCTCACGGATGAGCAACGAACCAATCAACGGTTCAGTGGGGGGTACTGTGTGCCACGCCTCGAACTACCGCTTCTCAATATGTGCCGATTCCTCATGAGCGCATCTTTTTGTCGAAGCCGTATTCATCTATCTGCTGTTTTCTGCGTGCTTTTCATGGGACTGTCGCCTGGCCTGTCGGCGTCGACCCGTTTGAACAACGACGTCATCCACATGAAAAATGGGGACATCATAACTTGTTATACGTCGTCGGAGATGAGCAGCTTACTCAGCAGGTCCGTGCGTTGTCAGAAATTCTATTTGCACAATCGAAAAGGCTGGAGTGGAATGGAAAAATCATGGCTAGCCAATTGCAGAGATATCGAAAGTCGACGGCACCAGCGTCAAAGGCTCGAACCGCACTCCCACCGCTTAACCCTGACGTGACCTCACTTTAGCCAGGCAACGGGATACTGTCGATTCTTACAGTGTCCCGTTGTCTCCCCAAATCCTATCGTGAGACAAGTCCTAAATCGAAGGACTCAGGCGCTCTATAGGGGGAGGCGGCGCACAAGGGACCTATCGCCCGATTGGAGGTTCAATGCGAAAAGCTGCGAGAGATAAAAAAAGTTATACAAGCGTCCGCAGATTGAGTTCGTTGTTTCTAGCTGCAATTCTTGTTCTGTTGGCGGCAGGAGTGATCATTTGGAAGTTTTCTTCAACTGCTCCAGCGTCAGCTGCGATGTCGCCAGCTCCGCCGACTAGCCGTGCCCCAGAGGTTGCAGCCAAACCAGCGACGATGGGCACAGTTACGGGGATAGTGTTTGCGCCGACCGTGCCGAACAAGACTTTTCCAGCCGGCAAAGCGCAACCAGGAATGGCATGGATACCTGGTGGAGAGTTCTCGATGGGCGCTCAGGATCCTCCCGATATGGAGCACGATCACGTCGGCATGAAGGCCACGGAGGATTCCCGCCCAGTTCACCGCGTCTACGTCGACGGGTTCTGGATGGATAAGACAGATGTCACGAATGAAGAGTTCGCAAAGTTCGTGGCCGCAACGCACTACGCCACCGAGGCTGAACGGACACCCAGAGCGGAAGACTTCCCCGGAGCCCTGCCCGAAAATCTGGTAGCTGGCGCGGTGGTCTTCTCTCCGCCCGACCAAGCCGTGCCACTCAGTGATCATCTTCAGTGGTGGAATTATGTTAAGGGTGCGAATTGGAAGCATCCCAGCGGCTCTGACAGTAGCATCAAGGGTAAGGAAAGTTACCCAGTCGTCGATGTCTCATATGATGACGCCCTGGCGTATGCGAAGTGGGCGGGCAAACGACTTCCTACAGAGGCCGAGTGGGAGTTCGCCGCCCGTGGTGGTCTGACAGGAAAACCCTTTGTGTGGGGAGATACCTTTCGTCCCGACGGTAAGTATATGGCAAATACTTTTCAGGGCCACTTTCCAAATAAGAACACTGGCGAAGATGGTTTCGCTGCTACCTCGCCAGTCACGAGGTTTCCGCCAAACGGTTACGGCCTGTACGACATGGCAGGCAACGTGTGGCAGTGGACCTCCGATTGGTATCGTCCGGACTATTACCGCCAGCTTGCTGCGTCAGGTGGAATAGCCCATAACCCGACAGGACCCGACAGCTCACTCGACCCCGCGGAACGTGGCGTACCGAAACGCGTCATGCGCGGAGGATCTTTCCTCTGCACCGATCAGTACTGCTCCCGTTACATGGTGGGCACGCGAGGCAAAGGTGAAGTGTCGACTGGGACAAACCATTTGGGGTTTCGTTGTGTGAAGACAACCCATCCTGCCAGGAAAAAGCGAGACGACGAGGAGAGACAATGAATAAGAAACATTACTTTTATTCCTTTCGTACTTTTTCGTTGTTCTATCCCTTTTCACGACTCCTCGGGTCGACGCCCAAGTAGATCCACTTCCCTCGTGGAGGGATACGCTAGCCAAGAGCAAGATCGAATCCTTTGTCGAGCGCGTTACCAAGGCGGGCGGTTCTGACTTCGTTCCTCCTGCAGAACGAATCGCTACTTTCGACAATGACGGTACTCTTTGGGTCGAATCGCCCGTCTACACGCAAATCGTCTTCGCCTTTGATTGGGTCAAAGAGATGGCTCCTCAACATCCGGAATGGAAGAATAAGCAGCCGTTCAAAGGAGTACTAGAGGGCGACATGAAGGCGGTCGCCGCAACTGGAGAGAAGGGTATTGTTGAAATAACTCTGGCGACAAGCACTGGAATGACCAGTGCCGAGTTCGAAAGATCGGTCTCTGATTGGATGGCCAAATCGCATGATCGAAAGTTCAATCATCCATATAACGAACTCATCTACCAACCGATGATCGAGCTCTTATCCTTTCTTCGCAGCAATGGCTTCAAGACCTACATCGTCTCGGGCGGAGAACAGGAGTTCATGAGACCGTGGGCAGATAAAGCTTATGGAATTCCTCCGGAACAGATACTCGGATCAACGATGAAGACGCAATTAATAAATCGCGATGGCCAACCAGCACTCATGCGCCTGCCACAGATTGACTTCATCGACGACGGTCCAGGCAAGCCTGTCGGCATCAATGAATTCATAGGCCGTAGACCGATTCTTGCCTTTGGTAACTCAGATGGCGATCTGCAGATGCTTGAGTGGACGGCAGCAGATTCTGGCCCTCGGCTCATGCTATTAGTGCATCACACAGATGCAACTCGCGAGTATGCTTATGATCGGCAATCTTCGGTTGGGAAGCTCGACAAAGCTCTTGATGAAGCCACTAAGAACGGCTGGGTTGTCGTCAGTATGAAAGACGATTGGAAGCGGATATTCGCCTTTCAGCCGTAGTTCACGCCTCCTATTTGGTTAGCGCTGCACCGCGACGTCCTCAACACTCTGACCCTGGCTTAGCCTGATTGCTATACGTTCCACATCATGCTCGCCGAGATATTTCTCGTCCAAAGCTCCGTTGGCCTGGATAATTCTCGCGATGCACCCCGTCCAACCGGTCTGATGGCTGGCACCCACGCCGGCTCCCGTATCGCCGTGGAAGTACTCGAAAAAAAGAATATTGTCGCGCCAGTGCGGATCGGTCTGAAACTTCTCTGCGCTGCCATACACGGGTCGTCCGCCGGAGCTGCTTTTCACGAATGTTCCGATCAAGCGCTCTCCCAACTCCTTCGCTACCTCGAATAAGTTCATCATATTTCCTGATCCCGTCGGACACTCAATCTTGAACGTGTCGCCATAGTAAGCTCCTAACCGCATGAGTGACGTATACAACAGGAAGTTCACGGGCATCCAGACAGGACCTCTCCAGTTCGAGTTTCCTCCAAACATGCCGCTGTCCGAATCTCCGGGCAGATAGCCAACTCTCGACTCCTGTCCCACGAAATTGAAGACGAAAGGATGATCGAGGTGGTAGCGCGACAGTGCTCGGATGCCGTGAGGTCCGAAAAATTCATTCTCATCGAGCATCTTGGTCAGGATACGTCGAAGCTTATCCTCATTCACCGTCGAAAGCATCCGCCGCCCGGCAAGCCCGGGAGTCCCCGGCATGTGTAAGTTGGATGCCAGCTCAGGGTGTCGCATTAGAAAGTCTCTGGCATGCTTGCCGAATGTTGGCAGTCTCTCTATGAGATCTTCCTCAAAGATCGCTACAGCGGTCAGGGGCAGAAGCCCAACCATGGACTTGACCTTCATACGAAATGCTTCGCCATCCGGTAATCGTAGGACATCATAAAAAAATCCGTCCTCGTCATCCCACATGGTGTCTTGTTCTTTGCCCATGCGATCCATCGCTCCGGCAATCCACATTGTGTGTTCAAAAAACTTAACAACGAACTCCTCAAACATCGGGTAATGCAGCGCGAGTTCTACCGCAATCCGGAGCATCTGCTGACTAAAAAAGACCATCCATGCAGTTCCATCTGCCTGTTCAAGATGGCCACCGTTAGGCAATGGCGCACTTCGGTCGAAAACACCTATATTGTCCAGTCCCAAAAAACCGCCTTCAAACAGGTTGTTTCCAGCTCGATCTTTTCGATTCAGCCACCACGTGAAATTCACCAATAATTTTGAGAATGCATACGCCAAAAATTCAAGATCTCCCTTGCCTCCATTCCGCTCCTTATCGCTTATATAAATCTGCATCGTCGCGTAGGCATGCACTGGAGGATTCGTGTCGCCAAAGTTCCATTCGTAAGCCGGAATTTGACCATTCGGATGAAGGTAATCATTCCCCAAAATCAGCATGAGTTGCGACTTTGCGAAGTCGGAGTCTACTGTTTGAAAGGCAAGCATGTGGAACGCCAGATCCCACGCCGCGTACCAGGGGTACTCCCACTTGTCGGGCATGGAGATGATGTCGTTGTTGTACATATGAAACCATTCGCCGTTCCTGACTTTCTGTCGCGTCTCGGGTGTGCACCATGGCCCCACTTTGTGTTCTCGAAGCCAGATATTGAGATCGTAGTAAAAATATTGCTTGCTCCACAGCATCCCTGCCATCGCCTGACGCAGCACCATGGCACGGTCTGGATCAGCCTTCACCTTAGGCGGTGTAATTCCTTCATAAAATTCGTCGGCTTCCTTTAGCCTTGCCACGAAAAGATCATCGAAGTCATCAAACGGGTTGGCCTTGATCGCCTCTGTTGCTTGGACAAGACGAAGACCGACCGTACTCGTCTCGCCAGCTCCCACTGTCAACGCGTAGTGAGGCGTCGCCTTTGTCCCAGTTAAGTTTGAATTAACGGCGTCTTTCTTTCCATGAATCAGATAGTTGTGGAACGCGTCTTTGACATAGGGAGAAGAGTTTTCCGTGCCAAAGAGCTTCGCATTATTGCTCTCATTCTCCGTGAATAGCAACGAGGCATCGCCTTCATAATACAGGCTGTAGTCTGCCAAAGATTCCAGAAAGATCGGGTCCGTATGATGTGTAGAGATCACACCAAAGCCTTTGTTCTGCTGCCCTTTCAAAGTCGGTTTACTCCCCGCATCTGACCACATCCAAGTATTGCGAAACCAAACAGTCGGCAACAAATGTAACGTTGCTGCCTCCGGCCCCCGGTTTACAACGCTGATCTTGATTCCTAAATCCTCAGCCCCGGCCTTCGCATACTCTACAAACACATCAAAGTAGCGGTCCTCGTTAAATATTCCGGTATCCAGCAGTTCATATTCGGGAGCTCCGCGTCCGCGCTTCCTGTTGGTCTCAATGAGATCCTCATAGGGGTACGCTGCCTGCGGATATTTGTACAGGTACTTCATATATGAGTGGGTAGGTGCTGTCCAGATAAAAGTAATACTCCTTTACATCCTCTCCGTGATTTCCTTCACTATTTGTCAGGCCGAACAGACGCTCTTTCAGAATCGGATCTTTCCCATTCCAAAGAGCTACCGCGAAGCAAAGTACTTGGTGGTCGTCACTTATTCCAGCTAGACCATCCTCTCCCCACCGATATGCGCGCGATCGTGACTGATCATGCGTGAAGTAATCCCAGGCGTTTCCGTCGGCGCTGTAGTCTTCCCGCACCGTTCCCCACTGACGTTCACTCAGGTAAGGGCCCCATTTTTTCCATGGAATCACCTTTGAACTGGCTTCTCTCAGGCGTTGCTGCTCTGCCGCTTGTGGCATGAATTCTCTCCGCGTGCACTATGCTCCGCGCTTTTATTCTTCCGCGATCAAACCCGCCTAAACCATCGCAAGTAGACGGAGAATACCGTAAAGCTCGGTGCCTTCAGCCTGTCAAAACATGCAACCGATGATGAACAGTAAAACAAATGGGCCGTGTCACCGATTGGCCGGCAGAGGAAGCTCATCCACGCGGAATCACGATCAGGTCTTAGGTCACGCGGAAGAGCAATGCAGGCTTGAAATCTTACGTCCGGAAACACCGAGCTTAACTTTTTTGATACAGGTTCCAATTACTTCTTGTCCGGATGGGTTGCTGTAATAA
>Ga0302315_10004049_pt1 | contig 12952 bp, 11 predicted proteins | sample III_Palsa_N3_1_FD_200532 | JGI IMG/M metagenome (GOLD analysis project Ga0302315, IMG submission 200532) | Peat permafrost microbial communities from Stordalen Mire near Abisko, Sweden - III_Palsa_N3_1 | ecosystem: Environmental > Terrestrial > Soil > Palsa > Peat permafrost | place: Sweden... | reverse complement strand
ATGAGGAGGAGGCGGATTGGCAATTTGTGGAGATGTCGCTCATTAATAATGATCGCTGGACAGCGTCCTTCCAAACACCCAAAACAGGATTTTACTTATACTCCGTTACCGGTTGGATGGACCACCCGCTCAGCTGGCACCATGGCTTCATCAAAAAGTATGAGGACGCGCAGGATATGGCTGTCGAATTGCTGATCGGCGCTAATTTCCTGGAACCAATGATCGCCCACGCATCAAAGCCTGATGGTGCAGCTATAAAAAAGCTGGTAAAAGCATTTCGGGATAAAAAATCCTACCAAACTGCGGTAGAGCAGGTTTTGGGTGAAGACGTGATGCGGTATATCCAGCTTTATCCTAATCTTTCGCATGCTACCACTTACAGCCGTGAGTTAAAAGTCTATGTTGAACGTGCTGCTGCCGGTTTCAGCAGCTGGTATTCGTTCTTCCCGCGCTCAGCAGCAAGGGAGTTTGGTAAACATGGCACATTTAAAGATTGCGAGGCGCTGCTGCCGCGAATTGCTGAATTTGGCTTTGATGTGCTGTATTTCCCGCCGATACACCCGATAGGCTACAACTTCCGCAAAGGGAAAAATAATAACGTTAATGCTTTGCAAGGCGATGATGGTGTGCCTTATGCAATCGGCTCATCCGAAGGCGGTCATAAAGATATTTTAAAGGATTTGGGTACGCTGGCAGATTTCAAACACCTGGTTAAAGCTGCCGCCGGTTATGGACTGGAAGTGGCTTTGGACTTTGCCATTCAATGCTCGCCTGATCATCCTTATGTTAAAGAACATCCGCAATGGTTCATCTGGCGGCCTGACGGTACCGTACAATATGCCGAAAACCCGCCTAAAAAATACCAGGACATATTGCCTGTAAATTTTGAAAATGACGATTGGCAGGCTCTGTGGGAAGAACTTAAAAGCATACTGGTCTATTGGTGTGAGCAGGGTGTCCGCATTTTTAGGGTGGATAATCCGCATACCAAATCGTTCAATTTCTGGGAATGGTGCATAGGTGAGGTGCAAAACGCTTATCCGGGTACAATATTCCTTTCTGAAGCGTTCACCAAGCCAAAGGTAATGAAGGAACTGGCCAAGCTGGGTTATACCCAATCATATACCTATTACACCTGGCGAAACAGCAAGCATGAGCTGATCGAATACATGACGGAGTTGACGCAATCGGAAATGAAGGAATATTTCCGCCCTAACTTTTGGCCGAACACACACGATATCAACCCATATTCGCTGCAAAGCGGCAACCAGGCGGCCTTTATCACCCGCTTTTTTATGGCGGCAACGCTTTCATCAAACTATGGCATATTCGGCCCCGTTTACGAGCTGATGTACCATGACCCGTATCCCGGCAAGGAAGAATACCTGAACAGCGAAAAATACGAGGTGCGTTACTGGGACTGGGAGCAACGCAATAAGCTAACCACCATCATCAGCAAAGTAAACGCTGCGCGTAAGACAAACGCTGCCCTGCACATAACTAATAATATTACCTTTTGCGATATACCGAACGACAATATCATCGCTTATTACAAGGAACATGGCGACAACCGTTTGCTTTGCGTGGTAAATCTCGATCCGTATAGTCGCCAAAGTGGTTTTGTAAGGGTACCTTTATACAAAATGGGCCTGCATGAAGGTGATCAAATGCGTATGTTTGATATTATCACCGGCCAGTATTACACCTGGAGCACCGAGTTGAATTATGTAGAACTGGACCCATATAATATGCCGATGCACTTATTCAGGATAGAATATTAACTTTATCAAATGCGCTTAAGCCCTGTGATCGAAAAAGAAGCAAGACTGGAATTACACCAGCCCTGGGCGGCTTTTGCACATGATGAAAAGTCGCATGCCTGGCTTTTGGAGCATGTGATTGATGATTACATCCACAAATGCCGCTGGTTTGCCGGTAAGGCGCGCAAGATCAGCTTCATAAAAATTCAGCAGTTGCTTGCCATGCCTTTTGAGGATGGCGTGGCTTACCTCGTTATCCTGCACATCGGTTACACCTACGGCGATGAGGAAAAATATGCCATGCCGGTATCTTTTTTGCCGGACAATTACCCGCTGATAGAACAGGTAAACCACAAAGCATTTATAGTACGTACGACCGCTGATGGCATTAGCGGCTGGTTTATAGATGCTATATATGATTTTCGTTTCCAGGCGCAATTGTTCCATAACCTTTGGAGCAATGCAGCGGACACGCAGGAAATTGGACAAATTACCTACCATCGTGGTTCGGGGCTTGTTGCTAGGGACGAAGATATGGCCTATTCCTGCCGGATACCGGAACTGGAGCAAAGTAATTCGTCGCTTATTTACGGCGATAAATACTTTTTTAAACTATATCGCAAGCTATTCAGGGATATAAACCCCGAAGTAGAAATGCTACAATTTTTGACCGAAACCGGTGGTTTTAAAAACATCCCCGGCTACTGCGGCAGCATGATATTTGAGCGGCCGGAAATATCGCCGGTTACTTTGGGTTTGATGATGCAGAAGGTAGTCAGCAAATCCGATAGCTGGGTATCAACCGGCGACGACCTGAACGAGTTCCTGTTCAGTTTTGTGGATAAACTGTTTACCATCCGTGACCAGGTTTTTGAGCGGGTAGAACTATTAGGGACCCGTACGGCTGAAATGCACCTTGCCCTGTTAAAAGGAAAAAATGATGCGGCTTTTAAACCTGAAAAATTTAACCCGGAATACGTACAATGGCTTAACACAAGCCTAATAACTTTGCTGCGTAAACGCATGAACCTGCTAAAAGATAATTATGCCCGACTGGATAAAAACGCACGTAAGCTGGCAGATGATTTTATCGATTCTGAGGCGAAAATAGAAGGCTTCTTTAAAAAAGTGATCAAAGGCAAGCTTAGTTCTAAACGCATACGCATACATGGCGATTACCATTTGGGCCAGGTATTGTTCACCGGGTTTGATTATTTAATTATTGATTTTGAAGGCGAACCTGAAAGCTCCATTGCCGACCGTAAGATAAAGCACTCCCCATTGAAGGATGTGGCCGGCATGATCCGCTCATTTCACTACGCGGTTTGCGCCAAACTATATTTCAGCGCGGAAACACAAAACATAAACCCCGAACGTTTACAAAAAGCCGCCGACCGCTGGTATAAAATCATAACGGATGCTTACCTGGATGCTTATATACAGGCGATAGGGGATATAAACGGTATATTCGGCAGCCGGGGTGAATTGAATTTTTTGTTGCAGTTGCATTTGCTGGAGAAAGCTGTTTATGAGCTCGGTTATGAGCTGAACGGCCGGCCCGAGTGGATACGCATACCATTGAAAGGCATTCAGCATGTGTTGAATGAGATTGATAAGTTTAATTAGAAGTATAAGCATAATAAAAGTCATGCTGTCCGCCAATTGGCGGATCGGCACCTCACATGCTAAGTAGCCACCATATGCGCCACCTGTTTGTGAGATCCTGAAACAAGTTCAGGATGACGTAATCTATAAAACCATGGCCAAAAAAAACATCGACCCCAAAGAAAACAGCGAACCTGTAAAAAAGTCCCCTGCTGAAAAATCCACAGCAAAAACTGCAGGGGCTAAAACCAAAACTGCATCTGCCGAAAAGACGGAAGCTGAAAAAGCGGTTAGAAAAACAGCCAAAAAAGCGGTGGCGCCAATTGTAAATACAGTTGATATGCTGGCTGTTGAGCCATACAGCCGTTTTACCGATTTTGATGTGAGCCTGTTCAAATCAGGCAAGCATTTTAAGCTGTATGAAAAGTTCGGTGCGCATGTGGTGGAATACAAAGGCGTTGTGGGTACCTATTTTTCGGTTTGGGCGCCAAATGCGCAGATTGTTTCGGTGATCGGTAATTTTAATGGCTGGAACAGGGGAACACACCAGTTATATTCACGCTGGGATTCATCGGGCATATGGGAAGGCTTCATCCCAAATGTCGGTGTTGGCGAAACATATAAATATTTCATTAAATCGTCATCCGGCGAGGAACTGGAAAAAAGCGACCCCTTCGCCCTGCGCTGGGAACTGCCACCGCATACCGCATCCATTGTGGATGATACCTGGTACGAGTGGAGCGACAAGGAATGGATGGCTAATCGCTATAAGCATAACGCGCTGGATAAGCCTTATTCGGTATACGAAATGCACTTAGGCTCGTGGGCGCGTAACCCCGAAAGTCCTGATGAGTTTTTAACCTACCGGGAACTGGCAGGCAAACTGGTGCCTTATATAACAGAAATGGGCTTTACACACGTTGAGTTTATGCCCATCGCCGAGCACCCGTACTACCCAAGCTGGGGTTACCAGGTGAGTGGCTATTATGCCGCATCCTCACGTTATGGTACGCCGAAGGACCTGATGTATTTGGTTGAAGAATTGCACAAGGCCGGTATTGGGGTAATTCTCGACTGGGTGCCTTCTCATTTTCCGGGCGACGTGCATGCGCTGTACCGTTTTGACGGCACGCATTTGTATGAGCATGCGGATATGCGCAAAGGCTTTCATCCCGACTGGAAATCATACATTTTCAACTATGGCCGTAATGAAGTACGCGCGTTCCTTATCAGCAACGCATTATTTTGGCTGGATATTTACCATATTGATGGTTTAAGGGTTGATGCTGTGGCATCTATGCTTTACCTCGATTATTCGCGTAAAGCTGGTGAATGGGAGCCAAACATTTACGGCGGGAATGAAAATCTGGAAGCCATCTCGTTATTGAAAGAATTTAATGAAGCCGTTTATAGTCATTATCCCGATGTGCAAACCATCGCGGAAGAATCAACCTCATTTACAGGCGTAAGCCGCCCGGTTTATACCGGTGGTTTAGGTTTTGGTATGAAGTGGATGATGGGCTGGATGCACGATACGATCAAGTATTTCCAGGAAGATCCGATCAACCGCAAATATCACCATAACCAGATCACTTTTAGTTTGATCTACGCCTTTACCGAAAACTTTATGCTGCCTTTCTCGCACGATGAGGTGGTTTACGGCAAAGGCTCCATGCTGCGGAAAATGCCCGGCGACGAATGGCAGCAATTTGCCAACCTGCGCCTGTGCTATAGCTATATGTTTACCCATCCCGGAACGAAATTGCTGTTTATGGGTGCCGAGTTCGGGCAGGGGGTTGAATGGAACTTCGAGCGTTCGCTTGAATGGTACACACTGGAATACCCCAACCACAAAGGTATACAGGAAACGGTTAAAGCGCTAAACAAATTATACCGCAGTGAGCCTGCTTTGTATGAAAAAGCCTTTGAAGGTTCCGGCTTTGAGTGGCTGGATGGCGGCAATGCCGGTGATTCCATATTGGTTTACACGCGTAAAGGTCTGGATGCAGCCAACGACCTGGTTATTGTTTTAAACATGACGCCGGTTGTGCGCGATGGTTTCCGCATAGGCGTTCCAGAAGCAGGCCAGTGGGAAGAAATCTTTAACTCGGATGCTAAAAACTTTTGGGGCAGCGGTATAACAAACCCTTATCTGCTAGAATCTGACGAAGTTTACTGGCATGGCAAGGAAAACTCCATCAGCATAACTATACCGCCATTGGCAGCAAGTGTGTTTAAGCGCATAAAATAAACAAAAATGTCATTGCAGGAAGCGCAAAGGATAGTGGGTAGCTGCGACGAAGCAACCTCGTCACCATGCAAAACAACGAGGTCGCTTCGTCGCCCTTACGCTCAAATCCCATCTGCTCCCCGCAATGACATTTTTGTTTATTTACTTACTTCTGTGGTATTAACGCATGCAGCAAATCTTCATGCCATTGTTGCTTATTCACATCATATATCTCAAAGCCATTTGAAAAATTGAAAATCCCCCACGAGAAATGGTTTAATTCAGCTTGCTCACGTATGTAAGTAAAATAACGTGCCTTTGAGGCGGTATCTGCCGCATTACCGGCACCAAACTCACCCAGGAATATCGGCCGGTTATTCATTTTTGCCCATTTTGCAACCAGGTTCATATTGTAATCTATCTCGTGTTTTTCCGCATCGGTACCAGTCCATTGCGTACCTATCCATTCCATCGGTTTACCCATCGGGAACCACTTTTCACCCTGCATGGTAAATTGTATAGGGTTGTAATAATGGAAGGTTACGATCAAATATTTATCCTGCCCCGGCAAGTTCAGGCTGCCAAGTGCATAGCTCATATTATAAAAGTTCGAACCCACTATAACCGGGCGGGTAGGGTTTTTTTGCCTGATGATGGTGAGTGCGTCGCTAAAATAATCGTTCCACAAGATTGAAAGTTTACCGTGTGACTCGGCCATTACCTCGAACATAACGGTTTGGGGGTATTTGTGATAATGTACGGCCAGTTGCTGCCACAGGGCGATATAACGGTCGCGATACTTAGTCGGGTCACTCATTAACTGTTCGTCTAAATGGTTGTCAAGCACTATCGCCAGATGATTTTTAGCACATTGTGCGATAGCCCAATCAACCCTTTTCAAAAATTCCGGGTCAATTTTATAAGGTGCTATGCTGTCCATTCGGGTTATCCACTGAATGGGTAGGCGTACTGCTGTAAAGCCGGCATCTTTTATCAGTTTAAATTCTTCCGCTTTTAAGGTATGGCCCCATTGTCCTTCTTTGGGCGCGTCAAGCGTTAGTGCTATGTTTATAGTTCGGGCCAGGTACTTATTCGCGCTGTCAATATCAACTTCGTGTTCAGAAACGCGTTTTGAAGCCGATGCCGTGTAGTCCGTCAGCAACAACGCAACAAAACAAAGCAGCTGTATTGGATTAGTTTTCATGAAGTTAAATATAAGGAATTGCCGATGCGTACATCAAAGGCTTTCGGTTAATGCAATTGAAAAGTCGGCCAAAAAGCTAAAATTGCCCGGCGGATAAACTTTTATATATTTACCCGGTTAATCAAAATTATGAGCAGTAAATTCTTTTACCTGTACCTCGCCGGCGGACTGCTGGCAATCGGTTTGTTGGTATACGACATTATCCACACCTATCCGAAAATGATTGCTACCAGCGATATTTTCTTTGATGCCGTACCTGCTATTCTGCTGTTCTATCTCGCTTATAAAACCCGGCGGGAAAAAGTTGATAAGGATCTAATGTAACTTCCCCAATAAAGGGAACCCAATTACGGCAAACCATTGATTTTTATTAACTATCTGTATAATTCCGGATTTTATTTAGGCTCCCCGTAACAATTTAATTTCTATTCATAAAAATCATACTTATAAAAAACAATTTGGTATAAGTTGTGATTATATGCACTTAGTAGTTGAATTACGAGTATTATTTCGATCAAACAAGTAGTAGTAATTAAAATCACAGGAATACAAATGAGCAAGACTCAGAAAGCTGCGGCACAATCCCGGCATCCGCTTTTACCTAAAACGCCTACAGGAATAAAGGGATTAGATGAAATTACAGGCGGGGGAATACCGCTTAACAGGCCAACTTTGGTTTGCGGCGATGCCGGTTGCGGTAAAACTTTAATGTCGATAGAATTTATTGTGCGGGGTGCAATGGAGTATGGCGAACCCGGCGTGTTTATGGCATTTGAAGAGAAGGCAGATGAGCTGGCCATGAATGTGGCCTCATTGGGATTCGACCTGGATAAGTTACAAGCGGAAAAGAAAATAAAAATCGACCACGTTCATATAGATCGCACCGAGATAGAGGAAACGGGTGAATATGATCTTGATGGATTATTTATAAGATTGAATTATGCCATCGATAGTATCCGTGCAAAAAGGGTGGTGCTGGACACACTTGAAAATTTGTTTGCGGGCCTCTCCAACCAGGCGGTTTTGCGGGCCGAATTGCGCAGGCTGTTCCACTGGTTAAAGGAAAAAGGCGTAACAGCCATTATTACAGGTGAGCGTGGCGACGGTAAATTAACGCGCCAGGGGCTGGAAGAATACGTATCGGATTGCGTTATACTGCTTGATCACAGGGTGATAGATCAGATATCAACCCGAAGGCTACGGATTGTTAAATATCGCGGTTCAATACATGGCACAAATGAATACCCGTTCCTGATAGATGAAGATGGTATTTCCGTTTTACCGGTTACCTCGCTTAAGCTGGAAAAGCCGGTATCATCAGAAAGGGTGACATCTGGTATACCGGCGCTTGATAGAATGCTGGGTGGGCGTGGATTTTTTAAAGGCAGCAGCGTTTTGGTTTCGGGTACTGCGGGTACAGGGAAAACCAGCATAGCGGCTTACTTTGCCAATGAAACCTGTAAAAATGGCAAACGCTGCATTTATTTCGCGTTTGAAGAATCGCCAAGCCAGATCATCAGGAACATGCATTCGATAAACGTGGACCTGCAGCAATATGTTGATAAAGGGACACTGAAATTTTATGCTTCGCGTCCCACTTTGTATGGCCTGGAAATGCACCTGGTAGCCATGTATAAGGTAATAAAGGAATTCGCGCCACAAACCGTTATACTCGACCCTATAACTAACCTGATTACAGTTGGCTCCGTTAGCGAGGTAAAGGCTATGCTGATAAGGCTGATTGATTTTTTACAGGAAGAACAAATTACAGTAATGTTTACTGCTTTGAGTTTAAACAATATTGTAAATGAACAAACGGATGAAGGCGTATCATCATTAGTGGATGCGTGGCTGCTGGTGAGGGATATTGAACATAATGGCGAGCGCAACCGCGGAATGTATATCATGAAATCGCGCGGGATGAAACACTCCAACCAGGTAAGGGAATTTATAATAACCGATAAAGGACTCGACCTGGTAGACGTTTACTTAGGCCCGGAAGGTATATTGACCGGTTCGGCGAGGGAAGCGCAAATGCTACAGGAACAAACCGGCGAAGTATTGCGTGAAAACGCAGTTGGCCGCAAAGATCGCGAAATATCGCGTAAACGTAAGGTGCTGGAAGCAAAAATATCAAGCCTGCAAACGGAGTTTGAATCGGCAGAAGAGGAGCTGAATAAAATTTACCAGGAAGAAGAACTGATCAGGAGTGTGTCCGAAAAGACCCGAAATGAAATGATCAAGATCAGGCGCAACGACAAAGGCTAATTTAATAGTGTACCGAAAATAGTATATGGTAGCAAGTAAGAAATATGAATTAAGGTTATATATAGCAGGTAACACAGCAAAATCTGTTACTGCTTTAACTAATCTTAAAAAGTACTGCGAAGAACATTTAAAGGGGCAGTATAAAATAGAAGTAATTGATCTGTTGGTGCAACCGCAACTGGCCGAGGGCGACCAGATATTTGCCATACCAACATTGGTACGTAAGGTACCGGAACCAATACGCAAAATTATAGGCGACCTGTCAAACGAAGAAAAAGTTTTGGTAGGGTTGAATATAAGGCCTGCATAATTAAATTTAAATGATAAAGCAACAGCATGTTCCGGGTGATACCTTAATTAAGAAGGAAGTTTACTTATTGCATTTATTTGTAACGGGAGCTTCTCCGAACTCATCACGTGCTATTGCTAATTTAAAGGAGATATGCGAGACGTACCTGAAGGATAACTATGAACTGGAAATTGTTGATGTTTACCAGCAGCCTTTAATTGCCGAAAGCGAGCAGATCATAGCTTTACCGTTATTAATAAAAAAATCACCGTCGCCTGAGCGCAGGCTGATCGGCGATATGTCAAACACCGAAAAAGTATTGAGGGGGCTGGGTATACAAGCCGGCTAATTTGTTATGGAGCAGGTTAAACTTACATATAACCAACTGCTGGATGAAATAAGCGAACTGCGCATTCAACTGGAGGATGCGAACGATGCCTTACAAGCTATCCGCACGGGACAGGTTGACGCGTTTATAGTGAAAGGCGAAAACGGCCACCAGTTATATACCCTTAAAACTGCCGACCAAACTTACCGGCTTTTTATTGAAAAAATGAATGAAGGCGCGGTTACCCTGAACCGCAATGGAATGATACTTTACAGTAACTCGCGGTTTGCTTCAATGATAAATATGCCTTTGGAAAAGGTTGTTGGGCTGCCATTTGCACAATTTATTTCTCACGAATTAAGGGGGAAGTATAAAAACCTCATCAACAGCGCATGGGAGGAAGACTGCAAGCTGGAGCTAACCCTGGTTTCCGCTGATCATGAAACCGTCCCGGTTCTTTTATCATGCAACGCGATGGAACTTGATGAAGGCACAGCATTAAGCCTGATACTTACAGATCTTACTATTCAGAAGCAATCGGAAAACCTGCTGCAGGCAAAAAATGATGAATTAAAGATAGCCCACCAGGCTACCGAAAAACTTAACGATGAATTAGAGGATACGGTTAAAGAACGTACCAGCGAGCTGCTGATTAGCCGGGAACACTTTAGGCTATTGGCCAACAATATCCCGCAAATGACCTGGACCAGCCTCCCAAATGGTGAGGTGAATTTTTATAACCAACAATGGTATGATTATACAGGCCTTGATCTGCTACAGGAAAAAGAATTTACCTTTAATGACATCGTACATTCTGATGATCTGGACATAACAAACGAAAGATATAAGGCATCCTTAGCCTCGGGCAATGTGTTTGAAGTTGAAAATCGGTATCGCCGGGGTTCCGACGGCTCATATCGCTGGCACCTGAACCGCGCCGTACCTTTAAGGGATGAAACCGGGCAGATTATACTATGGCTGGGAACTGCCACGGATATAGAAGAGCAGAAGCAGCAAATGCAAAAAAGGGATGAATTCATCGGCATTGCCAGCCACGAGTTAAAAACGCCGCTCTCCAGTTTAAAAGGCTATTTGCAGTTACTCGCGATCTACAAAAGAGATATACTGCCGCCCATAGTGAAAACGTACGTCGAAAAAGCTAATCATGCGGCCAATAAATTACAGCAGTTGGTTAGCGACCTGCTCGATGTAAGCAAAATACAAGCCGGTCGCCTTGAGTACAAGCTGGAGTTATTGGATTTCTCCGAGCTGATCACCTCATGTGTGGAAAATGCCCGGCATATTAACCCTGATTATTCCTTTGAAAGTAATATACAGGCCGGACTTTTTGCAAACGGAAATGCAGCAAGACTTGAACAGGTTGTAATGAACCTGGTTAATAACGCGGTGAAATATTCGCCTGTGAATAAGCGTGTTGTTATTAAGGCCGAAAAATTACAGGATAGTATTCGCGTGTCTGTTTCTGATTTCGGTATCGGGTTATCGAGGGAAGAGATCGAGCGGATATTCGAGCGTTTTTACCGCGTTGAGGATAAAAAATTCATGACGAGCGGTTTGGGAATGGGATTATATATTTCGACAGAAATAATAAACTCCCACAATGGTAAATTAGGTGTTGAAAGCGAGCCTGGGAATGGCTCAACGTTTTATTTCGATATACCGCTATAATCCCTATTTGAGTAACAACCTATCCAGCAAAAAAAGCGACGCAAAAACCACGCTGGCAATGCCGTTGGTGGTCATAAAGGCGAAATTTACTTTGCTAAGATCATTCGGTTTAACCAACAGGTGCTGATAGATCAGCATAGCACAAAAGAAAGCAATGCCTATATAATAGGGGATGCCCACGGTGGTAAAAAACACCGGCATAATAATAAAAGCAGCCGACAGTACATGCAAAAGACTCGATAGCCACAAAGACTTAGCCTTACCCAAATACGCTGGTATGGAATGCAAATGTTCATGTTGGTCGAAATCGATGTCCTGCAAGGCGTAAATAATATCAAACCCGCTCACCCAGCACAATACGGAAAGTGAAAAGAACAACGGCGTTAAAGCGAATTGCCCCGTAACCACCAAATAAGCCCCGATAGGCGCCAGCGCCAGCCCCAATCCCAAAACCAAATGACAAAGCGCGGTAAACCTTTTGGTAGCGCTATAACCCAATACAACAAACAAGGCTACCGGCGATAAATAAAAACATAGCCTGTTAATAAACCATGTTGCGGTAATAAATAACAAACAGTTAATAATAGTAAAAGTAAGTGCGGCAGTTGGACTGATACGACCAGAAGGTATATCCCGTTGTTTGGTGCGTGGATTTTTGGCATCTACATCCCTGTCGAGGTAGCGGTTGAATGCCATGGCCGAGTTACGCGCAAAAACCATGCACAAAACCATCAAAACCAGCTTAAGCCAGTCAAACCGGTAGCTGGTAGTAGTAACTGCTAAAAAGAACCCGATGAATGCGAACGGCATTGCAAATATGGTGTGGGCAAAAGTTACAAGGGAGAGGTATTTTTTCATGTGTTAATCAATGACGAAAATAAAAAGTTCCCCCTCTTGAGAGGGGGCGGGTCGACCGTGCGGCTGCAGGGGTGTGTTAATAAAGCGATAAGTGTGCGTTCGTAAATTTGAGAGGTATGGCGCATAACACACCCCTGCCATTGCGCTTTTCCTTTCGCACCCCCTCTCAAGAGGGGAACTTAAGAAATTTACCTTGTTATTTATTATTGCTTTCAATGTAATCTGCAATATAACTTTCAATAGTTCTTAGTACGTTAACCATATCTTTTTTTACTTCTTGTTCAGTAAATCTTAATATAGTCAGGTCGTGTTTTTTTAATTCAGCTTCACGTGCAAATCTAATTCATAAGTTTCAATATGGGTATGGTATCTGCCATCAATTTCAATTACAAGTGCTAATTCATAACAATAAAAATCGGCAATATAATTTAGTAGTGGTTTTTGTCGATGAAAATCATAGCTATAGAATTGCTTATTATTAAGCTCTTTCCATAATAGTATCTCTCCTAAAGTACTGTCGTTTCTTAGTTTACGGGCTAATTGCTTTAGGTTGGGATTGTATGGAATTGGCTTTCTGGGCATGGTTATATTTAGTGTATGGCGTATAACACACCCCTGCTACCCCTCGTATCCATCGCGCCCCCTCTCGAGAGGGGAACTGAAAAAGACCGGCACTTCAAAATTCTTATTCACTTCTGCAATAAACTCCAGCACCTCATCA
>Ga0302315_10004046_pt1 | contig 12958 bp, 11 predicted proteins | sample III_Palsa_N3_1_FD_200532 | JGI IMG/M metagenome (GOLD analysis project Ga0302315, IMG submission 200532) | Peat permafrost microbial communities from Stordalen Mire near Abisko, Sweden - III_Palsa_N3_1 | ecosystem: Environmental > Terrestrial > Soil > Palsa > Peat permafrost | place: Sweden... | reverse complement strand
TAAGCTGCCATCCTTTTCAACAACGAAACTTAAAGTTACCTTGCCCGTTTCGGCGTCGTTATACTGGTGATTAGCAAACTTTTTCATATACTTCATAAATACATCGAGCCCACCCTGTGGTTCGGGCGTAATTTCCTGGTTTGTGTTTTGGGATTGCCCGGATATGGCGTCGGTAGATTTATTGTTCTGCTGTGCCTTTGCCGTTATTACAACCGATAGCAACAGAAGAACAAGTAAGGATTTTCTCATCTGATAAATATATCCTCAATTTCGCCCGAAAACAAATGGTAACCAAATTATTACCTGTTTATATTCTTCGGGCAGTTAATAATAACGACGCGGATGAGAGTATCTTCATTTAACATCCAATAACTCAATATATGTTCCGGCTTGGTGTCATCTCAGCGCGGTAAATGTCAAATTATTTTACTAAAAAGGGCCAAAATCATTGATTTTGGCCCTTTTTAGTATTTGATAACTTTTTGGCGGAGAGGGAGGGATTCAGAACATACCTCTATATATGATGGACTATCAGTCGCTTTACTTTAAAATTGTGTCACCACGCTACGAATCACGCAAGGAGGCGAAAACTCTAATTGTTGAGTACGATATAGTGATATTTTCTAATAATAACAAAAATCTTTTGGTCCTTGGTCGAGCCAGTTTCTGGAGCAGGATAATGCAACTGACCCTGGAGTTCCAGCCTTGATTGCCCTTTAAAGCTTTTTTTCCTTGTACGATACTATTTCCTCATATACCGCATCAAAAGTTGATACCTTATCCTTTTGCCAACGTCCGGAGAATTTAATCTCTGTGTCTTTTAGCAGTTGTATGCATATTTTCTGGTCTTCATTATGGATGTCAAAAGTCATCATTTCAACCAATTGCAGAATTCTCACTCTGCTATTTGCTAAAACTTTGGCACCTGCCGGCGTAAGGTGCAGCCGTTTTGCACGTTTATCGTCTTTATCAGCATGTTCAGTAACATACCCCCTTTTTATAAGCCTGTTAACCATATCAGTTCCGCTGGACAGCTCCATCAAATTGTCGAAGATAACTTCTGTTTTGCGGGGGCTTTTGTAAGCGTCGATAGTGACGATTATGCTAAATTCCTCAATCTGGTTTAGCCCGGTTTCTTCAAGTGCCATGTTTGAATACATACTATGCAATCTCGATATCCTGCCAATTATTTTCAGTAATAATCCTGCGGTATTAGAAGGCAAAAGCCCACCAACCAGCTTTTCATTATCAATGCTTTCGCGCTTGCTTACCAATTGATACCTGAAAAAATCCTCAATACTACCATCCGGGTATTTGGCTTCGAACACTGCCCAAAGGTTTACCAATTCAACTGTCTTGTTCATAAAATTACTTCGTAATGGCAGTAAAAGTAAAAATAATCCTTCGAAAGTTAGGATTATACTTCGGTTACGTTTTATATTTGCATTATAAATTACGTAAACGAACATAATATTATTATTTAAAACCATAAACATGAAAGAAGCTATTAAAAAACTGATCACTACCTACTTTGAAAAACTGAAGTCTGCTGATGCAGAAAGCATATCATTGCTGTATTCAGAGGATGGGGTTATGATGCCCCCAATTTTCCCTACCGTTTCGGGGAAAGCACAAGTAAAGAAATTTTATGAAATGGCCCTGGGCAAAAAGAGGTTTAACATGAGTTCTGAAATTGTCGAAATCATAGAAGACACCCATATCGCTGTGGTCAGGACATTGTCAAAGGGCACCTCGGAAACCATTGCAACAAAAGAAACAAGCAATGAAGACAGCAAAGAATTGTTTGTTCTCAAAAAAGCCGGTGATGAATGGAAAATTGCAAGGTTGATTTTAAACTAATCGTATAAATTTTTTGAATAAAACAAACAATGAAAAAAGCAAAAATTACATTTTATGTTACTACCGGCATTATCTCAGCAGTGATGTTGGTTTCGGCCTTTGCCTACCTTACTCAGCCAAGTATGCAACAAACCTTCCAGCATCTGGGTTATCCGGGATATTTCCGTGTCGAACTGGCCATTGCCAAAGTAATTGGGGTCGTTTTATTACTCGCGCCCGTACAGCGCCGTCTTAAAGACTTAGCCTATGCAGGTTTTGCATTAGCGTTTATTTCGGCCACTATTGCCCATACCTGTTCGGGCGATCCGATGCCCGAACCAATAATTCCCCTGGTCTTCTTAGCTATACTGGCAGGTTCTTTTTGGGGCTATAATAAATGGCAAGACCTCAAAAGCCCTGTCCTTACCAAACAAACCATTTAAAAACATCTAACCAAATTACATTATGAACATACTGCATGTTATTTGACGAATCAGAAAATGGAAAAAGACCAGCGAAAAATTATACAGTCAGCAGCGGCAAAATTATTTGTCCAAAAAGGGTTTCATGCGACAACCGTAAGACAGATTGGCAAAGCTGCGGGGGTAAACAGCTCCATGATTTCTTATTATTTTAAGTCAAAGGAGCTTTTGCTGCTTTCCATTTTCGAGCCGTCAATTCATGACCTGGAAACAATTAAATCTCAGCTGGCAGACAGCGATTGTACCGAGATTGTTCAATTATATTACATGATTGACTTTTATACGAAAAAGTTGATGGCTGACGATACCGGCATGTATTTAATGCTCCAGGAACAATCGCTTAGGAGTATTGAAAGGTCAACCGAACTGCTCGATAAGATCAATCGCCAGCAATTTGCTTTATTCGAAAACATTGTCAATGCTGGGATAAAAAATGGGGCATTCAGGCAACATGTCAATACCAGAATGATCTTTTATTCCCTGGTTGGCACCATTCGGTACATCATCATTGAACATAAAGGATTATGGCTCCAACATAACCTCCCGGTATACCAGGAAAACTTTCGGAAGTCGGTTACAGGTGCCAATGCTTATCTCAAATCTCTATTAGCGCATATGCTCTTGCCAGAACCTCCTCTGTAATTACAATCACATGAATTATATCTATGAAAACTGGGATCTTAATATCCAATGAGTAACAAGATTAATAGCTGATCTGAAAGCAAAAACTGTCAGGGCTATCTATAGTGATCTAAAAATAAAATATCAATAAACATAAAAACAAACAAAAATGAAAAACGCAATATCCTGGTTTCAAATACCAGTATCCGATTTTGAACGGGCAGTTAAATTTTACAACACTATTTTCGCGACCGAACTTACACTTACAGAAGGATTGGGAAGTAAGGTCGCCGTGTTTCCCTACGATGGGAGCCCGGATGCGGTTGGCGGTGCGCTTTACAAAGGGCCTGACTTTGAGCCAAGCGATAAAGGGACGCTCGTACTGCTAAATGCTGGTGAGAACCATGCATCAATTTTGGGCCGTGTAGAAAAGGCCGGTGGTAAGATTAGCCTGCCTACAATCGATAGCGAATTTGGCTTTATAGCTCATTTCATCGATACAGAAGGAAATAAGGTTGCGTTACACTCAAAGAAAATTGCCCAGAAACCTGTAAGCCAGCCTGACATCAAGAACAGAACGCAAGTGACTTTAGTACTCGACCAAGAAAACCTTCCTCCAAATTACCAGGACTTGCTGCAACAGGAGAGAGAACTTGTAGGCAAATTAAAAGCGGAAGGTGCTATTGTCCATGTATTTTTAAAACCAGGCGGAACTGGTGCTTTTCTGATTTTTACAGAGGCCGATGTAGAGAAAGTAAAAGCATTGATAGCAACGTTTCCATTGTTCAAATTTTTGAAGAGCGTTGAATATCAGAGCTTGATGCAAAATTTTTAAGATGAAAATAACACCAAATAATTTAAGCCTTTTTTTGTAAACCACTAAAGGAATAAAGTAATCAATAATAGAAAAAGCCCTTTAATATACAATTAAAGGGCTTTTTGACACTTTTGTTAACGTAATCGGCGGAGAGGGAGGCTTCAACGAGCCTTTCGCAATGGGCTAATATTCAATATCTTAGATGCTATCTTATTTCTTACTCACCGAAATACGCACCGCTTATTTTACAGACTAATTGCAAATCTTATAACTTAAAGATACAGCTAATAATTTGGATTTTCAAATTTATTTGAAGCAAATAGTTTGATTTGGTTTACACTTCTTACCATTGATTTTGAAACAACATTAAATCTGTTGTAGTTTTGCTTTTCTTATAACCTATGAAACCAACCAACTTCAAACATCGCGGCAGATTTGACTTTTCGCCTCACCGCTACGAGATCGGCAACCCTATAATCCAAAACAAAGCCCTTGAAGGCAACCTCTTTTTAGTCAAACTTTATATGCTCAGCGAGAATGAATACCCCGCATTTTACCAATTCCACCTCGACCATTTCCTAAAGCAACACCCCAATGGCGAAGAAGACTTCTTCTACCTGGTCAAAGACATCATTCTTAACCGCATCAAGCATTTTAAGCGCCTCGATCCTTTCGGCGGTAAATATGCATCCGGCCTGGAAAACACCAAATTGCTGGAATCCTTTATCGGGTACCTTTCCACCATTGACCAATGGAGCAAACGCGGCCCGCTGGAAACCATGATCGATGAAAAGGATGCATTCATCGAAAGGTTAAAAGAAAAGATAAAACAATTGGAAGCGCAGCTTAAAGAATTTAACAAATATGAAGCCGGTGAAAAGATCGTTATTGCCAAAGGCGAACTGGCTGCCTTTATGAATTTGGTATTACAGGTACAGGAGCTGACACTACCCAACGGCCATAAGTTTGTGCGCTCACAAACCCAAAGCCCCTGGTATAAATTGATCGCCAAATATTTCCTGCATGGCGAAAACCAAATACCCATTGATACCGCCCGTAACTATTTCCCTGCCCAAAAGCAGGACAAGCCCGCCAAGTTTATCGAAATCGCCGAAAAAGACAAGCTATTTTCCATCAAATCGAAGGAAAAGAAATAGCCATTCTCGTATTCCTTTCTTTTCCAGTTCCTATCAGCGCTGACCAAACGCCCGCATTGGTCATTTAAAGCTATGCCTTTACTCTGAAATTTGTGGTAAAACCATGCAGCTATGGCTATTGATGACGAAATGGCTGTAAGGATAACTAAATGATAAAAAAACAAGGAGAATGAACAGATGAATGTAGAACTAATCACAAAGGAAGACTTTAAGGAATTTAAAAGCGAACTGTTAACTGAAATTAAAGCCATCATGCAGCCGGGGCCGGGACAATCAAAGAAATGGCTAAAAAGTAGCGAAGTGCGCAAGCTGCTAAATGTCTCGCCGGGTACCCTGCAAAACCTGCGGATCAACGGTACGCTTCGCTTCAGCAAGGTGGGCAGTATCATGTATTACAAACTGGAAGACATCAACAAGTTGTTGGAAGGGAACCGGCGTTAATGCAAAAACAGCTTAATCAATCATTAGCGAGTTATGAAAGGCTTATCAGACGCATGGAGAAAGACCAGCGCCTGATGGCTACCCATATCAGTTTATTTACCGCAATATTTGTGGCCTGGCAGCAGAATGGTTTTATGAGCCCTTTCCCGGTTACCCGTAAAAGCCTGATGGTTTTTTCCAAAATAGCCTCGGTAGCCACTTACCATAAGTGCATCAAAGAACTGAACGAATTTGGTTATATCAGCTACCGACCCACCTTTCATCCGAAAGCGGGCAGCTTAATCTATTGGCTATGAAAATCAGCAAGCACCACCCATACGAAAAAGCAGAGCGGGTTCACTGTGAACCCGGTTTCAGCGAAGAATTTCATGGTGAATTTATTCACAGGGAGCTATCGCTATATCAGTATAAAAGTTTATTTAGATATACAGATAAGCCAATGTCCTTTGCGAAAGCAAATGGAGCGAGCGGGAGTCAGGCTACGCCATGACTCCTGCTCGCCCTGCGGGGCTAAGGCATTTTTTGGTATACATGCGGTATACTTCGTTAGTGGTTTTCTGCCGCGGACAAGGGAAAATAGTATACTTCGCTGTACACGCGATAAGTAAAATAAGATAGGTCAGGATTATTAAAGCAAGATCGATGACGAAAGACATCAACATAAAAACCATCCGTTTCCCGGAAGCCAGCGACCAGAAGCTGCAAAAACTGGCCTTAAAAACCGGCCTCACCAAGCTGGCTTTTTTTATCGCGATGGTAGATTATTTCTATAAGAGCAAGAAGGACCCACGGGATTTAAATGATGAGTTATTAAAAAAGGAACTGGTCAAAAGGACGGATACCATTATCGCTTTTATCAAAGTGATGGAAGAAGAATTGCTACGGCCTTTAAAAAAAGACGGGGAGAAGATCATCAGGTCACAGGGTGACATTATTAAACAGTTCAACACCATCGCTACGCAGAACAACCAGCAAACAGATACGCTGAATAAGCAGGCAACCGGGACCGAACGGATAGTAACTTACCTGCAAAAGCAGGACACGACCCATTTACAAAAAATACACCTCAAAGCCAGGTTTTCAGAAATACTGGAGCATTATATTAAAAATCGTGAAAATATGGGCTTGGGTACCCGGCAGATCGACAAAGACAATTTAGCAAAAGAGGCCAGACAGCAATTAAGCAATTTATAGATACAAACCGTATGCACATTAATATCACTAAAAGCGAAGTAGGTAATAACAAAGGCAGCAGCAGTGCGCTGGTCAGATACCTGGGGAAAGAGAACGGCCAAATTAATCATCTCAAAAATGAACCTGAATATTGGTTCAATGCCCAAAGGCAGGATATACAACCCTATGAAACCCGGTATAGCATCGACCACAACATTGCTAAACTATCCAAAGACGAAGCTAAGTTCTTTCTCATTAATATCAGTCCCAGCGAAAACGAATTGTTGTTCCTGAAAGAATTATACGGCGAGCAGGGTGCTAAACAGGTATTAAAAGATTATGCCAATACAGTAATGAATGATTATGCCCTAAACTTTAAAAAGGAACACGTCAAAAGTAACCAAGATATTTTATATTATGGTAAGCTGGAAAATCACCGTTACTATACCCATAAAGACGAGGAAGTAAAACGAGGATTTGCCAAACGCGGAGACCAAAAGCCAGGGGAACAAATGCACGTACAGGTCATCGTCAGCCGGAAGGACATCACCGACAGCATCCGTTTAAGCCCTTTAAATAATTCCAGAGGAAAGAATGTAGCCCATAGCCTCAAGGTTGGGCAATTCGACCGCAGGGCGTTCAAGCAAAGCGCGGAAAATCAGTTTGATCGCACATTTGGTTATGACCGGCAACTACAGGAAACTTTCGCTTATGCCAACACCCTAAAGCACGGCGACTATGAACAGCGACTCGAAATGAAGGAAGCGGAAAAACAGGAGCAGGAGCAAAAGAGACAGCAAAAACACGAGTTGGAGCAGCAGCTAAAATTGCATCAAGAAAGGGAACAAAGTCAAAAGCAGGGCCAGGATATCGGGGTGGGTGGCTGGTGTAGCCGGTAACGCCGTTCACAAATAAATGATTCAATATCGAAGCATATTAAAAAAGGAAATACCTTCTACTACCTGCATTTAACAAATTAATTCCATAATCTGGAATAATGTTGCAACAAACAAATTAAAACATTCTGATTATCAGCTGATTGATCTATTGGCAATTTCTTTGTAGTCGTGCTGGAAACTTTCCAGCATGCGGTTAAAATATATTCTAAGTATTCTTATCTTCTTTATTTTACAAAGGGCTCATAGCCAAAATTGTACATTAAGTGTAGGTCTGGCTTCGTCAGGCAATACCATATGTTCGGGAAATAGTGTACTGTTATCCGCGACACCATTGGCGGGCAAAGCGCCCTATATTTACATTTGGAGCACGGGTGAAACATCATCATCGATTAACGTAAATAAGGCCGGCACTTATTCCGTTTCAATCAGCGACCAAACGCCGGGATGCCTACCTGTCACAAAAAGCATCGCTATTTCAGTTTCTTCAACACCCGGTCAGCCCGTGGTACAATCGCAAACCATTTGCCCAAATAGTTCGGCAACACTTGCCGCGACGGCACCTGGCGGTACCTATCAATGGTATGATAGCTCAAGCGGCGGCAATTTTTTGGGCACAGGTGTTACCTTTACTACACCCTTGCTGACCCAGGCCACAAGCTATTATGTTGAAACTACATTGGGCGGTTGCACCAGTTCCCGCACGGCGGTTACAGTGAACATTACAGGCAATCCTGTTACTCACGGGGCCACTGTGTGTTCGGGCGGTCAGGCAGTGCTTTCCGCCGGCGGCGGGCAAAGCTACACGTGGTATGCCGCGTCTGACACAGATACACCGCTCGGCACCGGGCCAAACTTTACTACACCGCCTCTAACGCAAACAACTGTTTATTATGTGGCAGCCGTTATTAACGGCTGCCCCGGCACATTAATTCCTGTTACAGCTTCAGTAAGCCCACCGCCGCCGCCGCCAACATCATCAAACACAACGGTTTGCTATGGCATGACAGCTACTGTACATGCCAGCATACAATATGGCGAAATTGACTGGTTCGACGTACCTTCCGGTGGTGAACCGCTAATTACCAGCCCCGATTTTACCACGCCTCCGTTAACAGCTACCACAACTTATTATGTGCAGGCCTCGGCTAATGGTTGCGAAAGCGGGCGCACACCGGTAACCATAACGGTTGAGCCACTACCGGCTGCACCAGTTACACAAAACGTGGCCATTTGTGCCGGATCGTCAGCAGTACTTACGGCAGCATCGCCCGGCAATTATTGCCAGTGGCTGGACGCCGCCACCGGCAAAATATTGGCAGGCGGCAATACATTTACAACCCCCGTGTTAAGTAGTTCAACTACTTACTACGTGCGCGCGGTTAATGGGGGCTGCGTAAGCGCCGCCATACCCGTAAGCGTTAGTGTGAACCTGCCGCCACCGGCCCCTACGGCAGCAAGCATATTAACTTGTTCAGGCAGCAAAGCTACTTTAAGTGCAACCGCGCCCGGCGGAAATTACCAATGGTACGACTCGCCAACCGGTGGGAATCTTTTGGCAACAAGCGACAGTTTTACTACGCCTTCTCTAACCGAAAATACTACATACTATGTACAAACTACCGCAGGCGGATGTATAAGTCCGCGCTCAGCGGTTATTGCGGCTGTGATGCCGGCAATACAGGCACCTTCGGCAGCGAACGTGACTGTGTGCGCGGGTAGCCCGGCCGTTCTTGCAGCGTCAGGCGCAGGAGGAGAATATAACTGGTATGACAGTGCGATTGGTGGCAACCTGTTGTTTACAGGCAAAATATTTGTAACACAGCCGCTAATAGCCACTACGAATTTTTATGTAGAAATAACAAATGAAGGATGCATCAGCGCCCGAAGCATTGTAACGGCTACAGTTATACCTTACCCTTTATCGCCAGTTGTAAACGGGACCACCATATGTCCTGGTTCAACAGCAGTTTTAAAGGCAAATGCTCCTGCCGCCGGTGTTTTGAGTTGGTACGATTCTGCTATAGGCGGCAACTTGTTAGCAACCGGAAATACTTTTACAACGCCGCCATTGTCGGCATCCATTATCTATTATGTTGAAAATACGGCGGGCAGTTGCGCCAGTCAGCGTGTGCCGGTAAGGGTTTCCGTTTATATTGTGCCTAACACGCAGTTCCTTTATCCAAGTGAAATAATATTTACATCAGCCAACAACCCGTTGCCCTCAATTAATAATACTTATGGCGGTACTTTTAGCGCCTCGCCGACAGGATTGGTTTTTGTGAGCACCAAAACCGGCCAGATAAACGCGGCTGCCAGCGCGCCCGGCAAATATATTATAACGTTTGCTGGTAACGACCCCTGCAACAGCACCTTTAGTTCGAACATCATTGTTGCCCAGCCTATAACCAAGGGCTTTGAATACGGAGGTCCATTTTGCCAGGCAGGTAATAATCCCCTTCCTGCTTTACCTGCTGGGTCGACTTCCGGTGCCTATAGCGCGTCGCCGACCGGGCTGGTTTTTGCTAATACGACAACAGGGGAAATAAATTTGGCTGCCAGCAAAGCAGGTACCTATACCATTTTTACAACCATTTTTACAAGCGTAGGTGGATCAACTGTTATTGATTCGGCGGAGGTAACAATTGATCCGCAAGCATTTGTAAGCGCGGGGCCAAACCAGGTGTTGCCTATCGGTACCCCCGTTCAACTGGAAGGCAGCATCACAGGCGGAACTACCGGCGGAACTTGGTCCGGAGGCGGAGGATCGTTCTTTAATGCGAAGCTTTTAAATGCTATCTATACCCCTTTACCCAGCGAGACGATTGTTAAACTTGTGTTAACCTCAAACGATCCGCCTGGTGTATGCGGCCCGCAATCTGATACGGTTACTGTTAATTTTGGCATCCCTCCGCCGCCACCCACAGCGGTGGGCACAGCAATTTGCGCAGGGAATACAGCCAGCATCACCGCGATTGGCCACGGCGGGACATATAGCTGGTACGATGCAGCAACCGGGGGTAATTTGTTGGCCACCGGCCCTGTTTACCTTACACCGCCGCTTACGGCCACTACTGTCTATTATGTGCAGGAAACTATTAATGCCGTTGCCAGCCCACGAACGGCCGTTACCGCAACTGTAAATCCGATACCTGTGGCACCCGTTGTAGCACCGCAGACCGTTTGCTCAGGCAACCAGGCATCGCTCACCGCAACAGGAGATGCATCCGGAACATATCAATGGTATGATCAGGCGGTTGGCGGCAATTTGCTATCTGTTAACGATACATTTTTAACGTCACCACTAACAACAAATACTACTTACTATGTACAGTCGGCAGCCAACGGCTGTACGGGAATAAGGACCAGGGTTGATCTCCCTGTAGTAGCCAGCCCGGCAATAACCAGCGCTGCGACAAGCATAATTTGCAGCGGCAATACATTAGTTTATGCGATAACGGCAAATATACCTTCTGCTACATTTAGCTGGAGTCGGGCTCAAATCCCCGGCATCAGCAACCCGGCCGTAAACGGTCAAATATCAGCATCCATCAATGAAACTTTAATAAACACCAGCCATAACGATATCAACGTAACCTATTTGATCATCCCTTTTGCCAACGGCTGCCAGGGGCCGGTTTTTAGTTACATAGTAACTGTTCACTCAACTAATATTATTACCAGCCCACATGCTACCACTATATGCACGGCCAGTTCAAGCGATTATGCCATCACAACCAATTCACAGGGCGTTGAATTCTACTGGAGCCGGGCGGCGGTACCAGGCATAACTAATGCCCCAGTTACCAACCAGGCCACAGATACCATCCGCGAACTGTTGTTTAATACCACCAATGCGCCCATAAATGTCAACTACATCATAACCTACCAAACCAATAATTGCAACGATGTGCCGTTCAATTTAACCGTAACGGTAAACCCAACAATTAGCGTTACCAGCGCTGCTTTTGGTTCGGCTTGCAGCGGGGTGCCCCAGAATTTCACTATCACATCAAACGTGCCCTCGGCTACTTTTAGCTGGAAACGATATGCCGTGCCACATATCAGCAACCCGGCGGTTTATGATCAAACATCTACTACCATCGGCGAAACGCTGCTCAACACCGGGAGCAGCGATTATAACGTTTTTTATATCATTACACCAATAGCATTCGGTTGCCAGGGTTATCCTTTTAACTATATTGTTGCTGTACACCCCCAAATGCCGCCTCCGGTTACTAAAACCAACTCGCCGGTTTGCCAGGGTAGTTCTATAACCCTCAATACACCATCTATTGAAAATGCCACTTATTTATGGAGTGGTCCAAACGGCTTTGCCTCATCGTCGCAAAACCCCGTTATTGACAACGTTGGGCCAGCCAATGCAGGTATTTATTATTTGAATGTTATGCTTAACGGTTGCACCAGCCCTACCGATTCGATAAAAGTTGCGATCAATGATCCCCCAGTAGCAAACGCTGGGGGTGATACGCTTGTTTGCATTGCCGTACCCGCCGTTCAGTTAAACGGAAAGGTTTCGGGCGGAGCAACTACCGGGATATGGACAACAAGCGGAACAGGCACGTTTTCGCCAACTGCTAACACACTTAATGCGCAATATATTCCTTCGGAAAAGGACCGTACTGATGGCTATGTTACACTTACCCTTACCTCCACAAGTACCGACAATTGCAATATTGCAACTTCGGACATGATCGTAAAGTTTGGGCAATATGCGGCTGTATATGCCGGCGATGATCAAAAAGTATGTTCGCAAACTACAAGCGTGCCGTTAAGTGGTAAGATAACCATTCCTGGTGGGGGTACCTGGAGTACCTCTGGTACCGGGACTTTCAGCTCGTCACCAACCGACCTTGAGGCAAGGTATATCCCCAGCGCTGATGACATTAAAAATGATTCTGTAACATTAACGCTTACGGCCAGCGATCCTGGGGAATGTTACTTCGCCACAGCCAGGGAAAAGATACATTTTTTGCCCCCGCCAACAGTAAATGCTGGGGGAACAAGATATGTACTTGCCGGGCGGCAAATTACTTTGGAGCCGGTAGTTAGCGACCCCAAAATGCATTATTTATGGAGCCCGGATAGCGGCATCAACAACGATACATTAAAAAACCCCGAAATAACCGGCGATATTGACCGCATCTATACACTAACCGTAACCGACAGCCTGGGATGTGTTAGCCAGGACAAAACCTTTATAAAAGTTTCGCCTAAACTGGTTATTCCCAATACATTTACACCAAATGGCGATGGGATAAATGACAAATGGGATATTGAGGGCCTGATAGCTTATAGCACAGCCACTGTTGATGTTTTTTCAAGATATGGTGGAAAAGTATTTCATTCGATAGGCTACAGTACATCATGGGATGGTACCTATACGGGCAAAGCGCTGCCTATAGGCGTTTATTATTATGTAATAGACACTAAGGTTTACGGGCAGGTATTGTCGGGCTGGGTAGCCATCCTCAGGTAGATTAAATGGAATTATTCAATTGGTAATCGGCC
>Ga0302315_10004045_pt1 | contig 12961 bp, 6 predicted proteins | sample III_Palsa_N3_1_FD_200532 | JGI IMG/M metagenome (GOLD analysis project Ga0302315, IMG submission 200532) | Peat permafrost microbial communities from Stordalen Mire near Abisko, Sweden - III_Palsa_N3_1 | ecosystem: Environmental > Terrestrial > Soil > Palsa > Peat permafrost | place: Sweden... | reverse complement strand
CAGACCACAGTTGCCTTCAACCAGTGGGTCTCGGGCCTCTATGTGCAGGACGATTGGCGCATTCTGTCCAAGCTCACGCTTAACCTGGGGCTCCGTTGGGATATCGAGACGGGCTTCAAGGAGCGGCATAACCACTGGGCGGACTTTAGCCCGAACATCGTCAACCCTATATCGAGCACAGCGAACTTCAACGTGCTGGGCGGAGCGCAGTTCCTTGGAGCGACAGGCAATCCGTCGCGTACCTGGCAGACCAGCTACAAGGAGCTTGCGCCACGCTTCGGGCTATCCTATGCTGTAGCTCCGCAGACGGTCGTGCGTGGCGGATACGGCATCCTTTTTCTGCCCACCTCAGAGCGCGGCTACAGCGATCCGAACATCGGCTTCTCGCAGCTGACAAACATCCCCACGACCACCACAGGGTATACTCCTGCGGTCACGTCCGAGAACCCCTTTCCGAATGGAGTGTTGTTGCCTGCAGGAGCGACGAACGGCACCGGTGTCAGCGACGGTACGAGTATCTCCGGCTTCCAGTACAACGATCCTGTCTCCTACCAGCAGCAATGGAACTTCGGGATCGAGCAAGGCCTGAGCCGGGATGTGTACCTCATGCTTAACTATGTCGGTGGTCATGGAGTCGACCTGCCAATGAACATCCGTCCGAACGACTTGCAGCCGCAGAACTTTAGCACGCCGGGCGATACGTCTCAGGTCGCTTATCTTGAGGCGCAGGTGACGAACCCCTTCTATGGGGCCAGCGGTCTTGCTCCCGGGTCTTCTCTCTTGAAGCCAACCGTACAACGCGCCCAGTTGCTCGCAAAGTACCCGCAGTACACCAGCGGAGCCATCAGCGGGATCCAGAACGGTTCCGTTGGAATCTCCTACTGGGATGAGGGGTCGGCGACCTACAACGCATTGCAAACAACAGTGTTGTTCCGTCATCAGAACGGCATCAACGGTTCGGTGTCGTACATCTGGTCGAAGCTGCTGGGCGATGTCAGCGATCTGACCAACGGCTACCAGAATACGACGGGCAATCCGGGGTTCCAGGATCAATACTTCCCGGAGTACGAACACAGCAACCTGGCCACCGATATTCCTCATCGGGTCATAGGCACCGCCGCCTATCCGCTGCCCTTCGGCAGAGGCAAGAGGTTTGGAGACCGCCTTCCGGGATGGGCGAACGAGGCGATCGGGGGATGGACGGTAACGACCATCATCGATGTCTATTCGGGCTTCCCAATAAGCATGGGAGTCTCGGGCGCGGCGGCCTTTGCGGGTACACGTCCGATGTATGTTCCGGGAGTCAGGCCGCTGACTGCCGGCTCGACCCATGCTCGTCTCGGTGGCGCTGGGGAGGCCGCGGCGTACCTTAATGCCGCAGCCTTCGCGCTTCCGCTGTCCTTCCAATTAGGCGATGTGCCGCGCTCCGCGGCTGCAATGCGTGGGCCGCTTTCGTTTGACGACAATGCCTCAATCATCAAGAACTTCTCCGTTCATAAAGATATCGGGATCGAGTTTCGGGCAGAGGCGTTCAACGTTCTAAACAAGGTAGACTTCGGACTGCCTGCGGCGACCTTCGGAGGCACGGGCTTCGGCTACATTACCTCGCAGTACAATCTGCCGCGCAACGTGCAACTCGCCTTGAAGGTTCACTTCTAAGACGATGGAATGAGTTCAACCTGCAATCTGGCGTTGTGGCGGAGTTCATCTTCGGGCCGCCATATTTTCCAGTCATCGTTGGCTTTGTCGGGCTCAGGATTTAAATACTTGACCATTTGATATGGAAACATTTCCACTAATCAACTAATGTTTAAGTAGAACGATAAAGGGAAGTCGGAAAGATGAAGCGCTGTGCCTCGTTTGTTATCGCCCTTGCGGCGGCGGTTATAGTATCTCGATTGTCTTTCGCGCAGTCTCCGATGGCTGCAAGCGAAGCGGCGCATCCCAACCCCGAGCTTGCTGATCCGGTGACGGAGCGGCGCATCGATGATTTGATCGGGCGCATGACGATGGATGAGAAGCTGAAGCAGTTGACCAACCACGGTATGTCGCAAAAGCAGCGCATCGTCACCGGACCAGCTGATCTGGGCGGCGTGCCGTCTGAGGTCATAGACCTGGGTTCGGTCGTCGATATGGCTGACGCGGTGAGGAGCAACCAGCTGCAGCACGAAGCGATAGAGCAGTCTCGGCTGCATATACCACTGCTGTTCGGCGCCGATGTAATCCATGGCTTTCGGACAATCTATCCGATCCCGCTGGCGGTCGCGGCGTCGTTCGACACGGAACTGGATCGAAAGTTGTCACGCATGGCCGCAGAGGAAGCATCCACTACCGGCGTACGTTGGTTTTATGCTCCGACGGCGGATGTCAGCCGAGATCCGCGATGGGGACGCGTGATGGAGGGTTCCGGCGAAGACCCATTTCTGAGTGCGGCGATGGTGCGTGCATCCGTGGAGGGTTTTCAAGGAACCAGTCTGAGCAACGCAGACAGTGTGGCTGCCTGCGTGAAGGCCTTCGCTGCATATGGCGCGGCCGAGGCTGGAAGAGAGTATGCAGCAGCAGAATTGTCCCCGACGACATTGCAGCAGGTGTATCTGGCCCCGTACAAGACGGCCATTGAGGCGGGAGCGGCCTCGGTGATGAGTTCGTTCAACACTGTGGATGGCGTGCCGTCAACGGCCAATCATTTTCTGTTGACGGATGTACTGCGTGGGGAGTGGCATCTCGATGGGCCGGTGGTGAGTGATGCGGTAGCGGTAAAGGAACTGGTGGCCCATGGCGTTGCATTGGATGAAGCAGAAGCTGCGCGGAGGGCATTGACGGCTGGACTAGATATCGAGATGGACTCAAACACCTACCAGAAGTATCTGCCGGAACTGGTGCATTCCGGGGCGGTTTCGATGTCGGATGTCGACCTGGCGGTGCGACGAGTGCTGAGGGTCAAGTTCGCGTTGGGTCTATTTGATCGGCCTTATGTTGACCCGGCGAAAGAAGTGTTGTCGGCTGTCCCGGCTCATCGTCCCCTGGCGCGGGAAGCTGCAGTCGAGTCGTTCGTGCTCCTGAAGAACGAGCCTGTGGCAGGCCACCCGCTATTGCCCCTCGATCATGCGCCGCACCGAAAGATTGCTTTGATCGGACCATTCGGGGATTCGGCGGAAGATATGCCGGGCGGGTGGTCCATATGGGCCAAAGACGAGGACGTCGTTACTCCACTGAAGGCATTGCGGGAGCGTGTGCAGCGTGAGGGCGGAGAGTTGCTCTACGCTCAAGGGACGACCGCGCAGGGAACCGACGATAAGGGCTTTGCGGCTGCGCTGGAGGCTGCGCAAAAAGCGGACGTGGTGCTGATGGCCCTAGGCGAGCCACGGCGAATGATAGGGGAGGCCCAATCGAGGTCTTCGCTCGATATACCGGGCAATCAGATGGAGTTGTTGCAGGCCGTCGCAGCAGTGGGTAAGCCGGTGGTCCTGATTGTGTTTTCGGGACGGCCGCTAATCCTCAACTGGCCAGCACAACACCTGCCTGCGATTCTGCAGGCGTGGCTTCCCGGAGACGAGGCAGGACCCGCGCTGGCGGAGGTGCTGTTCGGCGACAGTTCACCAAGCGGACACCTTCCTATGAGCTTTCCCCGCGCTGTCGGGCAAGAGCCCCTGTACTACAACGAACTCCCGACAGGAAGGCCGCCAGGCAATGTCGATCTTTCACAGCCACCAACACAGGCCACCAAGTATCTGTCGCGGTATATTGATATCCCGAATTCGCCACTGTTTTCGTTTGGCTTTGGACTTTCGTACACGACGTTTGCGTACAGCGACTTGAAATTGAGCCAAGCCGAGTTGGCTATTCCGGCGAAGGTTGCGACGGCGAGTAAGCAGCCATTGATAAAGGTAAGCGCGAAGATCACCAACACGGGAACTCGTGAAGGCGTGGACATCGTGCAACTCTATATGGGCATCACTGGAACCTCCGTGTCGCAACCGGTGCGCACTTTGCGTGGCTTTCAGAGGGTTTCACTCGCTCCAGGAGGGTCGAAAACAGTGAGCTTCGATCTCGCGTTCGCCGATCTTGCTTTTTACGACAGTGCAGGTTTGCTGGTGATGGAGCCATCGCGGTATACGTTCTCTGTTGGCGGAGATTCACAGACAAGTCTCAACACTACTGCTATGGCGGTCCAGTGAAGCTGCGGCGAGACTTCACCGGCTAGCTTCGTCATGGCACACAAGGAATGGAAAGGAACATATGAAGTGCTGCTTTAAGGGGTCTCTGAGGTTTGCGGTTCTATTAGCGTTGGGCACAACGGCGATGGCGGCTCCGGTCAACCGTGTTCGCTATGACCTTGTTGTCTATGGCTCGACGCCGAGCGGTATTATGGCGGCAACCACTGCCGCGCGCGCAGGTCTCCACGTGGCACTCATCGAGCCGACAGCGCACGTCGGGGGCATGCTCACGAGCGGGCTCAGTTACACAGACAGGGGCGATACCAGTACGATCGGCGGACTTCCAAATGAGTTCTTTCAGCGGGTAGGACATGAGTACAACGAGCCGGCGGAATTTGGTTTTGAACCTCATGTGGCGGAGAAGGTCCTCAACGAGATGCTGCGCGATGCGCATGTGGAGGTTTTTCTGAACTCCAGACTTCGCGAAAAGAACGGCGTTCAGAAAAAAGGTACGCGTATCGACAAAATCGCGATAGGGGATGGCAGGACGTTTGCAGCGCTCGAGTTCATCGACTGTAGTTACGAGGGCGACTTGATGAACCAGGCCGGGGTGGCGAACACCTGGGGACGGGAATCTGCGGCCCAATATAACGAGTCTCTGGCTGGTGTTCTGCCGTCTCAGCGCCTGGACCTGCAGTTTCGCACAAAAGTCTCTCCCTATCGCGCGGATGGCTCGCTCCTGCCAGGGGTATCGTCGGCACCCAAGGGAGAATACGCAGCCGGAGACAAGAAGATACCTGCCTATAACTACCGCTTCTGCTTCTCCAAAGACAAGGCAAATCAGGTGCCCTTCCCACGGCCCGCCGATTATGATCCGTCACAATACGAATTGCTGGCCAAGTACCTTCCTCTTCTGCAGACCGCACGGGGCAGGGATTTACAACTTTCAGATTTGTTCCTGATTGAGCCTCTGCAAAATAACAAAGCCGACTTCAATAACATGGGTGCTTTCTCGACAGATGATATTGGCGTGAACTGGGACTATCCGAACGGGAGCTACCGAAGGAAAGACGAGATAGCCAAGGCGGTCCATCGCTTCGACGAAGGCCTACTTTACTTTGTGGCCAATGACCCACGCGTGCCAGCAAGCATCCATAAAGAAATGAACGAATGGGGGCTTGCTAAGGATGAATTTATTGACATGGACCATTGGCCTCGGCAGATGTACATTCGCGAAGCACGGCGCATGTTGGGTGAGTATGTTTTCACTCAGCACGATGTTCTCGATGACTCGAAGAAAGCAGACTCGATTGGCATGGGGTCGTATCAGCTTGATTCTCACAACGTTCAAAGAGTTGTGACGAAGGACGGAGGCGTCGAGAACGAGGGTGACATGTTCGCAGCCGACCAGCCGTATGAGATCCCTTATCGTAGTATCGTGCCGAAGCGCGCCGATGCAACGAACCTTCTCGTCCCTGTTTGTATCTCGGCCACTCACGCGTCATACGGCACAATCCGCCAGGAGCCGGTATATATGATTCTCGGGCAGGCTGCTGGCGATGCAGCGACCATTGCCATTCGGGATCATGTGGACGTACAGGATATCTCTGTATCGGAGCTCCAGAAAAAACTAACTATAGAGCATGCCGTATTGCATCGACCCTCCTGATGCCATCAATCGCTGTAGATGCGTTTTCGGCCAACTGATCGGCAGAACATGGTTGGTAGTACACATGCAATGGGATGAAAGTCAACTGCAATCGGAGTTCGGAGAGTAATGACGCAAAAACTCTTGTCTCGTTTCCGTCGATTCCTTCTGTTGCTGACAATGAGCAAGATATTTGCTGCCAGTCTGTTCGTCATCTTATTCGGCAGCCCAATTACCTCGGTAGCTGCGCAGCAGCCAAGTTTGACGGACCCAGTCGATTTGGTAAATCCCCTCATTGGGACTTCCGGGGATGGTCAAATCATCCCCAGTATCGGGTTGCCATTCGGCATGACGCAATGGACGCCCCAGACGCATGCAGGAGAGGCCAAGTGCATCGCGCCGTATTACGCATCAGATACGCGCATCCAAGGCTTCCGCGGCACTCACTGGATGAGTGGGTCCTGCACCCAGGACTACGGCAGTGTGACTCTCATGCCGCTCGTTGACGTCTCGCGGCTGGATCCCGCCGGACGTTCTTTGGCATTCAGTCACTCCGGTGAGGTCGCTCGCCCTTATGAGTACTCCGTCGACTTAGGCGACAGCCTGATCCACGCGGATATTACTGGTACGGAGCGCAGCGGCATCATGCGTTTTCGTTTTGCGACCGGTCAGCATAAAGGGTATGTAGCTGTCGAGAACAATCGCAGGAAGGGCGATGGGTGGGTTCGCATCGACACTCAGAAACAAGAGATTACCGGAGAAAATCCCGTCTTTCGAATCTATGCCGGCAATGGACTGCCGGCCGGCTTCTCCGGTTATTTTGTGGTCCAATTCAGCCGGCGGTTCAAGCCTGGGGGTACCTGGATTGGAGATTCAAAACCCACAGGCTCTCTATCGGCGCGCTCTTCTCTCGACACGTCCGGAGCTTACGTTTCCTTCGATCTGCAACAGGATGCAACGGTCATGGCTCGTATCGGCACTTCCTTCGTCAGCGTTGACGAAGCGCGCAAGAACCTCCAGCAGGAGGTCCCGGCATGGGGCTTCGACCAGGTGGTCAGCCATGTGCGCGACTCATGGAAGAATGCGCTTGCGGTAGTCAACATCACGGGGGAGTCGCCCGGCCGAATCGTCTTCTACACGGCCTTGTATCACGCCATGCAGCTGCCTCGTACGTTTAGCGATCGTAGTGGCGCCTATCCACGGTTCGCGGGAGGTCAAAGTATCGAGCACGCGGTTGGCTTCACATACTACGACGACTTTTCAATATGGGATACTTTCCGCGCGGTTCATCCCTTGCTCACCTTGCTTCAGCCGGATCGTGAATGCGACATGGTCAAATCCCTGATCACGAAAGGGCAGCAGGGCGGCTATCTTCCTATCTTTCCGGCATGGAACAGCTACACGTCTGAGATGGTCGGGGACCATGCAGACGCTGTGATTGTCGACGCGTATGTAAAGGGCATCCGGTGCTTCGATCCAGAGGCAGCCTACGACCTGATGCGTAAGAATGCGACACAGTCGCCAAGCAACGAGCAATACCGCAACGGCCTCGGAAGGCGGGCCCTGAAATCCTATCTCCAATACGGGTATATTCCGCTGGAAGACCACGTTAGCGATGCGTTTCACGCGGACGAGCAGGTGTCGCGCACATTGGAGTATGCCTACGACGATTTCTTGGTGGGCACAATGGCGAGCGCTCTTGGCCATGTGGACGACGCAAAGGTGTTTGCCGTCCGAGCCCAGAACTATCGCAAGGTGATTGATCCGGAAACTGGCTTTGCGCGAGGCCGAAATGTCAATGGAACCTGGTCTTCACCTTTTGATCCGGCAGGCAAATATACCTACATCACAGAAGGATTACCCTACCAATACACCTTCTTTGTCCCCCAGGATGTTCCAGGGCTCATCGAGTTAGAGCATGGCCCGCAGGCATTCGTGAAGAAGCTCGACGGTTTGTTCGCCGGCAACTACTACGATCAAGGCAATGAACCCAGTCATCATATCGCCTATCTCTATGACTATGCGGGAGAGCCGGAAAAGACCCAGCTTCATATTCACCAGGTAATGCAACAATATCGCGACGCACCGAATGGCCTGCCCGGCAACGACGATACCGGGCAGATGTCCGCCTGGTATGTCCTATCGGCACTGGGATTTTATTCTGTTACTCCCGGTACTCCTGACTATGCGATTGGAACACCGTATTTCGATGATGCAACGCTATATCTTCCCGCAGGCAAAGTTCTGCATATTCATGCGCAGGGTGCGGAGAGTGGCAAGTTTTATGTCCGGTCGATACATCTCAATGGCCGCTTGCTAGAGAAACCCTTTATTTCCCATGGCGATCTTGTAGCGGGAGGTGAACTCGTCTTCGATATGGCCGCACAACCTTCCAGACATGACTGAGTCGGCCATGTAGAATCCAAACGTTTTCAAATGAATGCCGAGAGCTTGGAGCCATGAACCCAAAAATTCTTTGTTTATTCGTCACCAATATCATCGCACTGCCCAGTCTCCTTGCTCTCGGCCAGGCGACGCCGGACGTCGTTGCCGAATATAACGTCTCCATGCAAACCCGCGACGGTGTAACTCTCCGTGCCGATATCTTCCGCCTATCCGGCGATGGCAAGTACCCCGTCCTGCTGGAGCGTACGCCCTACGACAAAAAAGGCGAGACTGACTTTGGCCGCCGTGCCGCAGCTCATGGCTATGTTGTCGTAGTGCAGGATGTACGCGGTCGCTATGCCTCGGATGGCGAGTGGTACCCCTTCAAACACGAATCGGCTGATGGCTACGATACGGTTGAATGGGCGGCCGGCTTGCCTAACTCCAACGGGAAAGTCGGCATGTTCAGCGGGTCGTATGTTGGCGCGACACAGATGCTTGCCGCCATCGCCCATCCGCCACACCTGGCCGGAATCTGTCCTATTGTCACAGCCAGCAACTACCATGAGAACTGGGTATACCAAGGGGGTGCCTTCGAACAGTGGCTCAGCGAGGCCTGGACCTCCCTCCTTGCCCGTGACACGCTCGATCATGTCATCCGCGACAAAACCAATGCTATAGTCGGCAGCACCGTGCTGCCCCTGAACCGGTACCCCCTCTTCAATCTCGACACCGCTACTTATACTGGCACTGGTCTGACCGGGGAGCTCGCGCCCTATTTTTTGGATTGGCTCAACCACCCCAGCTATGACAACTATTGGAGACAGTGGGCAATCGATGAGCAGTACTCCTCCATCCAGGTTCCCTCACTTACCGTTGCCGGTTGGTACGACGTCTTTCAAGACGGCTCCCTGCGCAATTACATCGGCATGAAGGCCCATGCTGCGACAAGCGCAGCGCGCAATGGACAACATCTGCTGGTAGCTCCTGGTGGACATGCAGGCTGGGGCCGCAACGTGGGCGCGGTCGATTTCGGTCCGGATGCACCCGTAAACGAACACACCGTCATGCTCGACTGGTATGACTTCCTCTTCAAAGGGAAGCAGAACCAGTTTGCAGGCAAGCCTGTTCGCATCTTTGTGATGGGTGAGAATAAGTGGCGCGATGAAGACAACTGGCCGCTCGCTCGCGCAAAGGAGACGCGCTACTTCTTACACTCCGGCGGCAAGTCAAATACGGCAGCCGGTAACGGTAGCCTCTCCACAACTCTCGCCGGTACAGAGCCCGAGGACAGTTTCATCTACGATCCAGCGAATCCCGTTCCTACCGTCGGTGGACCTCTCACCGGCGACTCGTCTCGCCTGCCACCTGGCCCACGTGACCAAAAACAAGTTGAAGCGCGCCCCGACGTGCTCGTTTATTCCACGTCGCCGCTCGACACGGACGTGGAGGTCACGGGGCACATTACATTAGACCTCTTCGCCAAATCCTCTGGCGTAGACACTGACTTTACCGCCAAACTCGTCGACGTCAGTCCAGACGGCTTTGCGCGTAACGTGACGGAAGGGATTCTGCGCGCCCGCTATAGGGAATCACGCACCACACCGTCACTTATCGAACCCGATAAGGTCTACGAGTTCAACATTGATCTCTGGTCAACAAGCAACGTGTTCCTAAAGGGCCACCAGATCCGGGTCGAAGTCTCGAGCAGCAACTTTCCGCGTTTCGATCGTAACTTGAACACTGGGCAGCCTGCGGGCGACACCTCTGCATTCGTGCGAGTGACAAACACAGTGCTCCACGATGCACAGCACCCGAGTGCGCTTGTACTGCCCATAGTCGCTAGATAAATCTTCTTATCGACGGCTTGTTTCATTGTGCCGTCCAACCCCCATCGATAGGCAACGCCGCTCCCGTAATGTTAGCGGCCGCATCGGAGCAGAGGAAGACCGCCAGCGAGCCAATCTCTCCAGCTCTTGTGAACTGTCCCGATGGCTGCTTCTCATTCAGCAGCGACTTTTCAGCCATGTGTCGATCAAGCCCTTCACGGTCCATTCGTTCGTTCAGTTGCGCCTCCACCAATGGCGTCAACACCCAGCCTGGGCAGATTGCGTTACAGGTGATGCCCCGTCCAGCGGTCTCCAGTGCTACAACTTTGGTCAACCCCACTACGCCATGTTTGGCCGCAATATAGGCCGACTTGTCCCGCGAACCTACCAGTCCGTGTACCGAAGCGATATTGAGTATCCGGCCGTAGCCAGACTCGCGCATCTTCGGCAGTACCGCCGCGGTGAGGTGGAATACCGCGGATAGGTTCGTCGCCAGAATAGCGTCCCATCGCTCCTTCGGAAAGTGCTCAATAGGCGCTACTTGCTGGATGCCCGCATTGTTGACAAGGATATCGACCCCGCCGAGGCATGCCAGCGCACGCTCTATCAGCAGCCGGCACTCCTCCGGTTGTGAAATATCAGCGCCAAGGTAGATCACCTTTACTCCGTGAGATTGCTCCATTTGAGTTCGCACTGCTTCGATGCCAGCGTTCGTGCCGAACCCGTTCAAAACGATATCGCATCCGTTCATAGCCAACGCCTCGGCGATGCCAAGCCCAATCCCGCTGGTCGAGCCCGTGACAACGGCTCGTCTCCCTCTCAGATCCATTACCTCTCCATCTGCGGAAGTCAAAGTAGAATCTGCTTCAACGCTGCGTCAAGGTGTTGCTGCAACTTGCGGCGTGGTATTGGTAAAGTACGGCACCCCGCAGGCATAGGACGCAGGATCGTCAATATTCCCCGAACCTTTATACTGCGCCACACGCGGATAGGGACACAGAAGACGCTTCTGAGGTGCCGATGGTGCAGGCTGCGGCTTGCTGACAACCAGGCTATCCGGTGCGGCTCCGTCCTCTACCCATGAGATGACTGCGTTCAACGGATAGAAACCACTGGGACCGGGACCACCGCCGCAATGTGCCATTCCGGGGACCATGAACAGCCTTAGCGAGTCGTCGAGAGGCTTGGCATCTCTCCCGGAGTAGGTGCCAGCGTTCAACTCCGCGTCGCGCGCTTGCACCGTATCGTAGTAATGAACAGTCTCTCCCGGTGCGACTAACGGGTCGGCCCAACCGTGATACAGCAGCAGTTTGTGTCCGTGCGCACGAAAGATGTCGAGATCGGGGTCGGTCGCATTGAGCGATTTCGCAAGACGACTATTAAGCGTGTCAACATCGTGATCGAAATCAAATGTCCGCCAATCCCATTTGTCGCCCAGAGCCCACTTAAAGACCGGAACAAACGGTGCATGCGCTTTCGGATCAGGTTTAGGTGCCAGCCGTGCTAGCCACCCCGTTTCACTGCCAAGCGGAAGGCCCGGATAAAGCTGCTTGCCGGTTCTGGGATCCACCGGTCCTCCGTAGAGCGCTTTCACGGTTGCTACCTGCGCTGCAGTCAGGCAGTTGTCGCTGTCGTCAGCTTTACATTGCAGCTTTGCAGGATCAAACCGGCACCCCCGCGGATCGGTAATCAGTCCGTCTTTCACTCCATCCAGCACATCGCAGGCGTTCAGTACTGCCGTTGAGAGCAGTGCGATCTTCGCGGGTGGCACGTAGGATTCCGGGTCCTTCCGTAATGCCGCAAAGTTCCAGAGAATACTCACATGGACACCAGTCCGGTTCAGCGCTGGAGCCCCGCCAACAATCCCATCGTAGTCGTCGGGAAACCGCTGCGCTTCCATCAGCGCCTGTTCGCCACCAGTCGAACATCCAACAAAGTAGCTTCGCTTCGCATCGCGCCCGTAATAGGCCTTGACTGCTTGCTTGGCGAAAACTGTCATCTCGTGAGTAGCTCGATATCCCCAGTCGGCCCAGCGTTCAGGCCGATCGATGAAGACCGAAGCGTCCTTGCCCGGGGGGACAGCCATCCCCATATCGGTGTTCACAACGGCATATCCACCGTGGATACCATTTATCAGTGAGTAGTAGTCGATATGTCCGGCCAGGCCTGAGTTCCCTGTACCCTCCATGCGTCCATTCCAGCCTGACGCCGGCATCCATAACTCGACGCGGATATCAGAGTCTTCCGCGGGGTGTAAAGCAGCGACGACTCGACATAACGCCGGAAGTCCCAGGATAGGGCCATGTCCTTCCGGGATCAATTTCCCTCCGGTCACCGACTCCGCGGTGATGATCACACCGTCGGATAGTTTCAGTTTGGCTAGATCTTCGCAGTGGCTGGCCAATGCAGGTTGAGTCAGCAATGGCAAAGTTATCAGGAGAAACAGCAGGGAACGACGCATAACTTTGAAAGCCTCTCTCGATCGCCATCCCAATCCCACTGATTACCCAGTGGATAAGACCCATCGACCCTCTTTGTTCTGGAATCGTAGTTCCACCATTAGGTTTTTGAAAACAGAAATATGGGATCGTTTCCAAAAGTTCAGACACCCAATATACTGCATTCTCTAAACATTACGCACAGGATTCACCACATTAACAGGCGAACCAGACACAAATGCCCGAATATTCTCGATCGTCGCCTGCACGATTCGACGACGCGCTGCAAGACTGGCCCAGGCCATATGTGGGGTAATCAAACATCCCGGAGCGTCTAACAGGGGATTGCCAGGTCCTGGAGGCTCGACCGCCAGCACCTCCAGCGCTGCACCTGCTAAAAATCCTTGCCTGAGTGCCAATGCCAGATCACCTTCGTTGATGAGCTGGCCTCTTGCCGTATTAATCAGGAAGGCAGACGGCTTCATCCGCTGCAACAATGCTGTA
>Ga0302315_10004044_pt1 | contig 12964 bp, 11 predicted proteins | sample III_Palsa_N3_1_FD_200532 | JGI IMG/M metagenome (GOLD analysis project Ga0302315, IMG submission 200532) | Peat permafrost microbial communities from Stordalen Mire near Abisko, Sweden - III_Palsa_N3_1 | ecosystem: Environmental > Terrestrial > Soil > Palsa > Peat permafrost | place: Sweden... | reverse complement strand
AAAGTCGGCATGAGTGTTCTGATCGCTTCCCCGCTCGCTGACCCACACGCCCAAGCAGTCGCCACGGCTCTTGGACAGTGTGGGGCCGCTGTCGAATTTCTTGATCTTGCCGACTATCCGCTCAATCTGACTCTGGCCCTGGCGTTCGGCGGCGGCAAGCAACGCATGCAATTGCTCCGCCCCGGCGCCGGCCACCTTGATATGGACAAGGTGCGCGCGGTTTGGTGGCGTCGCCCCGGCACGTTCAGTTTTCCGGAAAGCTTGCAGCCTGCGCATCGACGATTAGCGCATTCCGAATCGAGCACGGCGTTTCACGGCATGTTCGCCGCGATGCGCGCAAGTTGGATCAATCCCCCGGAGATGGATACGCTCGCCAATCATAAGCCCTACCAATTGGCGGAGGCACAGGCGGCCGGATTGGAAATACCGCGCACACTCATGACCAGCGACCCGGATGAGCTGCGAGCCTTCCGTCGCGAATGCGAGGACGATGTCATTTACAAACAATTTATCGCGCTGCCCGAATCGTGGGCGGAAACGCGCAAACTCGGCGCTGCGGAAAGCCGGATTTCCGACGAGTCGATTCGTCTGGCGCCGGTAATTTTTCAGCGCCGCGTGCCCGCCATCGCCGATCTGCGCGTGACGATAATCGGAGACGAGATATTCGCCGCAGCGGTTGATCTACGCGATCTCGAATACGCGATCGATGTGCGATTGAATCTCAACCCTCGCTATGTCATTCACCGTCTGCCGGTCGAGGTCACGGCGAAATTGCATGCGCTGATGCACAAGCTGGATCTCGTATACGGTGCAATCGATCTCCGGTTGACCGAAGATGGCCGCTATGTATTCCTGGAAATCAACCCCGCCGGCCAGTTTTTGTACGTCGAGGAACAAACCGGACAGCCGATCGCGCAGGCGTTGGCATCGCGCCTGGCTGCATTAAGTAGGTTGGACTGAAAAGCCCAACATCAGCCGCTCGCCAGGCAAATGGCGATCTCATTACCGTCCAATGCCGGGCTTTTCAGCCCAATCATACATACTGCGCGCGCACGACGGCGTGCCCGCGCCATCTCATTTTATGCACAACATGACCCCTTAATGCATCGAAACTCACAAAAGCATCATTGAGGATTCACAACTTTATCGACACATTTTTTTACATGTTTATTATTGAAGAATCTAATCGCGGCGCGGATAATGAACTTACCGCATTCTCATAGGAGGTACTATGAAATCGCATATGAAAGCTATCATTGCTGCATTAGGTGTGGCCAGCGTCATGCCGCTCGCGCATGCAGTTTCTGATGACGACTATGCACCCGTCACGCGCGTCACGCCACACGTTACAACAGTGAACGAGCCGCAACAGGTATGCCATACTGAAACCGTGCCGATTGAGCGCGAACACTATTGGTCCGACGATGTCCAGTTCCAACAGGTCCAGAAATGCCATATGGTTGATCACTATACGACCCGCACCGATGGCTATACCGTGACCTATGTGTATCAAGGACGGGCTTACACAACCGAAATGCCGTACGACCCGGGTGGTCGCGTGCGGGTTACGGTAGATGTGCAGCCATCGTAACGCTTAACCGCGCAGGGTGGCCACCACGGCGTGCCCACCCTGCCTGATTAATCGCCGTAAGCAGGTTGGGCTTTTCAGCCCAACCTGCGCTCCGTCAAAGTATCGCCCGCACATAGTTAGCAAACCCCGTCGCCCACGCAATCTGCCCGGCGTCATTGGGATGCGTTCCATCCAATACCGGATCGGAGAAATTCGCGCCGTAGCCGGTTGCGGCCATTTGGTATTGGGTTTGGCCGGTGGCGTTGCCGCTGGTGATTTGTGCGCCGGAGAGCACGCTGGCCGGATCGTAGAAGTAATTGCCGGCGGCGCGGATTTGCGCGTCTTCGCCAGTGCGCAGTGCATCGCCCGACCAGTATTGTTTGGCGCTTGTGCCGCCGATGCCGCCATCGGCGCCGGGCGCATTGGCCGGTGTCGAGGTTTGCAGCAGCAGGGTCATCCCGAGCGACTGCGCCAGCGCAAGATTTGGCCCCGCAGCGCTCTTCCCGGCGTCGACGTTGGCTTGCGTCAGCGGCGGCGTCATGTTGTTGTTGGAGCTGTAGACCTGGTAGCACAGCAGCACGTTCGGGATGTAGGGCGCCAGATCCTGAAAGCGCGGGGCGTACTGCGCTGAATTCTGGCCGCTCCAGCCGAAATTGCAGAACTCCACCGGCAAGCCGGCCGAGTGCAGCATTTCCACCGCCCTTGCGGTCCAGCCCCAGCCGTTGGCGGCCAGCACGCCGGCCACGGCGCAATTGGCGTACACGCTATCGCCGTGCGTACAAATCGTGACCCCGGTTTCGAGGCAGGCGTATTGCACGATGAAATTGACATAGCCGCCCACCGCATTGGTGCAATTGCTGCTGAACGCGCTTTGATTGGCACTGGTGTAGTCGCCGGCGGCTGTGCTGCGATAGCCGCGGAAGGTGCGGTTGACCGGCCCGGCGCCGCCCAGGCTGGGCGCTTCGGTGGCGGTGGACGGCACGTAGATGCCGTTGATCCAAGTGGCGTTGCCGGCTGCCGCGCCTTGCAACAGGCGCAGATGCAGGATCGGGTACGCTGTGCCGTCGGTCGGCAGCGGCGCACTGCAGCCGACCCAGTCGGAAAACAACACCGCCGGCCGGATCGCCGAGGCCGGCTGCGCAATCGTGCCGCCGGCCGCCCCGCCCCAGGTGACGTTATTCCAGGCGGCGACGTTGGCGCCCTTGCTTTGCGCGCTGTTGACGGCATTCATGGCAGTGTCGAAGCCGAACGATGCCTTGATCGATGCGGTGCCGGTGGTGTCGGCATTCCAGACGCCGATGCGCACCGCCACCGGCCGCCCGGCCAGTTGCATCTGCACGCCGCTGGTGTAGCCGCCATAATTGGCGGCTAACGAAACGTTTGCATTGGCGCAGCGCGTGAAGATATTCTGCCGGTGCTTCTTGAATTGCAACAGCGCGCCATTATTGGCCTGCAGGCCGCGTGTGTTGCCAGCCGCGTCGATGCCGAGCTGCGCCAGATTGAGCGCCTTGGCGCCGAGTGAGAGAGCGCCGAGGTTCATGTTGTGCGCACCCACTGAGAATAGGTTGGATTGCCGCTGCTATAGGTCACGGTCTGCGTCCATACGTGCGTGCCGTCGGTGGCGCTGATGCTCGCCACCTGGCCGTTGCTATAGGTCATGGTTTGTGCCATCGAATCGATGGCGACGAAACTGCCCGCCGAATCGAGCACGCCGCTGATTACTTCATTGATCGCCATAAGTGATGTCCAAATGTGATGTCCAAATAAAAAAGCCCGCAACCGGTGACGGTGCGGGCGAGGTCAATCCGAGGGATTGAGGAGACTAAAGGAAGACTGAAGCGTCAACACCGAAATGCGCCTTGGAAACGCAATAACCAAACGCAAAAAGCCCGCTATCTTGAGTAGCGGGCTTTTCTTTGGGCGAACGACTCCACCCGATGCCTTAAATGATACCGGAGCTTTTTGACGCGTGCAATGTATTTTTGATATTTTCTATCACGCGACCGGCAAAGTCGCCAAGTGTTGCAAGGTGCGCAGACTGCCTTGCCCCGCAGCCTGGTTTGCTTGACAGACGGACATCGGATGAGTTCTACTAGAGCAAGCTTCGTGCGCCAGGCTCTGCTTCCCAGAGCGGCGCGCGCCCCCACTAACAGAATAAACCCCCGGCTTGTTGGCCGGCGCCAGAATCCAGTTCGGAGAATGCAATCAAATGAATAAACGCCATTCGCTATTATTGACGACCTTGTTGTTATCGGCTTGCGGCGGTGGCGGCGGCAATCCGGGCGCCTGCCAGCCGGCCTCCGCCTGCAACGGCTCGTCGGGCTTCGATCCTTATGGCAATGGGTCGACGCCAGCGCCGACACCAACCCCAACGCCTGCTCCGACACCGACACCGACACCGACACCTGCTCCGACACCAACACCGACACCAACGCCTACTCCAACACCAACCCCGACGCCAGCGCCGACACCGACGCCGACTCCTGCACCAACGCCTACACCCACGCCAACTCCTACACCGACACCGACACCCACGCCGACGCCAACGCCTACACCGACGCCGACGCCGACAGCAGGACTTTATGGCATGTATTTCGCGCCGGAGCCGGTCACCGTCCAAGCCGTAGCCGGCACCGCGACACCCTTTTACGTTACCGCAACACCGGCCACTCCGGCAGAGTTCTACGGCTATCCCATCATTTACGCCTATATTGTCGACGCCAACGGCGTGGTTGGCAGCACCGTCCATCTGACGGCAGACGGAGGCTCGTATACCGCAGAGCTCTATACCACCAGCACGATTGTTGCAGGCAACTATACCGGCAACCTGGTGCTGCACGTTTGCCCTACCAGCAATTGCTCCAGCGAGTTTCCCGGATCGCCGTGGACCGAGCCTTACAACATCACCATCACACCGCAATGACGGCGACTGCGGCCACCATCGCCGTGATCGGTATTTAAACGCACGCAGCGTCGCCTTTGCTATCACCGAGGCCGTCGCTTTTACAGGGCAGCGAGCATGAGAACAAGTGCTCGCTGCCCTGTTTTCATGTTGACGGCCCATTCACAGTGGTGATCTTCAGTGGTGTGTTTTTTTGCGGCCTTCTGCGCCTACCGCCTGTATCTGCGCAGGCAATGGAAACTGGTTTGAGGTGGTTGAACCGGGAAGGCTTTGAAGGCTGGGATGTAATCCCAGCAATCACAAATTGGAGCGTGCTGGGATTACATCCCGGCCTTCTACATTACTATTACTCTAGATGACGACGCCACAATGGATATCCACGAAGACCCCGAGCCCGATGCATTTGAAAAAATAACTCGCTTCGTCTGTGGCGCTCTATTCGGCTTCTTCGTCGGCGGTTACCTGGCGCTGAGATTATTTGACTTGCAGACATTTCCACCACTCATTGCGATCGCCGTGGTTGCGGCATTGGTGTGCGGTTTTCTTGCGATGAAATACGGTGACGAGTTTTGGTATGCCGTGCTGGGGCGCGGTCGACGGTAAAAATGCGCAGGGCAGATTTCGCAGGATGCATGGCCGCCCTACGCGGCTGCGCTACAATTATAGCCCTCACCACCAGGCACAGCCCCAAAACCACTGAGATAAACATGCTACTTCCCCTCCTAATCGGATTCGTCATCCTCATGTCGATCGGCGCGGTTCTGGTGTCGCGCGTCATCGACCGGAACACCACCGGCCAGGACGAGCGGCTGGGCTTGAAGGTCGTCAAGACCAAGAGCGATGTGCGCCTGGTGGCGCGGGTGCCGCTGCGCATGAATCTGGTGCTGACACCCGCCAATCGCTGGGCGCGCACGCTGGCGCGTACATCCATGTTCCGGCAGCCGCTAAGCGGCGACGCCGGGTTCGACCGGGTGTTCTCGATTGCGGTGTATCGCGACGATGTGATGCGGGTCATCCGCAAAAACACCGCATTGCGCTGCGCCCTGCTGCAACTGGCCACCGACACGCACGGCTTCGCCTCGCTCAGCTATGGCGATGGCAAGCTGGCACTGGCCCAAAAGTTCGGCGATTTCTCCGAAGGCGAGCGCCTGGAATCGACGCGCGAAAACTTCGCCGCCGTGGTGCCGAACCTGGTCGCGCCCTTTGAAAAGCTGCCCGCCGATACCGCGCAAGAAGCGACGGCCCGCAGCCGCGACCTGCGGATTTCCGGGCTGCCGGTCGCGACCGTCTTGGTCGTGATCACTCTCGGCACCTGCTTCGACCAGGCGCTCGCCGTTGGCGGCATCCCTTGGAAATGGGCGCTGACTGGCGGCCTGCTATTCGCCGCCGTGCATTTTGGCCTGCTATTTCGCCTGACCAAAGAAGGCGGCGCCCGCCTGCGCGGCGCAGCGATCACACTGGTCCTCTGCGTCGGTTGCACCATACTCGCCATGCCGGCATTGGTGCGCGCCCTCAACTCGCTGTCGCAACACAACCCCGTCACCGAAACCGTCCGCGTGGCGGACCTTTACAAAAGCACCCCCCATAGAGCCCCAAGTCGCTACTACCTGCTGCTAGCGAACGCACCGACGCAACTGGTCACCGGCCGCGAAGCCGGCGTGCCGTCGCTGGAAGTCAGCCGCGCCATCTACGAGGCACTGGACGAGCAAGGCGTGCATCGCGACAGCAAGCTGGAGGTGACCGAGGCCAGCGGCTTGCTGGGCTTGGCGATGGTGCTGCAGGCGACGGCGCTGTAGCAAGTACAGGTCAGGGTAGGTTGGGCTAACGCTTTATCAGCCCAACATTGTCCGCAAAAACGAGCAAGGTAACGCCAATGCATCTCGACCTTGCGAACCTGGGATGTTGGGCTTCCTTCGTCAGCCCAACCTACAATTTCTTGACTACTCGTAGGTTGGTGCTGAGCTTGCGAAGCCCAACATGCATCCTGACTACGCCCTTCATTTCTCTTGTGAGCGTCACACGTTGGGCTTTTCAGCCCAACCTACGGCGCTGGTTGAGTGTGGCATCGAACGCGCCGCAGTGCAGAAAACACATCCCGAGAAAATTTAAAGGAATTGATCTATAGGATCGGATTGCATCCGCTTGCCAAGCGGGTTAACATGGCTGACGAATGAATGTTTGCCTATAAATAAATCATTCGACTTTTTCTATCAAAGGGGGAATACACACATGAAAAGAATCGCTGCCGTCCTGGCTTTGCTGTCCGCTGTTTTATATCCTTTCGCGTCCGCTTATGCAGTTCAGGAAGTGACGCTCAAGGATGTGCCACCACTGCAGCCGCTCCACAATTGCAAGCATTCGGATGGAACGTTTGCTTTTCAACGCGATCCGTGCGGGTCGGATATGACGGAATTCAGCAGTATCATGCATAGAAACCCCGACGGCACCCAGGCCTACCTGCCTCTTGGGGCGACGATGAACGATACACCGGACACCGCCAGCACGCCCGCCCCGGCCGCCGCTCCGGCAGCGAGCGCTCCAGCCGTTGTAGAACCACTAAGCCCCGAAGCCAAAAAAGCGCAAATGGCCGATTTCCGCAAGCATATAGCCAAATTTCTCTTATTTGCGCTGGTCATCGCAGTAGTGGCCAAGCTGCTCAAGCGCTCGTTTATCTTGTGGTTTATCTTGGGATTTGTCTTGCGCATGGTGCTGGTCGCGGCGAATGTCATGGCGTTTTGACGGGTCGCTGAATACTGTTATTTCAGTCAAGTGGGGCGGATGCGCCGCCCTATGGATTCTGGTGGCGCCGAAAAAGCCGTGATTATTTGGCGCCCGGTGCGCCGATGACCGCTTCGAGTTTCTTTAGGTGATCGTTAATATCTTCTTCCGCCTTCTTCTTTTGTTCGTCGGACAGTTTGGTGTTGTTGGCATTGGATCGCAATTGACTGAATGATTCAAGCTTGGCGACAATTTCCAGTTGCGCATTGGTGGACGCTTTAAAGCCGGAGAGATTCAAAATCTTGTCCAGCACAGCGGCGTGGGCTGGATTATTTTGTGTGCCGTAGGTATAGAAAAAATGTTCCAACTTGGCTTTGGTGTCGCCGGGTAAATCGACACGGTACAACAACGGATCGAGCGGGATCTCCGGCGAGGTCCAGAACACGCGCACCTTCGCATATTGATCCGGCGCTTCCTTTTTCAGGCGCTCCAACTCGCCGGTATTATTGGTGGCAACGTCGACCTCATTGTTGACGATCGCTTGCAGATTTTTTTGGTGATTACCGACGATGACTTTCTTGAACTGCTTTTGCGGATCAAGCTTATTCCTTGCGAAGATGTAATAGTCGGGAATCAAATGTCCCGAAGTCGATTCCGGGTCGCCATCTGCAAATGAATACAGCCCGGGCGTCCCGGTGATATCCCCCAGGGATTTAATCGCGCTGTTGGTCTGCGTCACCAAGACCGAGTTGTAACCGGTCGCGCCGCCTTCCTTGACCATTTGCGCAAAGACGACGGCCTTACCGTCTATCACCGCGCTCAAGGCCATGGTGCTGCCCATCCACGCAACTTGGATTTTGTTGCTTTTCAAGCCATTGACGATATCGCTGTAATTGGTGGAGGCGATCACCTTTACTTTTAATTTGGTATCTGCCGCCAAGTCATTGAGTAACGGTTGCCAGCGCTTTTGTGTATCTTCCGCATTGGTCGTCGAAATAAGGCCGACGGTGATGGACGCGGTATCGGCGGCCGTTGCCCGGATCGCTAACAAAGACAGGGCCATAAAGGCGAACAACATATGCCGTTTCATACCATCCCTTTCAAGGCTGACTTTGACCCAAGCAATCGTCAGGCTGCATATTACATCTCGACAGTGGAACATGCAAAGGAACCATACTATCGTTTGCGGCAGCGATTGGCATTCCCCGATCAGCGCAACATTCAACGCGAGAAAGCCGATGAAATATCGCAGAGCCGACATAGCCGGTGCTACTTACTTCTTTACCGTCAAGTTGGCCGACAGAACAAGCAATCTGCACGTGGATCATATTGATATTTTCCGCGAAGCCGTGCGAAAAATTCGGGAAACGCACCCTTTCGAGATCGTGGCGATGGTAATTATGCCGAATCATTTGCATGCCGTGTGGAACTTGCCAGAGAACGATGCGGATTTTCCCTTGCGCTGGTCCCTGATAAAAGCCACGTTTTCAAGAAAAATCCCAAAAACCGAGACGATAAACGGAAGCAGAAAAATTAAGCGTGAACGCGGAATTTGGCAACGACGGTATTGGGAACATCAAATCCGTGACGAGATCGACTTGGAGGCGCATGTCGCGTACATTTACATGAATCCGGTAAAACACGGTTATGTGGCGAAAGCGAGTGATTGGCCCTACTCGTCGATCCACAAGGAAATACGTTTGGGACGCATCGACGCGAATTGGGGACATCCAAAAGAATGCCAAGATGGACAATGGGGTGAATAAGAAGCTTGGCCTTGCAAGCGCAAGATGTTGGGCTTCTTCGCATTCGGTCCAACCTACGCGCTGCTTGCTCAAGATTGCTCCGCGCGAATGATGCTGGCAGGTGTTGCATTAAGTAGGTTGGGCTGGAAAGCCCAACAATCTCAACTTCGCAAAACCAGAAACCTCATTGTTGTATTCCCGTCAGATGTTGGGCTGATAAAGCGTTAGCCCAGTGTCTACTACTGGGGTTGCATTCCAACCTACGATTTCTTGACTACTCGTAGGTTGGTGCTGAGCTTGCGAAGCCCAACAAGCATCCTGACTACGACCTTCATTTCTCTTGTGAGCGTCATACGTTGGGCTTTTCAGTCCAACCTACTATAACCACGATTGCTAGCGAAGGCTGGGATTACAAAATGTTTGACACTCATAACAGTATCTACGCACTACCGACCGGCGAGATCATCATCATCCGAGTCTGGCATAGCCGCGAATTGCGCTCAGAGTAGGCAATCCCCACCTTTACGCAATTTCCCGCCGCCTCAGTCAGGCACGCCTGCATACTGAATCAACATTCAAATCACGCCATTTCCGGTTGACATTCATTTGTTACTTCCTATACCCTGTTTCACGCCACTCTTGTCACAATTCCAATAATAATTGAGGGTCAGTGACGGTGCGTTGCAGTACGAAGAGCAGGATCAAGCCGTGAGCCGTCGGCCGCCGCAGCCTACAAGGATGCGGTCGGCGCGAAATACATCAATCAGGAGCAGGAAATGAATCAATTTGCGGAAATTTCAGGAAACAAGGCGGATGGTCGACCGCTGAAAGCGGCAATTCTGCTGGCGCTCGCTGCAGTGGCGCTGGTGTCCTTGCCGGCGTTTGCGACACTCGGCGGCAATAGCGCCAGCGTGAGCGCGGATCAGGCTGTCTTGCAGGCGACCATGACAAGGAGCGCGAAGGCCGGTTATACCGACTATGCGCTGACCCTGGCCAATGGGATCATCGTGCATGAATTCGTCAACTCCGCGAATCAGGTATTTGAAGTGACCTGGAATGGCAAGCGGATGCGCCCGAACATGAAGCAGATTCTCGGCAGCTATTTCTCGCATTTCTACCCGCAGCAAAAAGAGGGGCAGGCGACCAGTCGTCGTCTTGATCGCGTCAGCACCACTGTCGAGATTCACTCGGCGGTGCAGAATCGCCTGTTTAGCGGGACCGCTCACATACCGTCGATGATTCCAACGTCGATCTCGGGCCCGCTCGGCGTGCCGGTTGAGAGTGCTACGCCTGGCTCGGCTGCCGCGCCAAATTAACGGCTCGCGTTGACTTCCCCTTCTCACGGATTCGATATGACAAACATGAAAAAATACGCATTGATTTTAATCGCCTGCGCCATGATCGCGGGCTGCGGCGGAGGCTCCGGCGGCTCGTCGACCTCAACGCCACCGGCAACGCCAACCTATACAGTGGGCGGAACGGTGACCGGCCTCACGGGCGCGGTGACGCTGCAAGATAATGGCGGCGACACGATTACCTTTAATGGCAACGGCAGCTTCACCTTCCCCACTGCGCTCAGCGCCGGATCGCAGTATGCCGCCACGGTCAGCGTCATCTCCCCGAACTATTATTCCTGCTCCGTGGCCAATGGCAGCGGCACGGTTGCCAGTGCCAACGTGACCAACGTCGCCGTTTCCTGCGCGCTGGTGCCGCAGGTCGCCATGAGTTGCGGTAACGCGACCTCGATAGGCAGCGGCAATGTCGCGCCGATGGTGGTCGACGGCTTCCCCTGCGCAGCGGGTGGCACCGTCGGCGGCGCCAATACAGGCAATGTGCCTTACGTCACGGTAAAAATTTGCGCACCGGGTAGCACCACCAATTGCCAGATCATCGACCACGTCACGGTTGACACCGGATCGACCGGCCTGCGCATTGCCGCGTCGGCATTGTCGTCCACCCTGCAGCCGGGCAACGGCTTGCCTACGGTTGCCGGCAGCACGGCATCGACCGCGCTGGCCGAATGCGAAACCTATGTCGCCTCCTATGCCTACGGGCCGATCGTGTCGGCAGACATCTACATTGCAGGCAAGCTGGTCAAGAGTGCCAGCATGCAGGTGTTCGGGTCGTCCGCTTATCCGGTTCCCTCCGACTGCAGCAGCCAGGGCGGAATGGAGACCGACACCACGCAAGCCTTCGGCGGCAACGGCTTGATCGGCGTCAGCTTCGATCTGCTCGATCAATCCTATTATTTCGATTGCCAAACCGCCGACCCGACGCAATGCACGGACAACAACGTCTACAACGGATTGCCAAATCTGGTGAGCCAGTTCGCTGCCGACAATAACGGCGTCGTATTGAGCCTGCCGCCCGTCCCTGCCAGCGGCTTAAGCTCTCCGACGGTCGGAACCTTGACCTTCGGCGTCAGCACACAGGCAAACAATACGCCTGCGGCCTCTGCGCTGGCGTTCGCCAATGACTTGCAAACGGGCGAGTTCGCAGCGCAAGTCGGCGGAACCTGGTACACAGCCTACATCGACAGCGGCACCTGGGTGATGTATTTCAACGACGCCGCCGACACCAATCTGACGCCATGCGCCAGCACTGACTACAATTCAAGTTTGTATTGCCCGGCGACGACGCAAAATATCCCCGTCAATTTTGCGAACTCCGGCACCACCACATCGGTAGGTTCCCTCACCTATCAAGTTGCCAACGCCGACATCGTCAATACGCCTTTGGCGATCGTCTTCAGCAACGTGGCCGGCCCGATCGCCTCAACCACCACACTCGATGCAACGACGATGGCATTCGGATTGTCGACCTTCTACGGGCACAATATGTATTTCCTGTTTAATTCGATGACAGCGCCAGGGACCGGCCTTGGCGGAACAGCGTCAACGACGGTGACGGGTCCGATCAATAGCATTCAGTGATCGTAGGATAATAAGCGTCGGCGCCAGGAAGAGAATTCCTGGCGCCGGCTGCCACTGGACGTGGTCCGCATCCTCAGAAATATTTCCACTTGGAAAATGATTTCCTCAAGTCAAGTCAAAATAGAGATTTTGATTAGAAATGAATATCCATCAACATAGTTTCATGGCATCATTCCCGGTCGTTTGTTGCAAATCGTTAAGTGCTGGGGGCGGCTTCACGTTTGACTGGTTAGACCGCAACATCCATCGAATACGCACGCACTGGGAGCTTTACAATATGAAATTCAAAGAATTATTGATCTTGTCGACCTTATTCGCCGCAGGCACCGCCAGCGCCAATATCCCTGGCGGCACGGTGAATGCCAGCTTACAGAACGGCAACTTCTCCACCGGAAACTTCACCGATTGGACAGTCGCACCCACCTCCAATGGATCGCTGGGTGGCGGGCTTCCCATTGTCACCACCTTCAACGTTACCGGATCCGGCAGCACCACGGCTGCCGAGTTCGAAGTCGGCGAAGTGCTTAATCCAGGGTCCGGCGTGCAACAAGGCGGCTCGCTGTCGCAAAACATCGTCACCGGCGCCGGAGACCTGGTCTTCAACGCAGACGTTGCAGTGACCACCTCCTCGAACAACCAGGCCGGCGGTGATTTCAGCGTTCTGCTCGACGGCGTCACGCTCGACACCTTCGATGTCGGTTACATCAGCGTTGGAGACATCGACCGCGGCGTGCTGTCCTTTAGCGACGTCGTCAGCGCCGGAACCCACGACCTGGAAATCCTGATCACCCGCCCCTACGGAAACAATAACACGACACCGCTTGAGTACGTCACCAACGTGACCGCCAGCGTGCCAGGACCAGGAAGCACCGTTCCAGAGCCCGCATCGCTGGCGCTGGTCGCCCTCGGCCTGTTTGGCTTGGCATGGAGCCAGCGCAAGAAAGCGTGAATTCCGACTGATTCAATAGGTCGATAGAATGGCCGGGTTCGTAAAAGAACCCGGCCATTTTTTTTGCAGGCAAGCGGAGTCGAATTTGTAGGGCGGATGGCCGCCCTACAAATTCGGCCACCAACGCATAACGAAAAACAATTGCCA